>Ga0272448_1005844_pt1 | contig 13448 bp, 8 predicted proteins | sample YNPCB0191_FD_202220 | JGI IMG/M metagenome (GOLD analysis project Ga0272448, IMG submission 202220) | Hot spring sediment microbial communities from Yellowstone National Park, WY, United States - YNP-CB-019-1 | ecosystem: Environmental > Aquatic > Thermal springs > Hot (42-90C) > Sediment...
GGTTCTTCAGTTCTCGCATGGGTGATCTCTGCAATGCAGCTTGTGAGGTTGTCTATATCCACGGGACCGCCACAATAGTCGAGCACTGCAGCCGCGAGTTGCCACGTTGGCAATTCTTGAGGATCACGGTTTCCCAGACAATTCGAAGCAAACTTGGCGGGGTTATCTGATATCTCTCGGCACCGGGCCGAAGCCATCTTGCGACTTCCAATCCACTCACTAAAGCAGCATAATCTGACACCTGATTCTGGGTTCTGCCACATGGCGAAACCTTCCACGCCTGTCTTGCCAGAGAAAAGTTCCATAAGCTCCAGTTTCAGGTTATACCATTTTGGTCTCTTGCGACGGATTGCATCGCAGTAGCGGTTGTGTACAGCCTGTCGCACGAATGCTTCCAGGTTATCGATGCCGGGAGAATTCTCGTCGGATCGCATGGCGTTGATCTTGGTCCAGATCGCTACCACGCAATCCTCTTCGAAGTCTTCAAGATCGGCGATCTCCCGCTTGGCGACGGCTTTGTGTACGAGCGCCCTCACTACTTGTGATAGCGCCCCCCAATATTTACTGATGTCATTTTCCGGCGCGCTTACATAAGCTTCAAGAAGTTCCTGAGCGTCCATTACCTTGGGTTTCCATATAGTGCGAAGCACGCCCAATAGAAAGGATGGGCAAACTGTTTTGATTCTATCATACTTCGTTGGGCACTTTGAAGCGCTTCGGCTCTCGACTTGCCGCGGCTCAAACCTTTGTAGAATGCCTCCATCACTTTGGATGCCGATTCATCAGACACCTTCCACAAGCCGCCCATTACCGATTTAGCACCTATGAGCGAAAACAACTCCGCCGTTCGTGCCGGACCAAGCGATATTGGATCGGTCGAGCCTATCGAATCGCATGCCGAGAGCACGACCAATTGAAGGTAGGGGTTGCGTATTGTGGAAAGCTCTTGCAAGGTTATTGTGCCGTCGGATGTTGCACTTGGCGCCAGCAAAATCTGAAACCCAGTCGGGTTGGGATCCAACCTGTGATGAGCGGCGATATGAACTATACCTGCTTGGGAGCATTCAGCTAAAAACTTCGTCGTCGTTGCTTCACTGCGACCGACAAAAGACTGGCTTACCGGGTAGACAGCCGTGATATTTGTGCTTTCGTTTCGTGCGCCTGGTAAATTGTTTTCAGGATCTGCGAACACTTTAAGCGAGTCCGAGCTGGGGTCTATCCCTCTGCTTTCATTACTGACAAGATCATCCAGCATTCCTCGAGCAAGGTAGCTTATTTCGAAGTCTTCTACTAAGAATGTGGGTTTGGAATCCCTTTCCGAAGATATGAGTGCGTGCATCGGCAGACCTGCAAGTTCGTCCGGCAGCACGAAAGCCAAGCGCGTGTTGCCTTCAAGATCATTCCTAATCGGTGCCACCAGTTGCATATAAAGTTCCTTCAACGGTTCCTTGATTTCGATAAACGCTGCTTCTTGCCAAGTGACAATTGGCGGTATTGGTATACCCGCTCCCAGACTTTCTTCGCAGTTCTTCAGCGTTCGCCGCAGGCGGCTAACCAAAGCGTCAATAGAATTCTTGCGCGTTCCTATTTGTCGGCAGATCGAAGTCTTGTTCCCGCAGATAAAGACGTATAGAGATGTTTCGACTTGCATATAAGCAATTGCCAGTAATCCTTGAGGCAACCCATCGCGATGTTTAAGCAACTCAACAGGGTCGATTGGCATTGTTTTATACTCTCTGGGATGCTGCAGCTCAAGACGAAAACACGACTCGACAAAGCCGGTCCAGTCTTTAGCGAGCAATCTGTCCGGATGGTCTTGTTCGTTTGACTGTGGTCCTTCAATGATTATTACGTCTACGCTCTTTGCCCAGGCAGCTATGGTCGGATCTGAAGCATCGTTGCGCATCTCCATTATGAGTTTGGAAAACCATGGATGGCGTTTTCCTCTCCTGGCGAGATTTGCTGCCGATTCGGTCTGCCCTGTGTGAACATAGTTTGTGAGCAACTCTCGATATAGCTCGCGAATGGTGTTCAGTCTTCCCTCGACCATTCGCGAACCAAAGCTTTCGTACCCGTAGCTCGATTCGAGTTCTTCAATAGTGGCTTCCAATGTCTCAATTGCTTCTTTTGTTTTTTGAGAAGCTATCATCGCGTGGACCAGCTCTAGGGACACATTTGCTGCAGCCCATACGTCGCCTACTTGGGCAAGATAGCGGTTTCTGGCGTTGCTCAGATCGCGAGTCGCCTCTTCTGGTCGGCCTTGCTTGGCCAGTAGTAATCCCCTGGCTTCCAAAACTTGCACCGCGCCGCGAATGTTGCCCGCCTCCTCGATTATTGGTACGAGTTCAGTAAAGCCTTCTAGAGCGTTATCGAGGTCATTCAGCGCGATGAACGACTGAATCATTTCTTGCACTATTGAGGCTGCAAGCGCGTTCTGACCAGCTCCGCGGGCCATCATTACCGCCTCGCGACGAGCTTCCAATGAATCACGCGGTTTTCCGTTCGCGTCAAGGGTGGCTCCAAGTGCCCTGAGGCAGCGTATCCTCCCATCGACATCGCCGATTTTTCCAAAAACCTCTGCGGTCTTCCGCCACGCATTGGCAGCTCGATTGTGATCTTTGAGTTCGTCGTATGCTCTTGCGCCGCGTTCCGCTAATGTGAGCAGCCTAATCTGTTCTTGTCGAGGAATCTTTATATTACTGCTCAGCTTTATCAGTGCTGCACTGCCCGCAGATGCTGTCGATTTAAGCACTTGGCTTTGCTTTGCAAGAGCAGCAGATGCATTGCTTGATTGACCTAGCATAGCATAAGTTTTTGCCAGTCCTTCGAGCACTTTTGCTGTCAGCAAGGTGTCTTCTTGCTTTTCGCAGGTTTTTTGAGCTTGCTTTAGGAGATCCAGGGACGTCGCCGGATCGCCTGCGCTCCGACAGAAATCGGCGACTTCCATGAGGCTTTTGACGAGTATATCGTAGGACTTGGTCGCTATCGCCCAAATCTGGAGCTGACCCAGCCCCTTAATGCGCATCAATTCCAGAGATCTTTCGTAGTTACCGGCTGTAGATCCCGCCTTGATGTATTGTTGTCCAGCGAGATTTCTGTACCTATATCTGCTTGGGTCCTGGTTTGCCAGTTGCTCCCAATGTCGCGCCGATTCAATATAGTATTCGGTAGCTGTTGCATACCGACCGGTTTCTGCGTTCAGATACGCGAAGTCATTGTAAACTGATGCGCTCGCTGCCCAGCACCTATAAGCGGGAAATGTCCAAGCCGGGCGTTCGTAGCAAGCTTCTGCCAGAGCGTAGCGAGCCATATCGTAGAGATAATGGTCGCCTAGCTGTTTCAGAACGAAAGCTTCGCCCAGGTCGAGGTGGAGTTCTTGACAAAGCGCTGCGGCCGCCTGCAGCGCGGTTACGGCTTGAACTGGCGACGATTTCTTGTAGTCGATTGCCGACTTGAGTTTGGTTTTTAAGTCGAACAGCTTCTGCACGCGCTCATCCCCTCGAGGTGGCAGTTGTGACTCATTCTTATCACCGGGAGAGGTTGAGAAAAAGTTGATTGCCCAAGTTATAGTTTGGTCTTTGAGTTCTTTGGCAAGGGCGGGAACAACAAGGTCTAGATTCTTGATATCGACTGGTTTGCCGATTTGGTTCAACGCCCAGGAGTAGAAAATAAGATCGAGCTCCAGTTGTGATGCTTCGAGGCGGGATGTCTTCGCGGCGTGCGCTGCTTGCGATTGAACCTGTGTCTTGGCGCATTGTGTCAAGATGCGAAGCATTTCGGCCTTGCTGCTCGCGCTTTGGCAAGATGCTTCTCCAATCGCAAGCGCTACAATTAAGAGTCCTAACAATCCTACTTTGGCTGTCCTGTTAGCCAAAACTATTCGCCTCTAAACGGTTGCCCGAATGTGTCGCCTTGATATAACATAGTCACACAATACTGGCGATCTCGGTTGCAAATATCCGCATTGCCAATGCCGACCGACGACCGACAACCTAACTTAGGAGATTCGGCAATATGCCTGATAAAACTGTAAACTCGCCGCAGTGGGAGTTGTTTGTAGTGCCGGCTTCCCACTTCGATCTGGGCTGGTGCGGCGACCCAGCTGAGTGTCTTGCGTACGCCGATTCTATCATAATGACCGCCATAGATGCCATAGTCGGTGACTGTCCCGATTATAAGTTCACCGTAGAATATGCGCTGTTTATGGAGCACTTTCTCAAGCGGTTTCCAAAATATGCTGAAACCGTCAACCGCTTGATACGGGAAAATCGGCTTGAGGTCTGTGCTACGTTTGTTGGCTCTATGGAACAGGCACTTGACGGCGAACTGCTCATTCGCGCGATAATTGAAGGCTGTCGATATGTTTCTGAGACCTTCGGCGTGAGGCCTGTTACTGCTCAGCATACGGACCTCCCTGGTCACGCCTGGCAGATGCCCCAGATACTCGCGATGGCTGGCATCAAGTATATGACTGGCTCTCGGTTTCATCCGCCGCACGTATTGTTTAGGCGCGCTGCGCCTGATGGATCCGTTGTGATATTTTCCAACCACGGCCACCACTACAACTGGGGTTACCAGTTGAGACGTGGTGTGGACTACTGTGTGGAGCATCTGCCGTCTCAGGTCGAAGAGATTGAGCGGCGATCGCCAGTTCGGCAAATACTCATGGCAGAGGAACATGACCTCGACTTGCCAGATCTGTCCATCGTGGAAGTTGTAAACGATTTGAACTCTCGCGATCTGCCGTTCAAGCTGCGGATTGCTACCGCTACTGAATTCTTCAAGTCTCTCGACACCAATGTCGATTTGCCCGAATACTCGGGAGAAGCGCCCTATGGTTTCTATACTGCTCCGGCATTCGAGCCTGATATTTACTTGAAGGCCCGCGAAGCAGAAAACATTCTCGCAACTGCAGAGAAGCTTTCTACCATGCGTCATCTCTACGACCTCGGCTTATATCCGCGCGAGGAGCTTCGCGAAGGCTGGCGCGCATTATTCTATCCGCAGGATCACAACTTCGCAGGTCGTCACGGCAGGGATAATGAAGAACAGCGTCTTAATAAGGCTATCAATGCTTTCGACATTGGTAAGTCGCTTGCGCACGAGGCTAAAATCGCGTTTGCTGTCAACATCAAGCACAGATGTGAAGACTTCCCAATTGTGATATTTAACCCGTGTAGTTGGCCGCGAACCGACATTATCGAGGCATCTGCCGAATTCAATACTCTCGAAGACAGCGGCGTTGTCGTTCGCGACGGTGAGGGCTGCGAGATACCTTGTCAAGTCATCGCAGTCAATCGTGCGCGTGACAACCGCTATGACTTTCAGAACTCCGAACGATCTCAATTTCGCTTTCTCTTCATTGCACGAGACGTTCCGCCACTTGGCTACAAAACTTACTACGTTACCCCATGTTCCGAGCCTCGCATCTATCCAAGTTCGCTTGTGATCTCGGATGCGAATATGCGCAACGCATCAATAGCGTTTAGATTCGCCGATCGTGCCATCTTCTATGGACCAGGTAGCCGTGAAATCACCAACACCGACCGCTATCTTTTTGCCGAACCGGTTGTGCTTGAAGATCGGCGCGGCGATTTGGAGGACGCTATAGAAGAGCAGCGCGAGAAAGAACTTTGGTCGGATGCAAGTCTTCACTGGCGACTTGAAAAGGAAACACTTACAGGTCGAGAATGGCGCGCATCAGAGCAGTCTATTTGTATAGACGTCGTCGAGTCCGGTCCGGTTCGGGCGAGTGTGCGATTCTCGGGCACAGCAAAAGATTCGCCTTTCGAGCAAATATTCAGCATATACGAGGATATGGAGCGCATCGATCTAAGAACCATTGTGCATTGGCAGGGAAGTATGAATACTCTTCTCACGCTTCCTATGACATTCTCGACTGGCGATGATTCCGAGATAACCTATGAGTCTCCTTTCACGGCGGTGCGGCTGGAGAAGGACGAGTTCGAAAATTCCTATCGCGGGATTGGAGGCAGGCTTGTGCAAAAGTGGGTGGATATCGGAAACAAAGATTTCGGCGTGACAATCGCGACCGCTTCCGGTTCCCACTTTCTACGCGGCACTATGATCAATCCGATACTTCTAAAGAGCAGCTATTCTACAGGCGATGCTTTCCATCTTATGCTTAACAAGGGAACCTGGGAGTTTCGCCATAGGATTGTGCCTCACGAAGGGAGTTGGCGCAAAGCTAAGAGCTATCGCCACGGTTGGGAGCACTGGGCACCAATGCTAAATGCGCACTTCTATCCGCCGCTGTGCACACTACCGAACAATAAGCAGCTTCCCGATGTCGCATCGCTTTTCGAGGTGATGGCCGAGAACGTTGTTGTCTCTGCGGTAAAAAAGAGCGATTGGGTTGATAACCGCTTTATAATCCGTGTCTACGATGCAGAAGGAGTTCCAAACCCAAAGGTAAGGATCAAATTCGCTTTTCCGCCACAGTATGTGCAGAAGGTCGATTTATTGGAAGAACCGTTGGGTGAGGTAAAGCTGATCAACAATGTGATATGTTTCCCGATGAGGAGATGGGAAATCGCGACATTGGCGGTTGAGTTTTGAGCACAGGAATCATAATCACCAATCAAGAAAACGTAATGCGGCATTCTGGCTTGTGATAATGAAAGATTGGGCGCTTTATTCAGCATAATAGCCGGTGCGCCTTATTTGGGATATACGTTATAGCTGTTAGATTTTTTCGGAGGCAATTCAATATGTATCTTCCGAACATCTGGGGTGAAGGTGGCGCGCTCTTTGCATTCTCTGGTATGGACGGTGAGACTGACGCCTTAAATCTGCTCGTAGGTTCGACTCTTCACGACGGCCGTGGGTTTGTTTTTCATACTGAAGGCAAACCGGAGTTGCGGTTTGGGGTCGTTATAGGCGAATATGAGTCAGATTTTGAGTCCGTGGCGGATCAACTGGTTAGTGGGGATTTAACCATCTCTCAAATTGAGGTCGGCGGTGCGGTGTTGCGCCTTGAGTACGCCTTTCTTGATAAGAATACTGTGGGTGCTAGAGTTACGTGCGAGAGAGTCGGCGATCCAGTAGGTGTATACATTCAAAGTGCGATAAAGGATGTTGAATGTTCCGCGGTCAATGGGAAGCTTGTTCAATGTGTGGGCGGCAGTACTTATGCACTCGGCTGTTCGAGCCCGTCCGCCTACATCAGCAAGCCGAATGCGCGGGTTCAAACTATGCTGTTCAAGGCAGGCGAATCGGTCCAGTTCGCTTGGGCTTATAGCGCGGAAGGTCGCGATACTGCTGTTGCGAGTGTCTCCCGCGGTCTGATTGTGGATTTCGACGCTATTGTCGAACGTGGGCTGCAGTTCTTCCGTAGTCTGCCCGTGCCTGAGACGTCCGACCCCAACATTGCCCGCACATACTACAAGTGTGCGTCGGTCATGAAGATAAACTGTTGTTCTCCTCAAGGACAAATACTCTTTCCATGGACTACTCCGGATCGCTGGCCGCATCGGTGGATGTGGATTTGGGACTCTGCGTTTCACGCGATCGGACTCAGACACATTTCACACAAGTGGGCAGAGGATGCAATCAAAGCGGTGCTTTCCGTCCAACGAGCCGACGGTTTCATACCGCATATGATGACTGTAGACGGTAAAGAGGATTCAAGCATAATCCAACCTCCGATTCTTGCTTGGGGAAGCTGGAAAGTATACGAAAAGACAAAGAATAGCCAGTTTCTGGAGTACGTCTTGCCGCGTATAGGCAAGATGGTCCTATATGACTGTCGGGAGTTGGATACCGACAACAACGGTTTATCGGAGTGGAATAAGCAATATACGGGCGGGGCAAGCGGTATGGACAACTCGCCTCGGTTTGATGATAAGCCCATTAAGGATGCCGTCGATTTGAACTCTTATCTGGTAAATGATATGCGCTATCTGGCGAAGATTGCCCGAGAGCTCGGCAAAGAAGGCGAGGCACGTGAGTGGGATGAATTGGCGGACGAGCGTTCTCGTCGGATAAACGAGTTACTTTGGGATGAGGAGACCGGCTTTTACTACGACAACGATCCCAACGGCAAGCTCGTTAAGATTAAAACTGAGGCTGGTTTCACACCGTTATTTGCCGGAGTTTGCGACAAGAGGCAAGCGGAGGCGGTTGTAAAGCATCTTACGAATCCGAAAGAGTTTTGGCGACCGTTTCCTATCTCAAGCGTTTCTGCCGATGAGCCTACCTTTTGCGACAACATGTGGCGCGGACCTACATGGATCAACTTCAACTATTTTTGCATCGAAGCTCTGGATCGATACGGCTTTGCAGCAGTTTCAAAGCAATTGCGGAAAAGGACTGTTGAAGAAATCTCACGATGGTATAATTTGGACGGCATAATCTATGAGTTCTTCGACAGCGAGGGCGAAACTAACCCCATTTTCTTACATCGTAAGAAGCTTGGAGGTCCACAAGCCATTCGCTCTGCGACTTCCCTTGGCACCAACGTATGCGACTACAATTTTACCGCTTCGCTGTTTTTCGATTTAGTCATTAGCGACTCATCTCAGCTTGGGCCTGGCGGATAAGAATCTGTTTCCGCGCTTCGGTTATTCCTGCCATAGCTGCTATGCGATCTATGCGGTCCGGAACATCGGGGTGAGTCGCAAAATAACGATTTATCCCTCTTGCGCGTTCAGTGCCCAGCTTAGCGAGCGCTCCGATTGCGCCTTCGGGGTTGTAATTTGCGTTTCTCATTATCTGAACCCCATAAGAATCCGCTTGGTATTCTTGATCACGGCTGTAGCCGCGTTCATAAAGAGTGTACATAATGTTGATGCCCGCCGCTACGAGATCGCTTGATCTTCCAAACAGAATCGAAAACAAACCTTGAGCAATCAGTGCTTGGTTTATCGCCTTTCGGCCGTGTTGTCCGGCTATGTGCCCAGTTTCGTGAGCAAGCACGAACGCCAGCTCGTCATCATTAAGCATATTCACGAGGTTTTCAGTGATCATTACCGGACCGCCCGGTGCCGCAAAGGCATTGATTACGTTAGAATCGAGCACTGTGTAGGTGTAAGTCACGTCTTTCCTGGGAGATGCGGCGGCGATTCGTGCGCCTATCTTATTCACTCGCTCGATTGCCTGCGTGTCTTTGCTAAGCCCGTACTCTGCAACCGCCTGCTGATATACTTGTCTTCCTATTGCAACTTCCTGCGATCTTGAGACAAGCATAACCGCATGAGCAGGTGTTGATACTGTTGCCAATGCCAAAACAGTCAATATTGCGACTAGTGCAGTCGTTAAAGTCCTAGTGATGAGCATCTTATTCACCAGTTTCCTGTGGAATTGGCATCCGTGTTGTGGACGCAATATTACACATTAGTACGTGCCGCAGAACGAGGACTTGTCAAACCAAATCAGAAATACCAAGATGTTCCTATGCTTACCAAGCTTGCATTGATACCGATGTTGGGCAGTCTTATTCCGCCATTTGAGACATGATAGAGCTTGTATTCAATGCTGATTGCAGTCGCGGGTCCGGTTGCGTATTGGAATGTGAACCCGAGCTGCTCGGTGAAATTAGTCTTGGTCCCGAGTGAAGACACCTTTTCTTGTAGATGCATTATTCCGAAACCGATGTCCCAGCTTGCCGCAGCGCCGCCTCGGACGAAGAAAAATTGACGAAAAGTGGTAGTTGCCCACAAAGCAGTGTTGCTTACGCTGGTATTGAATCTGCCGGCGGAGATATCTAGTGCAACTTCATTCCTGGAAGAAGTGAATCGACCAAACCTTATCTTTACGGCATCAAGTGAAAAGTGATCCTTTGTCGCGCTAGGAATACGGTGATTTTCACCGTATCCTACGAAGATGGCAATCTCTTTGAGGTCGGGTTCTATTTCATCGAACTGGAATCGCTGACTGAGAGCAGGTCTGCTAGTCAACAGTAGCAAGAAAACCAGGATACAAATTGGACATTTTTTGCGCATGACCAAGATCAATTTGTTGGTTTCGGTGTTCCTCATTCGGGTATGAGCAACCCATGGTATCGTTTTGGTAGAACCTCGGTCAACTTGATCGGTTTAACGAGCGTCAAACGTTGTGTGCAAATTACTCGAACGGATTGACATAAGCAACGAGCAATGCTAGAATCGGGCCGTCAATATGGACTTCAAAACAGCTACAGAGCAAGACCGCGATAGGTACGATGATTTCGTCGCCCGTTTCGAAACGGGCGATTTGCTTCAGTCGTTCGAGTGGGGTGAGCTCAAGAGTCGCAGCGGATGGATACCGATTCGATTGCTCGCAGAGGAAAGCGGCGAAATAGTCGCGGCGGCCTCTCTCCTAAAACGTGCGATTCCCAAAACTAACAGGTGTATAATGTATGCACCCCGCGGACCTGTATTTAATATTCGCAATGCTGAGCTTGCAAAATGGTTTATAGAACGGCTCAGGGAAACGGCGCTGGAGCATTGGGCGATACTCGTAAAAATTGATCCTCCCGTGTCGATTGAGGACGCTGCGAGCGAAGCGAATCTGCGCGCTGCCGGATTTCGACCTGTGAAATACAAAGGATTCGGCGGCATCCAGCCCAAGGCAGTGATGCAACTCGACTTGGCAGGTCGGGACCTCGACGAGATAATGGCCTCGTTCAAACCCAAGTGGCGATACAACATTCGCCTTGCTGAGAAGAAAGGCGTCCAGGTGCGGATGGATTGCGGCAGAGAAGACCTGCCTACGTTCTATTCGCTTCTCAAAGAGACTGGCAAGCGAGACGGCTTTTTGGTGCGCGATCTCAAATACTTTGAAGATATGTGGGATTGTTTAGTCCCGAGAGGCTTCATGAAGTTGGTTCTATCATACTACCAAGATACGCCTATCGCAGGTGCGATTGTGTACTTGTTCGGTGATAAGGCAACTTATATTTACGGAGCATCTTCAAATGAGCACCGAAATGTCATGCCGAATCACCTAATGCAGTGGCGGCTGATTCAATGGGCAAAAGAATGCAATTGCAAATGGTACGACTTTCGCGGCGTGAGTCCTCAACGCAACGGCGACGAGCAAGATCGTCTTCAGGGGCTGAATAGGTTTAAAGAAGGGTTCTCTCCTAGATTCGTAGAGTACATCGGGGAATACGACTTGGTCCTTTCGCCAACCTGGTATTGGCTGTGGAATGTCGTGCGTCCGCGGCTGCAAAGCATTCTGAAAGCCAAGCGAAGAGCAGAGGTAGAGTGAGCACTCACGACGTTTGGGTCGAGGTAAACCTCGAAGCCCTCAAGCACAATCTAAAGCAGGTACGAAGTATACTTGCAAGCGGCGTCAAGATAATGGCTGTGGTCAAGGGCAACGGGTTTGGTCACGGCTACGTAGAACCTTCGCGTGCCTTCCTGGAAGCGAGTGCTGATTCGCTTGCAGTGACGCGGCTAGAAGAAGCACTGCCCATACGCGCTGCAGGCATAACGACTCCTATCCTCCTTTTTGCTCCCGTTCAGCCAGACAATATTGATGTTGCAGTAGAAGCCAATCTGGATATGACCGTTACGACTGTCCAAGCGCTTCGAATCATCTCAGAGGCTGCTCAAAAACAAGGACGGAATGCAAGAGTGCATGTAAAAGTAGATACGGGAATGGGTCGATTAGGAGCAGCCCCAGAGGAAGTCCCTTCAGTTGTTCAGGCGGCAGCGAACCTTTCTAACGTCGAACTCGCGGGCATATATACGCATTTTGCAACCGCTGCAGAAGCAGACATTCTCCCTGCGTTCAAACAGCTTGGTTTATTTATCAGAATCGTAGAGGCTTTGAAGAAAATGGGGTTCAATATCGGACTGGTTCATGCAGCTAACAGTGCCGCGATAATCCGTATGCCCGACTCACACTTAGACATGGTGCGGCCTGGAACACTGCTTTACGGTCAATATCCATCGCGACACGTTCCAAAAAAGCTCGACCTCCGATCTACGTGGACGCTTAAAGCCAGAATCTGCGAGATCAAAAACATTCCCGCTGGATCGAGCATCGGCTATGGAGCCGATTACGTTGCCAAGCATCCTATGAAGATTGCCGTTGTACCGGTCGGTTACGCAGACGGATTTACACTTGTACCGGAGGGACCAATCTATCGGCAAGGTTTGCTGAAGTTTGTTACAAGAAAGATGCATCGAGCACCGGTGCTTGAGGTCAGAGGTCAGGCTGTGCCTGTTTTAGGACGCGTGGCCATGCAGATGACTGTAATAGACGTGACAAGGGTTGCTGGGGTAGAGGTTGGGGACGAAGTCATAGTGCCCACTCTACGCATACCCACCAGTGCGCTTCTCCCAAGGGTCTATCTTAAAGGCGATTAGGATTGGAGTGCTGTAGGAAAGCAGCACCCCAATCCCAATTACGAACTAAGCAGCTCCTTTAATCTTTTAAGCGCTTTCTGTTGTAAACGGGACACGTGCATCTGCGAGATATTGAGTCTCTTCGCCACTTCTGTCTGCGACATGTCCTTAAAGAATCGGTAGTAAATGATCGCCTTCTCGCGAGGCTCCAAACAGTCTATTGCCTGCTTTAGATCGCCGTAGGTCTCGATGTTTTGCAAAGACGAGTCCATATCCCCGACGAACTCAGCGAGAGTCAATGGAGCCGATTCGCCTTCGTGAGCCAACTTGCTGTCTAGCGAAACCGTGTCGTACGCATTGCCAAGTTCGATAGCTTCCAGGGTTTCTTCCTCGGAAGCACCTACTGCAGCGGCAATCTCTTGTATCGTCGGCGGATGGCCTAGCTTCTTACTGAGCTCTTCCGCGGCCTTGTTGGCAGCCAAATTAAGTTCTTGAAGTCTACGCGGTACCTTAAGACTCCACGCCTTGTCGCGAAAGTGCCGACGAATTTCACCAACTATCGTTGGTGTAGCGTATGTAGAGAACTTCGTTCCCCTATCGGGGTCGAACCTATCGATGGCATTGATCAGCCCGATTATGCCGACCTGCACCAAATCCTCAAGCGGCTCACCTCTATTGGCAAATTTCCCCGCCAGGAAACGCACCAAATTTTGGTGCATAACAACCAGTTGATCTCGAATTTTCTTATCGCGCGTACGAATGTACTGTCTGAAAAGCTCTTCTGTCTCCTCTTCGGTCCATTCGGCCACGCTGCCCTTCTTGCGTACCGGCAGACTATCGTTGTCCTGCATACTTAACCATCCGGACGTGCGTACCATTGGCCTGCGGCTCTATTTTTATCTCATCTACTAATAGAGTGATAAGCAATGCTCCTATGTTTTCAGTCTCCTGCTCGTCCTCTACCTTGCTGTTATCTTCCCTCGCGCCAGCTTGGTCGTAGATGTCCACAGTCAGCTTATCGTTGGCGATCTCACTCCGCAACGTGATGGTAGAATCGGTCCTCCCGTTTCTTTCCGCCCATTCGACTGCGGTAGTGCAGGCTTCTCCTACGGCAAGTCTAACATCCTCCACCTCGTCATAGGAGAATCTCAT
>Ga0272448_1005846_pt1 | contig 13443 bp, 10 predicted proteins | sample YNPCB0191_FD_202220 | JGI IMG/M metagenome (GOLD analysis project Ga0272448, IMG submission 202220) | Hot spring sediment microbial communities from Yellowstone National Park, WY, United States - YNP-CB-019-1 | ecosystem: Environmental > Aquatic > Thermal springs > Hot (42-90C) > Sediment...
CCCTACTTGCGACAAAAACTCCCTGATCGCCAGCCCCGTGAGCGTCTCCTTCAGGACGGATTCTGCCATCAATTCATATTTCTAATTCCAAACCTAAAAAACTTACTTGGATCTCGCCTCCCTGTACTGGACTATTTTCCGCCTCATGCGGCTGAGCCGGTCGTCCTCCTTCTTTCTGATGGCTTCGTTCCGCTGCTTAACCCATTCGTCCTGCTTGTCCCTTTCTTCCTCTGTGAACGATGGCATTGGCTCTTCCAGGACGGGCGTTTCCTCGTCGCCTATCCTTATGGCTTTGACCTGCCAGCTGAACCGTATGTTGCTTTTTCCGCCGTTCAGCTCTTTCACTTTGAAGCCGTCGAAGCCTTTTTCTGCCACATACAAGCCGTTGCACTCGCCTTCGGGCGTCAGGAAGACGGCGTATTCGGCTGTGTCGCTCATCAGCGCGACGAACTCTTCGCTCAAGCTTACAGAAGCCTCGCCATCTTTAAGCTCAGCCACGCCCCAGTCTTCGATCGTCACTTTGGGCGCTTCCGTGCACTTGAACACGATATAGCGATCGGGGTTGTGCAAGGGGTGCTTGAAGGAGGCGTTTTTGTTCACCGCATAAAAGCTACCCCACCTACGGCTGGAGGATCCAAGATATCCTGTGCTGTCCCCATCCTTTGGATACGCATTTGCGAAATACCCATTGATGGAATAAACATCATAGAGAGGATATGAAGAAGTGCCAGTCTTGCCAAGGTTTGCAGCATCCGATCTAATGCACGGGTCACCGCCTTCTGATGTAAAGTAGAGCCCGTGTGTCGCCCCGGAAGGCGCTATAGATACGGTCCCGCCGCTGAATGTCGCATTGGTAGCATAAATCGCAGCCCATCTATATGAGGACGATCCAAAGTTGTACGTATTGTCTGTTTGTGGCAGGAGGGTCTGCTTTACCCCCGATATCCCCTGGAGCGCACGGCTGGTGTCTATGACGGCCGTCCCCTGTATGGATAAAGAACTCAAGTTCGTGACAAGGTCTGAACCACCGTACGAGTGAGTTGACGCGTGGGCGGAGGGCGTAAAAGATGAAGGCTTGTTCTTTATATCCGTGTTCCAGTCCACTTGATCGTACACCGGATCAGCGTTGGCCGTACGGACAATGAGGACGTAGTTGGCAGTCGAAGACGTCGGTAGCCTGGACAAGCTGAACCGACCGCTTGTAATCTTAGAGGCGTCCAGGCTTGGAATCCTGGCTGAGTCAAATGTTCCAGAGGTGATCTTCGAAGCGTCCAAGTTAGGTATCAGGGCAGCGTCGAATGTGCCTGTTGTGATCTTAGAGGCGTCCAAGTTAGGTATATCGCTTGCGGTGAGCAAGGCATAAACAGGGTCAACCCCTACACCTTGCCCTTTAAGGAAGTATCCGCTCAAACCGTCTGTCAATCTAGCTAATGGGAACCGCCCACTCGTAATCTTAGAGGCGTCCAAGTTAGGTATCAGGGCAGCATCAAATGTGCCTGTTGTGATCTTAGAGGCGTCCAAGTTAGGTATATCGCCCGATCCCAGAGCGTCGTACACTGGGTCGCCGTTGGCCGTACGGACAATGAGGACGTAGTTGGCAGTCGAAGACGTCGGTAGCCTGGACAAGCTGAACCGACCGCTTGTAATCTTAGAGGCGTCCAGGCTTGGAATATCGCCCGATCCCAGAGCGTCGTACACTGGGTCAGCGTTGGCTGTCCTGACAGCCAAGAACCTGTTTGCAGTTGATGAAGTCGGCAGCCTGGCTAATGCAAATCTGCCGGATGTGATTTTGCTTGCATCAAGATTTGGGATGCGGGCGGCATCGAATGTGCCTGTTGTAATCTTAGAGGCGTCCAAGTTAGGTATAAGGGCGGCGTCGAAGGTTCCAGACGTTATCTTAGAGGCGTCCAGGCTTGGAATATCGCTTGCGGTGAGCAAAGCATAAACAGGGTCAACCCCTACACCTTGCCCTTTAAGGAAGTATCCGCTCAAACCGTCTGTCAATCTAGCTAATGGGAACCGCCCACTTGTGATCTTAGAAGCGTCCAGGCTTGGAATCCTGGCCGAGTCGAAGGTTCCTGTTGTAATCTTAGAGGCGTCCAGGCTTGGAATCAGGGCAGCATCGAAGGTTCCAGAGGTGATCTTAGAAGCGTCCAAGCTAGGTATCAGGGCGGCATCGAATGTTCCAGACGTGATCTTAGAGGCGTCCAGGCTTGGAATATCGCCCGATCCCAGAGCGTCGTACACTGGGTCGCCGTTGGCGGTTCTGACTAAGAGAATTCTGTTAGCGGTTGCGGAAGTTGGTATTCTCGAAAGACTGAGCCTGCCTGAGGTTATCTGTGAAGCGTCAAGAGAAACAGCATCTGCTCCTCCCGAAGCGTGGCTTGAAGCGTGTGCTGAAGGAGGAAAAGTGCTTGGTTTGTCTGGGATATTACCCCAGAACGGACTCGACCAGAAATCTGTTACGTCTGCCCTAGCGTGTGTGTGTGCTGAAGGCGGATATGTTGAAGGCTTATCAGGAATGTTGGTCCAGAACGGGCTGCTCCAAAAGTCGGTGACGTCGCTACGAGAGTGAGTGTGGGCTGAAGGTGGAAAGGTTGAAGGCTTGTTTATTAGGCTGTTCCAGTCTTTCGTGGCTCTTAGAACCCAGCTTGTTCCGTCGTGGACGTATAGGTTTGCACTATCCACATAGGCTCTTTCAGAGACTCCGGTTGGCGCCGAAGTTGGAATTTTGCCGTAGTGTCCCCAGTCTCCGTGATGGGCGAAGGGTATGCCGGTCTTTGTTCCATGCTGAGAGTCTGTTATTACACCCGCTATTTCGCTTATGTCCTTCCAAGTTAGGTCGTAGCCTGCGCCTTGCCCAACTAGGACGTAGCCGCTTGTGCCGTCTGGAAGCCTTGAAACTGGGAATCTTCCGCTTGTTATCTTTGATGCGTCTAAGTTAGGTATCCTAGCAACATCAAAGGTTCCGCTGACTATTTTTGAAGCGTCCAAGCCTGGGATATCACCCGCTACAAGAGCGTCGTATATTGGATCTGCATTTGCCGTCCTGACAGCTAGGAACCTGTTGGCTGTCGCTGAGGTGGGTAACCTAGCTAATGCAAATCTGCCGGATGTGATTTTGCTTGCATCAAGATTTGGGATGCGGGCGGCGTCGAAGGTTCCTGTTGTGATCTTCGAGGCGTCCAAATTTGGAATCCTGGCCGAGTCGAAGGTTCCAGAGGTGATCTTAGAGGCGTCCAAGTTAGGAATATCGCTTGCGGTGAGCAAGGCATAAACAGGGTCAACCCCTACACCTTGCCCTTTAAGGAAGTATCCGCTCAAACCGTCTGTCAATCTAGCTAATGGGAACCGCCCACTTGTGATCTTAGAAGCGTCCAGGCTTGGAATCAGGGCAGCATCGAAGGTTCCTGTTGTAATCTTAGAAGCATCCAGGCTTGGAATCCTGGCCGAGTCGAAGGTTCCAGACGTTATCTTCGAAGCGTCCAAATTTGGAATCAGGGCAGCATCGAATGTTCCAGAGGTGATCTTAGAGGCGTCCAGGCTTGGAATATCGCCCGATCCCAGAGCGTCGTACACCGGGTCAGCGTTGGCCGTGCGGACCAGCAGAACTCTGTTGGCTGTTGCTGATGTCGGTATTCTTGAAAGGCTCAGCCTACCTGAGGTTATCTGCGAGGCGTCGAGGGAGACTGGGTCAGAGCCTCCTGAAGCGTGAGTGCTTGCGTGAGTGCTTGGCGGAAAAGTGCTTGGCTTGTTTATTAGGCTGTTCCAGTCTTTCGTGGCTCTTAGAACCCAGCTTGTTCCGTCGTGGACGTATAGGTTTGCACTATCCACATAGGCTCTTTCAAGTGCTCCAGTTGGCGCTGAAGTCGGTATGTTGCCGTAGTGCCCCCAGTCTCCGTGGTGGGCGAAAGGAATACTCGTCTTCGTTCCATGCTGAGAGTTTGTTATTACACCCGCTATTCCGCTTATGTCCCTCCAAGCAAGGTCGTAGCCTGAGCCCTGACCAACCAGAACGTAGCCGCTTGAACCGTCTGGAAGCCTCGAAATTGTAAACCGCCCACTTGTAATCTTTGAAGCGTCAAGATTCGGTATTCGGGCAACATCAAAAGTTCCACTTGTAATCTTTGAAGCATCCAAGTTTGGAATACGTGCAACGTCAAAAATTCCTGTTGTAATTTTAGAGGCGTCCAGGCTTGGAATCAGGGCGGCATCGAATGTTCCAGAGGTGATCTTAGAGGCGTCCAGGCTTGGAATATCGCCCGATCCCAGAGCGTCGTACACTGGGTCAGCGTTGGCTGTCCTGACAGCCAAGAACCTGTTTGCAGTTGATGAAGTCGGCAGCCTGGCTAATGCAAATCTGCCGGATGTGATTTTGCTTGCATCAAGATTTGGGATGCGGGCGGCATCGAATGTGCCTGTTGTGATCTTAGAGGCGTCCAGGCTTGGAATCAGGGCAGAATCGAAGGTTCCAGACGTTATCTTAGAGGCGTCCAAGTTAGGTATCAGGGCGGCATCGAATGTGCCTGTTGTGATCTTAGAGGCGTCCAGGCTTGGAATCCTGGCAGCATCGAATGTGCCTGTTGTGATCTTCGAGGCGTCTAGGCTTGGTATGTCCGCACTTGTCAACAGAGCATATATCGGGTCGCTCGCTCCCTGACCCTTCAAGAAGTAACCTGACGTGCCCAACGGCATCTTAGTCAGGTCTAATCTTGGTATCCTCGCAAGGTCAAAAGTGCCTGTTGTGATCTTAGAGGCGTCCAGGCTTGGAATCCTGGCAGCATCGAATGTTCCGCTGGTAATTTTTGAGGCGTCCAGGCTTGGAATATCGCTTGCGGTGAGCAAGGCATAAACAGGGTCAACCCCTACACCTTGCCCTTTAAGGAAGTATCCGCTCAAACCGTCTGTCAATCTAGCTAATGGGAACCGCCCACTCGTAATCTTAGAGGCGTCCAAGTCTGGAATGCGGGCAACGTCGAAGGTTCCGCTGACTATTTTGCTAGCGTCTAAACCTGGTATCCGTGCAACGTCAAAGGTTCCACTTGTAATCTTCGAAGCGTCCAGGCTTGGGATATCGCCGGCAACTAAAGCGTCGTACACCGGGTCAACGTTGGCCGTACGGACAACCAGGAACCTGTTTGCAGTTGCTGAGGTAGGTAATCTAGCTAATTCAAATCTGCCAGACGTGATTTTACTAGCATCTAAGGATGGGATGTCTGTTGCCGTCAACAAAGCATAGACGGGGTCGGCTGTTCCCTGACCTTTAAGGAAGTAACCGCTTGCACCCAGAGGCATATGCGACAAATCCATTCTTGGTAAAATCGAAAGTGGGTGATGAGTCAAGTCGTGGTCGCTAAGCAACTCTGCAATAGTTCTTGGAAAGTTAGCTGAAATTCTACTCCAGTCTATGTTAGGTATCCTTGCTAAATCAAAGATTCCACTCGTAATCTTTGAGGCGTCTAAGTCTGGAATGCGGGCAGCGTCGAATGTGCCTGTTGTGATCTTAGAGGCGTCTAACGCTGGAATATCCGCAGCTGTCAAAAGTGCATATATAGGGTCTGCAGTTCCCTGACCTTTAAGGAAATAGCCACTACTTCCAAGAGGCATCTTAGTTAAGTCTAGCCGTGGAATTCTGTCAAGGGCAAACGTGCCAGATGTTATTTTTGAAGCGTCTAGGTTTGGAATTCTTGCTACATCAAAGGTCCCGCTTGTAATCTTTGAAGCGTCTAAGTCAGGTATCCTAGCAACGTCGAATGTGCCTGTCGTTACCCACGCTGCGTCGATGTTGTGGAGCGCGGTGTAGACTTCCTGCTGCCACTGCTCAATCCGCGTTGCTTCCTTCAATATTTTCTCGAGCATGTGGATTTTGTCTATGCTGCTCGTTCTTAGTCGCCTCCCAAATTGACTAGTTGCATATATTTTCTTATGAGTTTGGCGAGAACCGTGACGTTTGGAGCATATACTGCCCTATCATATAAGCCTAAAACCTCTGTTAAAGTTATGAGGTGAGTCTTGGGAAAGAATACTGTGTCCTTCAAGCCTAAAGTTTCTGTGTAGGTTCTGTAGACTCCCCAAACACGGGAATAAGTGTCTGTGAGGGCTAGGCGTTCAGACTTCAATAATGCCGCTGTCTTTATGGTTGTATCCTTTAAGCCTAATGTTTCGCTTAGTATCCTTTGGGCAGACCATGTTCGGCTGAAAGTGTCTTTTAACCCTAAGGCTTCAGCTTTCAGAGCACCAACTGTCTTTGAAATCTTATCGGAGAGTCCTAAAAGTTCAGTATAGGTTCTATAAGTCGTCCGTATTCGAGAGTAAATATCGGATAAACCCAGCTTCTCAAGCTTGACTGTTGAGGCGGATTTCTGAACCCTGTCAGCTAAGCCTAGTCTTTCACTATAGACACGGTAGGTAGTTAAAACTCTTGAGTAGGCGTCAAACAGACCGAGCCTTTCAGACTTGATTGTGGCTGGGCTTTTAACCGCTACATCCTTCAACCCCAGCCTTTCGCTTCTAGTCATTGATACATCTTTAACTGTGAAGTCTTTAAGTCCTAGAAGTTCAGCCTTCACCGTGGACGGAGATTTTGTTACGGCGTCAACCAATCCTAAAGGTTCAATAAGCGGGATAACCGCTGTCTTAGAGACTGTGTCGTATAAGCCAAGGAGCTCTGATAGAGTAAGCGAGATTACAGGTTTAAATGCGGAAACCGTGTCTACTAAGCCAAGAGTTTCGACGTAAGCTCTCTGGATAGACCATGTTCTGGTGAATGCATCGCTCAACCCCAATGCTTCAACGAATGTTCTGCTCGCCTCCTTGCCGACAGTATCCACCAAGCCTAAGCTTTCTGATTTAACCGATGAAGCTTCTTTTGTAACATGGTCCTTCAGTCCAAGGACTTCGGTTCTTGTTGTAAGCGGTGATTTAGCTATTGTGTCTAGAAGCGCCAAGTGTTCGGTCAGCGGAACTGACGTCGATTTGGAAATAGTATCTGAAAGCCCTAAAGTTTCGGCGAAGGCTCTGTAAGCCGTCCATGTTCGAGAATAAGAGTCGAGCAAGCCTAACAGGTCAGACTTCAATATTGAAGGGGACTTCTGAACTTTATCAGCCAGTCCCAAGTGTTCACTGTAGGTTCGATGCACACTCCAGAGTCTAGAATAAGAGTCCAGCAAGCCTAGGCTTTCGGCTCTAATAACCGACGGAACTTTTGCTACAACGTCGGAGAGTCCAAGAAGCTCAGTTAAAGTTTTAACGTAAAGTTTAACAGAAGACACCGTATCCGACAAGCCTAAAGGTTCGGCGAAGGCTCTGTGGGCGGTCCAGCTCCGGGAGTAGAAGTCCATCAAACCAAGTCTTTCAGCTCTAAAGGCGGAGACGCTTTTAGCTGTGGCGTCTTTCAAACCCAAGAGTTCAGAGTACACCCGTTGAACCGCCCGCACCCTAGCATAAACGTCAGACAAGCCGAGGCTTTCACGCTTAACAACAGACACGTTCTTAGCAACAACGTCTGACAACCCCAGAAGCTCAGTATATGTTCTGTGAGCCGCCCAAGTGCGACCGTAAACGTCTTTTAAGCCTAGAAGCTCACGTTTAACAACTGAAGAAGCTTTAACTATGGAATCAGCAAACCCTAAACTTTCAGTCAAAGTTTTAGTGTAAGCCACACCAACTGCAAGAGACAGGTAGTCGTAGTAAACGTTGTATGCTGAGCCAGTATAATGTGTCCAAATCAGTTCTATGCGGTTGGCTGAGCCGTCTATTTTGCAGCTTGGATAGTTTTCGTTTGCTGTTGTGGTGAACTGGGTTTCGCTGCTCCATGAACCGCCTGAACGCTTAACATAATAAATGTCGTTGTTCATCATGTAGAAAACGTAGTAGTCTCCACCAACAATAACGAGAGAAGGACTATATCTGTATACATCAGATAAACCTGACAAGCTAATGTTAGAAACTGTGTCGTCAGCACTAATTGTCCCAACATAAACTGCTGAGCCACTGGATGTTATTTCAAGTTGTACATGCACTATTAATCCGTTGGTAACGTCATAGTTAATACTGCAGCAACCTTGTATAGATGGAGAAGGGGAGGTTTCAGTTCCCCAAGTCCATGCTGAGCCAGTCCATGTGGCTTTATTCATTTTTGTAGCAGCAGCCATATTTACACCAAAAACCGCATATAGGTCATATTGACCAGTTCCACTGTTTGTCCTTTGCACAACACATGGGTAACGAATTACAAAGTAGGTGGTGTAGTCGTTGCTTATCGTGTTTTTGCTGTTTGCTGTTCCAGCAGCATTCTTATACGTTGGAGGACTGCCGAAAACTACACGGCAAAACTCAACTACGCTGTGTTTTGCTCCGCTTGTCTTGTCTGCACCCCAAACAGCAGCAACTTCGCCGTTGTGAAGCATCCATAAAGAAGGACAATGTGCTGGACTATAGGCTGGCGTGATTGTTAAAACGCTTCCAACCGTATATCCAGTTATGTTATGATTTGCATCTCTCGTAAACGTTACTTGAGCAAACTTTGGACTTCCGCTGCTAACCCAGCAAATCATAAGCCTATCATTAGTGCTGTCGTAGGCTGCTGCAACACCGAACTGTTCGCCAGCATCAACAGCGTAAGTTGAACCCAAATCGTAAACGTTCCATCCAGAAGTTGGAGGGTCATTGTTACAGTAAGCCAACATAACATTCACATTCTTGAAGACAGCTATGTATTTGCCGTAAGCATCTCTGAAGAGCTTTCGACTGTTTCCAAGGGCAGTAGCGTATTGCCCAGCAGTTGTGCTAACCGTTGTCGGGTCAACAGTGTAAAGTGTTCCAGCCTTAAGGTTTCCAAGCTCAACATACCAATTGTATTTATAATTAGCCGTGTCAAACTGCTCATTCATAGACAAACTTGCTGAAACATCACTATAGTCAAAGTCAAACGTTAAACCAACATAAGATGGCAAGTCAAAATGAACCCGCTTACTGTTCGGCTTCGCATAGTTGACATAAGCGTTAGTGTTGCCATCTACAATCCCGTTAACCTCAAACCAAAGCCTGTAAGCAGCCGTCTTAGCTGGAGTATAGCTTAACGAAAACTTCAATGCCCCATTATTCGGCAGCGAATATTTAATTGTGAAAGTTGAACCGTCACTGAGAACTCCCTGCCTCGTCACATAACAACCGTTAGAGTCTTGGCCTGCTGTTATACTCATGCTTGAAGGCTTAACCTCGTTCCATGCCGTGCCACTTTTCTGTTGCAGATGCCAAATCCAATTCAAAAAATTATAACTGGAAAGATAATCAACGGCATTCACCCCGTCCCATGTAACGTCAATAGAAATTAAAGCGTTGTAAAGTCTATACCCATTCACGTTGGAAGCATAAACTTGCACGTCATTAACAACACCGTTAATAATGGGAATCAAGTAACTTTGAGAACTCAATTGAGGAACAATCGCCGACACACTAATCACAACCGCCTAGGAGACACAGCAGAAAAAAAGAGGGGGGTAGCGCCCAACATAAACTGGGATTTTACGTTGCAGGTTACGTCGCCTGCTTCACTTGAACCTTCTGGTCCGGCTTAAACGCCAGATTTCCAGGTCACCTGCAACGTGTATCTGGGAAGAAGCTTCATGCTTCTCCTCTCCAGCATCCCAATTTATGTTGAGAGCCGAGAAGGTTTGCCTGCAGAGCATCGTACCGCTGCTTGATGCGTTGAAGACCCCGCTTTCTGCCACCGCTGAAGTGCCTGACAAGCCGTCTGCCGATGAGAAGGTCGTCACGAGCTGTGCGGTGTCGTTTGTGACTGATGATGTAACTCTTGTGCCTGTTCCTGACTTCCTCTTTATCTCCGTGATCAATGCAGTCTGGGTCGGGTCGAAGGACGTTGTGCCTGTCCCTATGGCGATGTAGTCGTAAGATGTGTCCCCGACGTCTGTAAGCAATAGCCCAGCCACAGACGCAAAGCCAGCGTTCGTTATTCCGTTCGGGCTCCATCCGCTGTCATATTCTTGCTTCACGTTGCCTTCTTTGTCCCTGACCGTCAGGATAACCCTGTCCCTCATGCCCATCGGCTCCTTTGGCTTGGCTTTATGCGGCTGCTCGCCCTGATCTGGCTGGGGCTGGGAAAGCTTCGCCAGGATGTCTATCAGCTTCTGGTAGTCTAAGCTCAGGTTTCTTGTGGTGCCTATGAGGGTCATTACCTCGTTGCCCATTCGGCCTATGGTTTCGTCGAGCTCACTCATTTCTTTTTCACCTCCTTCAGTTCGAGCTTTTCCTCGAGCTCCCGTATGCGTTTTTGCTGCTCATCTATGATTCTTGTGGCTTCTGCCGGCGGCGGGGCGAAGAGCTCCGGGCAGAGTCGGCGCTTTGCCTCAAGGTATTCGTGCTTTGCCTGCTCGATCTTCCTAAGCATTGCCTGCCTCGCCTCTTCCAGCAGTTTGGCTTTTTCAGATGCTTCTTTCTCACTCATGCTTTTCACTCCCCTAAAGTTTTATACTTTACAAAGACGTTCGGCAGCGTGATGGGCGCAGTTCCGGTATTCTGCACTCTGATCTGGATTGAAACGGCATATGGGATGTTCCTCATCGAGGCGACGTAATAGCCCGTCGGGTCGCCGTTCTCGTCCAGCTCAGCGAAAGCGCTCAGGTCTCGGCTGTTCTGCTGGACTTCCCTGATCTCGTCGTAGGTTTTTTCCAGAACCACTGCTCCGTCAACTGTCACTTGGACTTTGAAGCTTGTGTTTGGGGAGCGGACGAAGAACTCGTCGACTTGGCCCGCGCCCGTATACTGCAGCACGTTCAGCCATTCACCCGCTCCTACGGGTTGGTCTTTGAACTCTTTGAAGTTGCTCGTGAAGGGGACTGACAGAACGCCCGTCTCTTCAAGCCTTTTGGTTATTATGCCCAGCTGTTTCCTCAAATAGGAAAAAACTTCTGTACTGCTCACTCGCCCAACACCACGCTACGCAAATAATAATTTACGGGCAACGTTATTTAAAGTTTAACCGTGAACAAAAAACCCTGATCGTATGCATTCGGCGAATGCCCATGGTTTTAACCGTGGGATGAACCGTTGCCAGGTTTGCTGATCTTGTACTTGCAGAATATGGCTCTGAACTTCACGGGCTCTGTGGTGCGGATCTTTATGGTCAAGCCTTTTGCAAATTCTATGTCGCTCACCTTGAAGACGTAGGCTCCTGTCAGCTCCCCTTCCGTGTCCCGGTCTGCAAAGGCGTCTATGCCTTCCACATCCTGGCTTATTTCCGCGTACGTGCTGTAGCTGCCATAAACAGCTATTTCGTCGTCTTTCCCAATAAAAATATGGAAGTTGGTGCTTTCGGCTTTAACCATGAACTCCTGGATTGCGCCGCATCCCCTCTCCCGCACAACGACCTCTTCACCGCGCAGAACAACGTTGCGCCTGTCCACAATGCGCGTCGATGTATGCGTAGCCTTGGCAGGCTCAACTTCGACCTTTATGTTTTGTGCTATCTGCCTGGACGACTCCTCAGCTGCAACCAGCTGCATTGCCCAGTCCAGAAGCCTGTCGCTCAAGCCTTCGCACCCACGGAGACGTAGTGGATCCCACTTATTCGCCCTTCCTGGTCCCTGTCGAACACCACCGAGCTTGGGGCAGGTTTTACCGTTATTTGAGCCAGGATCCAGCCCAGAGGTATCCCTATGAATATGCCCGTGATCAATCCGACCAACAGCCAGTCGCTTTCAGCCAATTTTCGTTAAAGCCCCCTCAGGACGGATTCAGCCATCAATTCATATTCCCGCCTGCTAACCTAAAAAACTTCCCCCTGTGTTGATGGTGGTTTTTGCTACGTATAGAATTGCAATTTCCAGGCAAAAACTCATGATAACAGTTGCCATATTTTCAGCATGTGGAAGCTAGATTGTGCAAGCAAAAGTAAACTCGTATACTATCGATACTGCCAATTCATCTTATGGAGATATTGAGAGTACCCTTTCAACTAGTTTGTCGACGCTATCTGCAAACCATTTCTTAAGCCTTATCATAAACCCGGTGTAGCTAATGTCGATAGCTGTGGAGCCATTCCTGAGGTTTGCTATAGGCTCAAATGCGTCGAACTCAGGATTTCCTGTATAGTCAGTTACGTTAGCAAAGGTGAGCGTTATCGTGGTGTCTTCGGCAAAAGGCCTCCAGCCAGGAGGGCACGCCGATTTTTTGTTCCAAGAACCGTCGACGAATATGAGCTGGCTGCGTCTCTGCATTCTCAGCGGCAGGGTCCACTCCACCTTTACAAGTAGAGCGCAGTCATGCGAAACATCAAACCCGCACAGTGCCCAGAGCCAGCGCTCATCCTTTGGGATAGAGAGATCAACGCTCGCTACAGCGCCTGGAGGAAGTTCGGTGATTCCGGCTTGGAGTAAGAAGCCCTCTACGTAGCCGAGCATCTGGCCTGTCTCAAAAAGGTTGAGCGTTGGAACGGTCTGCAAGACACCCGTTGCGATTTTCGGCTGCTCATCCTGTCTTAACATATACTTTCCCCACTCCATCACCCTCAGCAAGGAGCTTGCCTTTATAGCTGATGGCAGCCTTTATGTGGATGTCTTGAGGGGCCGTGACAACGGCTTCAACCATACCAACCACCAAGAATTAATGGCATGATGCTCGTTCTCATTTCTATTCGATCTCAACGCCCAGTTCGATGTAAGCGTTGGCTGCGCCACCTGTTGGCTGAGTCCAATTCACCCTGAAGGCTTCATTACCCGTAAATGCCCTGAGTATTTCCGGCCTGCGCTTTTCAAGGGTTATCTCACCCTTCTCCGTGAGCTTCTCCTGCTGGAGGATCGTCGTCCAGTCTGGCGCCGCAGCCGTGACGTCATGCGTGTACTGGAGTGTGAAGAGCGTCTCGCCTTCCCCTGCAATCTTCTTGAACCATATTTTGGCGGTCAAGCCCTTAGGTATCCTGAAGTATTGGACTGGGCTCTGGAAGATGTCTGAGTTCAAACTAATGGTCCCCGACGCAGTTGTCCCATCTGTGGAACCTGCGAGTGTTATCAGTTCGGAATTGGACATTAAATCTTCACCTCTCTGAGGAGTGTATCATAATCCCTAAGCGCCTTCTCGCGCTCGTCCATGCAGTACATTGGGAAACCCGTTACACCGTAAGTATCAATTAAAGCATTTTCAATTGACGGGTCCATGATGTTTATTGGCAGGCTTATCCAGCAGCTTGGTATCCTGTGCGTCAGGGCGTCGAATATCAGGCTCGAGTTCTTTGGGATCTCTACAACGTACTCGCCGTAGATGAACTTAACAAAACTGTACAGGTCCACATTCGTGTCATTTCCGTACCTGTAGCCGTAGTGGACCTTCGGGATGTGGACTGTTTCGTAGGACCCCCTCGCAAAACCAAAGCCCTTGTCGACACCCGTCACGATCTTGTCCTTCTGGAACCTCCCCTGCGTCACCGCC
>Ga0272448_1005848_pt1 | contig 13442 bp, 15 predicted proteins | sample YNPCB0191_FD_202220 | JGI IMG/M metagenome (GOLD analysis project Ga0272448, IMG submission 202220) | Hot spring sediment microbial communities from Yellowstone National Park, WY, United States - YNP-CB-019-1 | ecosystem: Environmental > Aquatic > Thermal springs > Hot (42-90C) > Sediment...
TCTCCCTGAGAGAGCATACGAGGCATATTAGCAACCTGAGGCTTATTACCCATGAACACCCATTCAGCATCAACGTCGAAAGTCAAGCAGACACAGCATTGATTATTATCTGGCCAAAGTGAGTCAACCATAATCTCACTTTCGTCAAGACTTATTACATAACTCCTTGACCGCTTTGATCATCTGGTCGTTGTTAGGTGGACAGCCTATAACATAGTAGCCTCGGCTTTCCAGATGCTTTAAACACGTCCCCATTATGAGAGGGGTTTTATCCAGATCCTTAGGGATACCTGCTTGAGACCCGACTATGATCGTCAAGTCTCGGATATCCTTCAGAAGACCAATCTGCTCCAAATCGTAGAAAACGCTCCGTATGGTGCCCCTGCATGCGCTGCATGCACCCTTCTCTATTATCCTAACTCCCTCTTGGGGAGCGAGATCCATAGGCGGCTTTTTGAATACTCGAGCCACGTGCTCGATAGGCGCTCCCACGACTTCTACGCCTGAGCCATCGAGTTTCACGAGACCCTGCTCCGAAGCTAGTTTAAGATACTCAATATCTTCAGGAGCGAAACCCATTATTTTTGAGCCTATAAGGTCAAGACTATAAACATCTCTACTCGCTAGAATTAGATCCATCTCGATGATATCTCCGAAGGATGGTCCTAAACCCTCCATAGCATATATGGCGTCGACGACCGTTAAGTCAAGGGGCACAGCCTTGTTAAGGTCTACTATCGCTTTAGCTAAGCCAACCCTGTGGAATAGTCGCTTTTGAGGCTTAGGGATTACCCCCTTCATATTCTTCATCCCAAGCGTCATCAACATCTGATCATGAGTCTTCATCACGGGTACGTTGATTTTGACATCTGATTCAAGGAACGTCTTTGAGACCTGTACCTTCTCCAAGACGAGGGGGTCAGGAACCTTAATCTCAATCAGATCATCTGAATCTACATCTACGACCTTGGCTCCGTAGGCTTCCGCGGTATCCTTAACACCACTAAGCTCAAGCGCCTCCATCGTCGGAGAACCATACCCCGAGCCCTCCACTACGACGACCCTACCAGCCCCAGCCTCATAGGATAGCCTTATGAGGGCTTTGAGAACCTCAGGATCGGTTGTAACCCCTCTTCCTGAGAGCCTTCCTGTGACAACGTTTGGCTTGAGGGCGACCGTGCATCCGGGCTCTATGAAGCTTTTTACTCCTCCTAGGAGTTCTATCGATTCTCTAACCATCGACTCAACAGATGCGGGGCTCGGCGCTTTGCCGCTTCTAACTATGGAAACTTTATGCATAATCTTCAATTAAAATGGGCATCAGCTAAGCTAAATAATTTCCTCGAACCCATTAAATAAATTTAAAATTCTTCGAGCCTATATGAATAGGCGAGAAGCTTGATGTCTTATGATACAGGACTAAAGTTCATAGGGAAGGTTGAATCGTCGGGTGAGAGGGCTAAGATAAGAGTATTCCCAGAGTATTGCAAGGGTCTACTAGGAGTCGAAGGATACTCCCACCTATTCATAATCTATTGGATGCATTTGAGGGAAAGCGAGAAGCATCGAAGGACCTTAATAGTTAAACCACCAAGGCATGAGGGGGCTCCTCAGACAGGTGTTTTCTCAACGAGAAGCCCCTCCAGACCGAACCCTATAGGGTTAACCGTAGTCAAACTTGAGAGTGTTGAAGGGTGCATTTTAACCGTTTCGGGGCTGGATGCGTTAGAGGAGACTCCGATAATAGATATAAAACCATACTCTCCTAGAGGGGATGCGCATCCAGATGCTTCCATTCCAGAATGGGCTAGGCATGGCCCCCCAACTTAGGCGCATAGAGGATACTTTTTAGGGTTGAATTGAAGCTTAGGTGTATGGTAAATTGCCACATCAGCTTTCGCCCCATGGTCTCTAGTCAAGCGTTCTAGAACCCGAGGCCAGACTGTCTCCCATTCCACTTTTCCACTATACTCTAACATGTGTCTCATCGAAAGCCTGTTCGTGTAGAAGATGATACGCCCAGCTTTCTCGACAGGCCATCTCCTATTTGGATATCCCTGCATTCTCTTCCATGGCGCCCCAAGCCTCTCGTCATGATAGTGAAGGATAGACTTACCTATGGGGAAATGGTGAATAGCTACCACTGTCCCTCCCTCCCTTAGAGACTCGTTCGCGCCCCACCAGTCTACATCCTGGTCGGCTTGAGGATACGAGTTCAGAATAACTATGTCTGCTTCTCTGGGAGGCTTACATGAATGAGCATCGTAGCATTCTTTCACGGCTCTGAGCCAAGCAGCATCAACATCCCCTGCTGATAGCCCAATCAACTTTCGCTCCTCGTCGTAAACGCAATTCACGGAGATGTTTAGACCTGCCATCCTCGCCACCTCCTGCATATCCTGTCTCTCTGGATTATCTTTGATCCACCAGATCCGTCTGTTTAATGGACGGTGCCCTTCGATCATGTGATGGTTGTATATGATCGTCTCGATCGACGATAACCCGGGTAAAACAGCCTTACCTCCCCCACCTGCCCCCGCCCAATGGTGTTTCTTCACGCCCGAGATGCATATACGGAGATCTGCTGAGGCGAACTCCTTGTTCACCAGAACAGGAGTGCCCCGGTTGGTTCTCCCTAGATTCTCGAAGTTATCATAGGGGTTATGGTTTACGCAATCAAATCTAGCTACAGCCTCCTCTCCAACTTTTCTCGCGAAAGCATCGATATTCATCGGATGATGGCAGCCGAAAGAGCCTAGGATGGAGATTTGATTATCTGAGACGCCTGCCTCATGTAACTGCTCGACTATGAACGGTAGGACTCTATGAACAGGCGTTGGTCTTGACAGATCATCGCACGTAATGACAATCCTCCCTCTTTTACCCCTAGCCTGTTCAACAATGTTTTCCGAGCCAATGGTGTTATCTAAAGCATTTCGGATCTCATCATCCACTATATGAGGGGTATCCTTGCTCTTCGACCAGACTTCACTAATCTCCCAACCGTCAGGGAACTCAAGGGGCAGGTGATTTTCACCGTAAAACTCGTTAACCCTGACCTTGACGAGCTGCATTTCGACCCAGCACTCACCTAAATAATAGTAGGCGCTCCGCTATTTTAGATTTTCAGACAAGGCTTGAGAAAATGGTTTAAAGACTAGTTTGAATGAGTAGTCGGAAAAGCTTGATTAAAGCCTTGTTTAATTATCGACAAGCTGAATTCGACTCTACTCGGCTGATTTCATGGAAGGAGATTTAAACCCTATATAAGATATTCATGTTGAGGCTTATAGATGGCTAAGACAACCGTATCTTTGATCAAGGCTGACATAGGAAGCCTTGCAGGACACACTGTTGTGCCTCCACCCCTCTTTAAGATAGCTAATGAAAAGTTGGAGAAAGCGAGGAAGAACGGTGTGATTAACAGCTTCCTAGTCTTCAACGCTGGAGACGATCTTGAGCTCCTTATGACGCATGATAAGGGGGAGAACGACCCAGAGATACATGGGTTAGCCTGGGAAACCTTCAAAGCCGCAGCGGATAAAGCAAAAAAATTGAAACTTTACGGAGCTGGTCAGGATCTCCTGAAAGATGCTTTCAGCGGAAACGTCAAGGGTATGGGCCCAGGGGTAGCTGAGATGGAGTTTAAGGAACGTGGCTCTGATCCTATCGTCGTCTTCGCAGCCGACAAGACGGAGCCTGCAGCTTTCAACTACATGCTCTATAAGGTTTTCGCAGATCCATTCAATACGGCAGGTTTAGTTATCGACCCGAAGATGAGTGGAGGGTTTGAGTTTGAGGTTTTAGACGCTTTGGAGAATAAGACGGTTAGGCTTAAGACACCTGAAGAGTCCTATTCGCTCATCGCATTGATCGGGACAACGGAGCGTTACATGGTCTCAAGAATCTGGAGAGCTGAAGATAAGGAGATCGCCGCAGCCTCAAGCACTACGAAGCTCTCCCTAATAGCGGGACAATACGTTGGAAAAGACGATCCGGTATGTCTAGTTAGAAGCCAGAGCGGCTTCCCAGCGATGGGCGAGATCACAATGCCCTTCCTTCACAGTTACCTAGTCGCAGGCTGGATGAGAGGGAGCCATTGGGGACCATTCATGCCAGTAGGGCTCAAAGACAGCAAGTGCACAGTATTTGATGGACCTCCAAGAATCGTCGCTCTAGGGATCCAGATATCTAACGGCATGATAGCATCCGATGACGAGGGGTGTCCAATGTTCGCCGATATATTCGCCGACCCGGCCTTTGATATGGCTAGACGCGAAGCATTGGAGCTTGCAGCCGCCCTACGCAGGATGGGTGAATTCGAGCCTGCGAGGCTAGGCCCAGAAGCAATGGAGTACACGACACTCCCCTCGGTTCTTAAAAAACTGGAGGCAAGATTCAAAGAAGCTTAGCCCCTTTTTTTCTCGCAAACATCCAAGCTTGTAGATAGAGTTGGAATATTGATGCTTATGCGCCGTCATTTAGAGAAGCCAATGTTTAATCGTCCCCGACTAATGCATCTATCAGTCCATGAAGGATAACAGATTAATATCCCGATAGTTTTCTAATCTGAAAGACAAGCGGCCGTAGTCTAGCCTGGTACGATATCTGCCTGCCACGCAGACGGCCCGGGTTCAAATCCCGGCGGCCGCACCAATGGGGAGTCGAGTATCTGGATAAGAAAAATCTAGATGTCAACCATTCAATTAGTTAAAATCTGGAAAGGTTTTAATCTAAGCCGTCTAGTCAATTTTAGACTGAAATGATAGGCTTACATCTCATAGTTGATGGAGTAACATCGAACAGGGTTGAGAAGAAGGATCTGGAGAGAGTCTTATCGGAGCTCCCTGCGATAATCGACATGAAGATTTTAGCTGGACCTATGACGGTTCGAGGACTTCCTGAGAACCCGGGTGTAACGGGCTTTGTGATAGTTGACAAGTCTCATATAGCGATTCACACCTTCGATGAGGGGAATAAAATTTCAATCGACGTATTCTCATGCAGAATGTTCAAAGAAGGGGAGGTCATCGATTATCTGAAAGATGGATTAAAGCTGACAAGCTTCCATTCAAAATTATTAAAAAGAGGATAGGGGACAACCCTCTTCTAGGATTATGAGATAGTAATATTTTACGGAATATTTCTACTGGAACATACCATAGATTTAAAATACTGTTTATAGATAAGTAATTTCTCGGTGGAGGACATCCTAAAACTAGATCATTCCATATATATTGAAATATTCGCTTACGTTCTTAGCGTCATCGGGACATTAGGCGACCATATCTCAACCATGATAGGGCTGACAAAGGATGGCATCTATGAGTCCAACCCTTTCGTCCGCCAGCTCATATCTAACGGCCTATGGCTCCCCGTAGACCTCGCGGTAGTTATCTTAGGCATAGTGATACCCTTTCTTCTTATTAGAAGTTTCAGACACCCTTCGTTAAGAGGCTTAATAGCTTATCCTCTAGTCTTCGGGTTAATCCGACTCGGAGCATGTTTGTGGAATTTTAGCCTGATAATATAACTGCTTATCAACCCCCTGCTATAATTGGAAATATGACCACTTCGTCCCCAGGTTTCAGCTTTGCTGACGGCCAGAGGCGCCTCTTGTTCACTAAAACTCCGAGAAGTTTCCTATCATATGCGTATACGTAGTCTGTTCCGAGGCTTCTTATAAACTCTCTCAAGGTCGAGGGTTCAGAGATGCGTATAACAATGAGGTCGGGGTACATTCGTAATATTAACCTCAGCCTTTAAGATATTTCTTGCTGAACTATTTCACCGAGAACTGTTTCAACCTTGAAAATAATGGTTATTCATCTAGTCAAATGCTTGTAAATATTTTTTCAGAAGCAAAGTTTTTATTTATAGAGGATCGGTAAATACCTACTAGTCTCTGGAGAGATGAAAATGGGGTATCGCTTTGTCAACCCCCTCAGGGAGGGGGGAAACTGAATGGGGTATTGCTTTATTCTTAGCTGGACAAACCCCTAATCTCAAAATATGCCTGGGTGATCGACCCAGTTTAACAACTTTCAGAGAGAACCTCCTCCATACACGTGGAGTCTTCAAATCTAAAACTAGCGGAGGGTTTTATTCATGGTCTTCATGACTGGTGCGGAAGCCTTCATTAAGTCTCTTGAGAAGGAGAATGTTGAAATCGTCTTCGGCCTATCAGGGGGAGCAATACTGCCCATCTGCGATGCTTTTAACGAATCTAACATCAGATTTCTGCTTGCACGCCACGAGCAAGGTGCAGCCCATATGGCTGACGGCTATGCGAGGGCGAGTGGGAAGGTGGGCGTCTGCCTAGCAACCTCAGGACCGGGAGCGACGAATCTTGTGACGGGGATAGCTACAGCAAACATAGACTCCTCACCTGTCGTAGCCTTCACAGGGCAGGTTCCCAAGGACTTAATCGGCAGAGACGCATTCCAAGAGGTTGACATCATAGGAGTCTCAGCTTCGATTACAAAGTACAACATACAGGTCAGAAACCCGAATGAGATCCCCTACGCAGTTAAAGCAGCATTCGATATTTCTAATACGGGAAGGAAAGGGTCTGTTCTAGTTGATATTCCGAAAGACGTTCAGACATCTGCTGAAGAGATGCATTTCCCAGATAAGGTGGCCTTCAAAGGCTATAGGATAATCGGAGAGCCTGACCCTCGTGAGCTTGACTGGGCAGCTACCCTACTCGCAAGGGCTCAAAAACCCATGATAATGGCAGGTGGAGGAGTAATCGCATCAAATGCTTCATCAGAGCTACTGAAGTTGGCTGAGTTCATGATGGCCCCAGTAGCAACGACTCTAATGGGTAAAGGAGCCATACCTAGCGACCACCCACTTTACGCTGGAGGCTGCGGTATGCATGGTACATGCGAGGCTAATAGTCTGATAGGCGAAGCTGACGTCCTTTTAGTTGTTGGAGCAAGATTCTCAGACCGAACCACAGGGAGCATACAAGAGTTCTCAGCCAACTCGAAGATAGTCCATATAGACATAGATAGAAGCGAGATCGATAAAAATGTCGAGACGGTTACGAGAGTGGTAGGAGACGCTAAACTAGCTTTGAAAGGTATTCTGAAGAGACTTGAGAAGGTTAGAGAGACAGGGTCGCCAGATTCTCCTTGGATTAAGAAGATGAAAGAGTTTAGAGAAAAGTATGCTATACCTGAACCGAGAGATAACCCGCATTTTAAAGCACCGTCTGTGATCAAAACGCTTAGGAAGATTCTGCCTCGTAATGCTATCGTGACTACAGAGGTTGGCCAATGTCAGATGTGGGCAGCACTATACTTTGACACATATGCGCCCAGAACCTTTCTCACTTCAGGTGGCTTAGGTACGATGGGTTGGGGGTTCCCTGCCGCAATAGGTGCGAAGGCGGCGAGACCGGATGTAACTGTAGTCGATATCGCTGGAGACGGTAGCTTCGGCATGACTGAGAATAGCCTCGCCACATCCGTGGAGGAGGAGCTTCCCGTCATCGTTCTAATTCTCAATAACCGGATGCTTGGTATGGTAGCCCAATGGCAACGCATCTTCTATGGGAGAAGGTATGTCGCTGTGAAGCTTGGAAAGACCCCGGACTTCGTCAAACTTGCTGAAGCTTATGGGGCGACTGGGATTCGACCCGGTGATACTATGGAGCTTGAGAAGGCGATTAAAGACGCGATGGATTCTGAGGTAACTACCGTTATAGATGTGCCAATAGACCCCGAAGAGAATGTCTTCCCAATGGTCCCCCCTGGAAGAGGGTTGAAGGACTTTCTTGTGGAGGCTTAGAACCATGGAGCAGACTATAAGCACTATAGCATTTCTCGTTGAGAATAAGCCAGGCGTACTCTTTAACGTGACAAACCTATTTCGAAGAAGAGGCTTCAATATAGAGAGCATTACAGTCGGTCCTGTTGAGAATCAAGAGCTGGCCAGGATGACTGTCTCAGTGAAAGCCGATACGAAGGTAATAAACCAGATCGTAGAGCAGTTGGACAAGATGGTGGATGTCATCAAGGTAAAGCGCCTCGACCCTATGCGGACGGTTATGCGAGAGATGGTTCTAATTAAGATAAATACGATTGACCCGATGTCCCGGGAGGAGGCTTTAAAATGCGTGAACGAGTATCATGGATTGATACTCAACATAGAGCCTGACTCGATAGTCGTCGAGGTTACGGGTGAGCCAAATACAATTGACGAATTCGTCAGAAAAGTTCAGCCTTTAGGTGTGATCGAACTCTCCAGGACGGGTGTAACAGCCCTTGAGAAAGGGCACTTAAAATTATAGGGGTGTGAATAGAGTGAAAGTGTACCATAATGAAGATATAAGCTCGGATATCCTTGAAGGAAAAAGGATAGCTGTTCTTGGTTACGGGAGCCAAGGTAGGGCGCAAGCCCTAAACTTGAGGGACTCTGGATTAGAGGTCGTCGTTGGACTGAGACCGCGAAGCGAGTCAAGGCTGAAGGCTAAAGCTGACGGTATGACGGTTTTGAGCTTCCGAGAAGCGGCTGAATCTTCCGACATAATTCTCATGCTGATTCCAGATATGGTTCAGCCAGAAGTCTATAGAGAGGATGTCGCTCCAGCTTTAAGCGTAGGTAAGACCATACAGTTCGCTCATGGTTTTAATATCCATTTTGGTCAGATTAAGCCTCCTGCGGACATCGATGTGATAATGGTCGCTCCGAAATCTCCTGGACCTGAAATGAGGAGGCAGTATGAGGCGGGTTTCGGCGTGCCGGCGCTCGTAGCAGTATATCAGAACTATTCTGGGCGAGCTTTAGATACTGCACTAGCTGTCGCTAAGGCTTTAGGATCTGGTAGGGCGGGCATAATAGAGACAACTTTCAAAGATGAGACTGAGAGCGACCTATTCGGAGAACAGGCGGTTCTCTGTGGAGGCGTGGATCAGCTTATCCGCAGAGGGTTCAAAGTTCTGACTGAGAACGGATATCCGCCTGAACTCGCCTACTTCGAGGTTCTAAACGAGCTTAAGCTAATCGTCGACCTCATCTACAAATCTGGATTAAGCGGTATGTATAGAGCAGTCTCAGACACGGCGAAATACGGGGGAATGAAGATAGGACCTCTCATCGTTGACGACCATGTTGAGGATAATATGAGGAAAGCTTTGAAGAACGTGCAGAATGGAAATTTCGCTAAACAGTGGATAGCTGAGTATGCTGCCGGATCGAAGGAGTTTAAATTTCTTATGAATGAATGCGATTCTCTAGAGATAGAGAGAGTTGGGAAAGAGATACGACGAATGTCGGGGCTGGAGAAGCAGGTTTAAAACCTGTTCATCTTAATTATTTTATTTATCTAACCTTAGAGAAAATGAATTCATTAAAATGTGAGCCGAGAAGGCTTTATCTATTCTTAGGATAAATACAAGAGAGTTCAGATGTGTCAGCTGGCAGCTTATTCAGGCTATAGGGGAAAGTCTCGGCTTCTTCTCAGGGCGATCGAGCTACAAGAAGCGTATTTCGGAGGACATGCCTCGGGTTTAGGCGTCGTCTCTGAGGGACGCATAAGAGTAGAGAAAGATGTGGGACCTGTTGAGAGAGTACGGAAGACGACGAAGATTGAGGAATTGGATGGGTCGGTTGGGATCGCCCATAGCCGATGGGGATATGGTTTCTTCGATCCTCGGTATAATACGAAGAAGATGGCTCACCCGTTCATAGACTGTAGTGGATCCTTATGCCTGATGCATAACGGGAATATTGCGAACTTCAAGCAGCATTGGAGCCGCCTCAAGGAGAAGCATCACTTTAGCTCTTATGAGCGCGACATAGACAATATAACTGACAGCGAAGTAGCAGTTCACATGATCGAGGAGCATGTAGATGAAGGATTGAATGTTGGAGAAGCCTTACGGAAGATCGCTCCTAAACTGACAGGCTCCTTCCTACTAGCGTGCATAACCGTTGAGGAACCTGATACTGTGTGGATAGCGAATTGGTATCAACCATGCGTCATAGGAGTAGGCGACGGCGAAGCTTTGTTTTGCAGCAGCCCTATAGGATTCGAGGAAGTCCGCGAGGAATTTAACAGCATCTTTGAACCGCCAAAAAACGCTTTGATTAAGCTGACCCCTAAAGGTGTAGAGATGTCTCTTCTGGATCGCCGAAGACGTGTACCGAATCTTAGATTAGATAGAAGCGTGCTTGAGGCGGAGATCCTAGAAGCCTTGAAGAGGAGAAGCCCCATCGACTTTCGAGACCTGTGGTACGAGCTTTATCCTCTAGGATGGGCAAAGGCATACGGGGTTAAACCAGAAGAGCTGGAGAAGCTTCGGGAATCTGGGGTAAGCGTAGTGAACCCCTTCATCGACACCCTCGACGAGATGGCCTCAAAGAGTCAGATAAAAAAGTGGATAGCTAAGAGGCCTGAAGCGGGGGTAGAATACATCCCGAGATATACTTACTCGCTTTAAAAGAGCTTACACGGTGTTTATGTTTTCCTTGTAGTTCAGGTATAGGATACCGCAGATCGTTTTCCCATCCTCTATGACGTGCCTAGAGATCATGTTAAGGATCTCGTCAGGCTTGAAGGCTTCAACTTTGATCTCTTCGTCTTCCTCAAGGTTTCGAGATCCAGATTTTAGCCCTTCAGCCACGAATATGTGGATCAGCTCGCTGCTATACCCTGGAGCCGTATAGAACCTTGTGAGCTCCTTCATCCGCTCCGCCTCGTACCCTGTCTCCTCAGAGAGCTCCCTAACCGCGCATTCCTGAGGAGACTCTCCCGCCTCAATAGTTCCTGCAGGGATTTCGAGGAGCTCTTTACCCACCGCATACCTATACTGTCTTACTAGGAGTATACGGCCGTCTGAGAGGATGGGGATTATAGCCACAGCACCAGGGTGTTCAACAATGTCTCGGACAGTTACTCTGCCGTCTGGAAGCTCGACCTCGTCTGACTTGAACGCGAAAAACCTCCCCCTCCAGACCGTCTTTGGGTTTAAAGTCTTCTCCAAACACTCACCCTCAACGAAGCTTTATCTAAAGCAAAAATACTTCGAATCTCTTCATAAATCATCGCCTAGAACTCTCGGACTATGATAAGGTTTTTCGATGATTGCAGTATAATTCTATTCGAGGCCATATGAGGATTAGGCTGATCATTCCCATCAAAGGGCTAACGGAGCAAGGAATCAGAGAGAGGTTAGAGTACTTGAGAAGCTTAGCATCGCCAGGAGTCGAAATTGACGCCGCCCAAGTCGAGGTTGGACCTCCAGCAATAGAGTCCGAGGTGGATGCTATAGAGGCTGGACCCGAGATCCTGCGGCTTGTGAAGGAGGCGGAGGATTCGGGATGCAACGCAGTTATAATATGGTGTGCTGGCGATCCTGCACTCGAAGCCTCCAGACAGATGGTTGACATCCCCGTGATAGGCCCAGGGGAGTCTATGAGAATCCTCTCCTACATGCTAGGCTCTAAACCTTGCGAGGTTACCCCAGATATCCCTGTCCTAGAAATGAGGCGAGACATGGAAAAAACCGTTGGGGAAATTAGAAAAGCAGTAAAAGCCAAGATTGATCGCGGTGAAGGCGACTCCTTCTATCTCGGCTGCTTAGCTCTATGGGGCCTTGGCAAAAAACTTAGAGAGGAATTGGAAGTACCTATCTTAGACGGGGCAGAGTCATCGCTTATCATGGCCGAGTCGGCGGTAAGGCTCGACCTAAGACACAGTAGAATTGCCTACCCAAAATATTCTCCTAAGAACAGAATAATATAACGGTTTTAGACTGGAATTTAAGTAATAAAAAGTGAAAATTAAAAACCTCTTTCTCCGAGATTGAAGGCTCTTCTAGCTGAAAGAATATCCGTTTTAAGTATTATCGATATTTCAATAATTTTCATGATATCTCCTTCCATTGTAATTGTAGTGATCTCTTCAGGAAATATGAGGCGTTTTATTTCCAATAAATCATCTTTAATTTTTATTAGATATAATTTTTGACCGAGTTCGACATTAACGTAATTCATATTTGATTCTAGTATAAAATAAGCAGTTATTTTATTATTTAGATCTTTAATAAATATTAAAAAATCATCTGCTGACTCTTTTATTTGAGACCATTGCTCTCTATGTTGTAGATCAATATACATTAATAATTTATATTTTTCTGATAATTTTATTACTTCATCATGTAACTCCTCTAAATTTATAAGATCGATACGACACTCATTAATTGTATAGTTCAAAATGTTGATTGATTTAGTGAGAAATATTTTAGATTGTAAAAGTGAATCGTTGATAAGATTCGTTTTCTCTCTTGATAAACTTTGGTAAGCATAAACCAGGTAAATATTAGAGAAGATCAAAATCACTAATAGGATTAATGAGATATAGGTCGAGCTTTTTTTCCAGTCAAGGGGATTGGTCATCCCTGACTTTTTGACAGGCGCTTCCACACTTTTCGTTAGTTCATAGGCAGCTCTTCCAAATTCAGAAAGAATATATCGTCCATCATCCTTTTTTACAAGTTCTCCAAGGAAATCTAAATGATAGTTAAGGAAACCGGTTTCAACTTCGAGCCTATTAAGCAATTCTGTGTATGTACTAGGTTTTTCATTCAATATTCCAATGATTTTTCTTCTGACAGGATGTTTAAGTGCATTGAAGATCTTTGAATACGTGTCTTCCTCATAGGTCATAGCTTATCCTCTTGAAAATAAGTAGATGAACATGAAAAGTGTTTTTGAAAAGATTTATTTCCAATCTTTTGCCCTTTTTTATGATAAGGTTTCTTTTCAAAAAAGAATAAAAGTTTGGTAATTGAGTTCATTATTTGGGTAAGACCAATGAAAAATGGAAAAAACGCGTCTATATTGATATTCGTCTCGATCCTTGCCATTTATACCTTAATCCCTGTTGCTCTGTTTGCTGCCGAGGACAAAGTCATATATCGTCCGTACAACTGGAAGATGCAGGGACCGTTCATAGAAGAGGGAACAAACTTTGGAGCCATGAAAAGCCAAAAAGAGGTTGGACCACTTCTTATTTACGAGTACGTCTCCATAGGCGGAACACTAAATACAAATCAGTATAACCAATATGGGCCCTATTATCCATATGCTTTGAGCGTGAAAATAAACTCTGTTTCACCATCTGGAAGAACTTTAACAGTTGTCATCAAAGTCAATGGGACTCCTCTATGGTCAGGTGAATTGGGTGCAGGCCAGAGTTCACCAACAATAACCGCTAACGGCGGAACAACTTATGTAAAAATTACTGACAATAATGACGTAACCGTAACCTATACTGGAACAATGACATCAATATACAATTAATATACTTTCCCCCCTTTTTTCAGGCTCTCACATCTATCAAATTCTACTACGATATTTTTGGATATAATGATGGTTTATATTATTAAACATTAAAGTGAGAAAATTAAGTGTTAGATTAAATTAGTTTT
>Ga0272448_1005850_pt1 | contig 13437 bp, 15 predicted proteins | sample YNPCB0191_FD_202220 | JGI IMG/M metagenome (GOLD analysis project Ga0272448, IMG submission 202220) | Hot spring sediment microbial communities from Yellowstone National Park, WY, United States - YNP-CB-019-1 | ecosystem: Environmental > Aquatic > Thermal springs > Hot (42-90C) > Sediment...
TGTAGGTACTGGTGTGATGGGGGCTCTTGCAGAAGGATCTATTGGAACCGCACTTGGCGCCGGCTTATTGTGGGGAAGTGTATATGCTGCTTTTTTAGCTCCAGCTATGTTCGTTGGAAGCGCTGCCAAAAGAGCCTACAGAGAAGAACAAGAAATGACCCTAATGCAAGAATTCATCACCGGTCAAGAACTAAGACGAGGTGGAACTATACCAGCAAGAGGTGTAATACAACAAGCATTTGAAAACATGACACAAATTCATCGTAGCACCGGTATACCTATGCAAGATATTGAAAGTGTAGTTGCAGAAGCGTATAGAGGCGGTGCACTAAGAAATATACAGAACATAGACGAATTCAACAGAGAAATGACTGGGTTGGTTCAAGATGTAGATAAGATAGCCAGAGTTTTAATGACAACCAGAGAACAGGCAACTCAAATGATTAATTCTTTGATGGCTGGAGGTCTAAAAAGACAGGGAGCTGCATCCACCCTGCTCGCAACTGGAGCCACAGCAAAAGCTTTTGGGGTCGGTCCAGAAGAGCTAGAAGGAATAAAATACCTACTAGGGCAGGCAATGCCATCAGGAGGTACTCCAGGAAGAGAATTTGCCGCCCAAACATTTACTCCACTGATGGCTGGTATGACAGATCAGGCTAAGTTGACTTTTGCCACAATGTTGGCTCAGGCAAGTGTGCTTACTCCTCAATTAGGAATACTAAATGATAAGCAAATGGAACTACTTAGAAACGGTCAACTTCGGATACAGGATATTCTGGCGAGAACGCCACAAACATACGAAGAAATGGTCAGATCATCTCAACGAGCTATGGATCCAAGAAACGAGCTTGGTTTACTCTACAGTCTTGCCAGAGCATATGGTAAAAATGGGGATTTGTGGACTGGCCTTTATAACCTGACTCAGCAAAGATTGGGTAGAACCCCCACGCTAGAAGAAGTAAACACAACAATAGCTCCTTTAGCTGCACTTGGAACGGCCCCAGGTGGTATAGAAGAGTTATACAAAGCTATACGAAGCCAGCAAATAATGCAACAAGCTAAGCAACCAGGACCGACTTGGTTAGAATACCTTAAAGAAAACTGGTGGAACAAACCCCTGCAATATCCAGATAACCCTATAAGCGTCACAACCAGGTGGTATGATAGAGCCACCAGATGGTTTAGTGGAGAAGGTCAATGGCTTAACTATTTTATTGGAAACAGCCTTCCATGGCGCCAAGAAAGACAGATTGAGCTTTTTCCAGGAACCGAAAAGAGCCCGGCTTTTCTACTGGCAAATCCTACATCTCCTAGTATTGCCGACAATTTTATGAAAAACCTGGAACAAAAATTGCGAAATAAAGGATTTAACTTTTTGACTAGCTCAGTAATTACAGACGCCAACAAGGGAGGAGCTATTGCTCTTAAACTCCTTGGTCAGTACGCTCAAAAACTTTCTGACCCAAATGCTACGTTAGACAAAAAAAAGGAAAAAGAACAACTGTTGGCTAAGTTAAACAAAATAGACGATCGAGTAGATTGGCCAGAGGAGCTTTTGAAGATAGAAAAAAACCCAAGCGGATTCACAGAACTTAGCACTTTCTGGAATTTATATCTTGGGACTCAAGCTGGGCTACAAAAGGGAACTGTCGTCCAAGCTGCAGTACAATCTCGAGTAGCTAGAGCGACTGAAGGGCTAAAAGAAGAACAGAAAACCAAATATCAGACCGCATTACTCCAAGCTGCTGAAAGCCCTTGGGCGAATCTCAACAAGCTAACCGAAGTTCCCGAAGATATAATCAAAAAAGCTTTTGGTAAAGAGTACTATAAGGGTATGAGTCCAGACCAATTTAACGCCCTCGTTGTGAAATCCGCAGGAGTAAGCCTAAAAGGAGCAGCCTATCCAAGTAAATTAGGAGAGGGCGCAACACAGGTCTATTCAAATGAGGCGCAGATAGATGCACAGAACTTAACAATCAACGCACAGAAGATCGAACTGGTCTTGGGCAAAGATAGTAATATTCTAAACCTCATCAACCGAATCCGATTTGGGGAGGGAGAAAATAAAAAATGAAAGAAAAATATAAAACCACAATAGCAAATCAAGAAGTTACCTTTGAAATTGGACATCTTACTATATACGATCTAGTAGTATTTCGAGCAATAGAACAGCTTGCGATTCATCTATACAGCATCCCCGAACCGGAAAGAACAAAATGGAATACTCAATATTTTATTAGGAGGTAAAAATGCCGAACGCTATCACCCCTGACAAAGTTGTAGCAGCGTTGAATTTTATCTATGCTTGTATAGGGCCCAATGGCGTTGCCAAAACTATTCAATTCTATGAAAAAAACAGCGATAAAATTCCCCAAGAACAAAAGAAGGCTGGATGTGACTACCCAAGCGCCCACAGCGTTTGTGAAGGAATGTTCAAATTTATTATAACCGAACCAATTATAAAATGCTACCTTTTTAGTCCGTACAATATAGTAATAAGAAAGCAGAGTACATGGAGAACAGATGGGATGAATAAGGATTTGCATGGTTATTTCGTTGAGGTGACTGAAAACCAAGCTACAGTAGTTTTCGCACCGGTGAAAAACAGAAATTACTATATCTGGTTATGGTCTGATACTAACCCACAAGGGGACATAAAATGGGGATCAGAAATGTTTAAAGCAGCCATGACACTAGGAGAGTTTGGAGGATATAATTTTAAACAACCATCGAAAATATTCCAAACCTTATGGGATGCTGCAGCGGGGGGTAAACCAAAAACCGACTTTTTTCCATCAGATATGGCGGATCGGATTGTTGCTTTATCATCATATAAGTACTCTTTTGAAGCCGGCGATTACAGATTAAATATAACTTTTACAACGCAAGATACATCAATACCAAACGAGCGGCGCATAAGACCAGCCAAAACTCTGGAGACTATAGAATGGCAAATATCAGGTCTCACAAGAATACCTATCTGTAATGCAACAAAGGATGATGAAAAAATAAATCTTGGATGGGACACGTTTCAATTTTTCGAGTGGGAAGAAATATGTTTACCTGGGGTATCTCTAGGTGGAAAAGGAGTAAAAGGAACCAAAGAAGTCTTAGAGCTAGCAGAGCTATCCATTGTTTCCCCCTGCGCTGGGGCAATGGTCTATGTATGGCCAGACCCTGTCGCATGGAAAGTATCACTACTAGCAGAATCGCCTGAACCACCAATGTGGTATAGACCTACAGTTGGTTATCAACGGAAACAAAATACCCCAGCATATATTCAGATATACCGACTTAATTCTGTAACATTGGAAGAAGCTATAAAATTAGAAAATACTCGTCAACAGTACAGGTCAAAAAGAAAAAGCGAAACGTCAACTGAATTGTCAGAATATGTTAAAGAAGCACAACCTAAATTAGTACAAAATGCGCTATTTCAAATCAATCAGACACTGAGCAAACAAACTTATTTCTACACAGACTTTATGATGACAGAAATTGTCTATGGACAAGAAGAAGTAATGCAGTATGTTCCAACTAAACAAGGAAGGATATTATTCTTCGGTAAAGGTCCTATGACCTTACAGGTAACAGGGTTACTAATGAACACAGAAGATTTTCCGTGGAAAGATGAGTTTCTGAAGAACTATAGACAGAATCTTGGTGGTAGCAACCTTGCAAAAGCTGGGAGGGTGGCTGCGTTTGTTTATGATAACTGGGCGCATCTTGGATATATCACAGCAATACAGATGCATGAAAGCGCTGATCGTGAAGACGCTGTTCTGTTCTCTTTCGAATTCATGGCAATTTTAGTCATAGAGCTTCCAAACAAAGTATATCCAGGCAAAGGACAAGAAGAACTTGAAAAAAGAAGAAAAGCTCGACTACAAATGGAGGATATTACCGGAAAAGAGCAGCACACTCCGTCAATACAAATAGAATATGCTCCTTTAATTGATATACTTCTAAAGAAAATATTCCCAGGTCTTGGACAAGATGCAATTCACAAGATAGGTGACCTAATCAGACTCACAGGCAAAGGCGCTCCTTTTCCATTCATAGGCATGACTGCAGTAAGTGACCTTATGCCAAGAGGAAGCGCTCTTGAAAAATCTTTGGCACCTTTTGATTTTGATGTATTAAGTAGTATAGGATATGGTATGCTAAGATAGGAGGAAAAACATTGGAAAACCCGGAAAGACTAATACAGGCTATTCTCAAACTTATAGAAGACGGTAATACCAGAGCATTGGTAAAGTTCTTAGAGCTAGACATTGCCGAAAGTATTAAAATCGCTGTTTCAAATATCGTCTCCTGTAAGGATAGTGAGAAAGATAAAAAACATCTTGCTGAACTAATAAGAAACGAAGTTATATCCCATCCTGAAAAGTACGAAAAAAAGGCAGAAGAAATACTATCACTTCTTGATAAAGGAAGTATAATTGATCATCTTGTGGTAATAAAAGAGCCATCTTGGGGTGTTGCTTTGGCAACCGTTTTGATGCTAATAATGATAGTTTTTATCCAGTGGTGTACAAGATGACAAACTATACAAGAGGCGAATATTTCGAACATACTGTATACCTTGAAGGTCTGCGGATAGCAGATAATGGGTGCACCATATCTTATGGACTAAATCAGCCTGCAAGTGCACTAATAAACGTAGATCCTCTTCCAGAATTCGAGCGCATACCTTCAAGGTCGCTCGTAGTAATAACAGTTCCTGACTTTTTATCCCCAACATTAGAAAGACCTATATTCATGGGAGAAGTAGTTGAAAGCAGCTATTCTCACACCCGTGCTGAAAGAATGATAACCATACATTGTATGGATTTAAGTTATTACTTTGATTTTTTAGAACTTTACTCTCTAATAATTGAAAATCCCTTATCGTTTGCAGACAAATATGTAGACTTATCAGGAAGAGCCACCTATATTTGGAGCGGTGGGGCATCACCAACGAGTCTGTCTGGGCATCTAGCTGCAATATTCAAAAATAGATCTTTGTTTTTGGGAATACACGATCTCCTTGAGGAACTAATAAATGGGTCGCATACATTTTTTAGGTGTATGAGCTATCTACGTAGACTACCAGATCTGGTAGCAGCGAACCAAGATGATACCCCAGAAAAGGCCTATGGTAAAGACTATGTTCAACATCTACTGGACCTAGATTCAGACCTTAAATCCGGCAAAGTCGTTAGCTACCGCCAAATCATAAACACGCTTTTTGGTTTTCTTGGCTATATGTGGATAGTAAATCCATCGCCAGCGTTTATAGATATTAAACACACAAAGGGTGACAAAGAAGAAAAAGGCTGGAGAGGTTTGACTAACATAATGTTTTTCCCAGCAGGAGCGTTCACCAGTCCACCCACATGCAACATCATTTGGCCTGACTATATTCTAAGCTTAACACATAGAGAGACTAGACTACCTCTAACCAGATATACACTTGTGATGCCTAAAACTTTGACAAGAAAAGATACTGTTTTTCCAAGAGTAAATGTACCTAATGTGCTAGCACTATTAGAAGACAAAAGTAAAGCAAGCAAAGACATTCTTAAATGGTTGCATGAACTGATTCTGCCGAGTGAAGTGTTTTGCGGGCCTATGTATAAGCTTGATGGTCTTAATATATCTTCTAGGCCTATTGCCAAAGTCTTGGGTGAAAATGAGACACAGTTCGCCAGATTCCAGGCGATTCGTAACTATTTATTGAATAGGTTTGCGGGGCAAATGACCGTGACATTAAGAGGGATATACCCTTATATTGTTCCAGGACTTCCAGCTGTCGTAGTTGATGATTTAGGAAACGGTAAAAGAAAGATAGTTTTCGGAACAGTGGCACAACTAACCTACACTATGGGAAAGGGAAGCGTTCTAACTGAAGTAGTATTAGTCAATACCTATACTCCAGATGAAGACCCGGCTGCAGGAGCACCTACAAGCTATACTAGACAAACAACTAAAAGGCTTGACATGAGTGATCTGAGCGCCCCAAGCGAAAAGGAAGAGTTCAGAGAGCCTCTAACAGAAGACAGTATGTTTGGGCTATCCTTTTCTCCGGATAAAGTAACAAAAGTCTATCAAAAACTGCTTGGGTGCAAATCGCTGAATGACTTTCTCAATTTGAGCGAAAACACCACAACTACTGAAACAAACAAAAATGCTTCCAAAGAAAAAGGCAAGAAGGCAACCACAAAAACAGAAAAAAAGACTTCCGAAGAAACAAAGGAAATGCCGCTTGTAGCAGCTAAAAGAGCATTGGAAAAATTGGACATAACAGAAGGAGTTAAACTAGCTTCATCGTGGCGCCCTGGTATAACTTGGGAAGAGTTAAAAGATTTTATGAGGTTAGGGGATGACAAAGACCCATGGGCAGATATAGAGAAGAAAATAAACAGATCAATTCCTCAATATCTGAAGACAGCAGTAAACTACCGCAGGGACTGGGCCAAACTTCTGACTATTCTGTCGAATCAGATGCAGGCGTTCAAAGGATAATAGACCTACCCAAAAACACCAAAATTACTCTAAGCACAACAACACATGGAAATGGAGAAAGGCTAGACTTCCTTAAACGCAATATAGAGTCATTAGACAATCAAATCTATCAAAACTGGGTCCAATACATAGTAATAGACCATTCTCCTCCTGAAGTAGTGGCTAAAATAATAGAGTTGGTCAAAAAAAGCAAGTATCCACATAGAAGAAGGGTAATAACTCTGTATGGGTGGAGACCTACAGGAATGTGGGGGAAATACGCTCACACCGTAGCAATACTCAAATGTAAAACAGAGCTACTCGCATTCTATTGCGACGATAACTTTTATGCCCCTAATCACCTAGCAGATCTAATAACCAAACAAGAAGAACAAAACTATGACATAACATTCTCCTTCGGAGTTTCTACTAGAAATAGAAACTACTTTGTCTTGAGCAGATTCTGTTTGGGAGGCATAGACCTTGGTCAACCGATATTCCATATAAGATGTTTTGACAATATAGTGTGCCTTCCAAGTAACTCTGTAAATAATTATGGTTGGGACTGGCACATGATTAACAGGATAGCTGTATTGGGAGCATCCATAGGATGGGTAGGAAAAACTACATTCTTTTTTGGTAAAAATATCAAAGAGACCGCTTGGCAAAAAGTAGTGGAAGTCTGGAAAGACTATTCCCCAACACAAGGCCAAATAATCAAATTGGAACGAGATTTAGAAAAATACCCAAGAACCGGACTCATATGTCCAAGAAAGGAGGACAAAAATGAAAACGAAGGTAAATCCGAAGGGTAAGAAAGTAAAATGTTTGGTTGTTGTAAGAGGTGACAAAATTGTAGAAGACAACAAGGGTGGTTATTTAGTCTATAGAAGTGATGGATGGGAATATGTAGAACAAGAACTAATCGAAGGAGAAAAAGTATACGAAGCCACCATAATAATAGAAGAAGAATTTGACCCAACAAAAGGATGTGAAAATTTTTACGGAGATTAGACTGTCGGTTCTGTTGAAGTTTCTCCTACTAATGATGTCAAAAGCTTCTCTATTAAAGTAACTAATGAAATAAGATCGTTAGATGGAAGAGAAGCATCAAACTTTATTTGAGCGCTATAAATAAACACCCCACCATCAGCAGCATTCCAAACATATTTAGTGGAGCAAGAGGCACGATGACTACCGCGTGCCTCTTTCATCCACTCTGTAAACAAATGCATATCCGATTTTGTTAGATCGTTTATGACCAGATTAAGAACTAATTCTTGTGTGGCTTCAGATCCTTCCCTGAGTAGCTCAACCATCCGCAACTTTGTAAAAGCCGCCCTTGCATCCGCACTAAAAATAGCTACATTTTTAGGTCTCCACACAAGACGATACGCCTTTTTCATACTTGGAGTATCTGCCTCAGAAATACTGAAGAAATACCCACTGTCATCACTAAATAGTAATTTACTTTCAGTAATAGCCTCTCCTAGTTTAGAGACCCACTCGTCACTTGGTAAATAGCTTTTCAACTGAAAACAGTACTTTGGAATAACCGTCAATTTGATCCCTGCTCTTACTTTTGGCTTTTCCATTTATAACTCCCTTCTAAACGGAAATGATAGCACGAATTTTCGCAAAAATCAACATCAAATGTGTTTGTCTACATATGAAGCTACTTTTGAATTTTTCCTCAGCTTTCTAATAAGCGAGTTGACATCCTTTTTCTTGACTTTCACATATGGTTTTATTACCTCGCATATCCAGAGTATTCCAACGTTGGATATTATTCTGAAGTTGTATAAAAGCTGTTTGCCTGATCTTGGTAGCAAATATATTTTGCCGAGCGGTATCTTTTTCTTGAGCCACTTTATTAACGGATAACATGTGTTGGCTATGGCCAAACGGTCTCCTGAAAAAGACCCTTCTCCGTCTATGATTCCAGCTATGTAAGAAGCATCCCATTCAGTTAGTTTAGGAAGCTTTGGGAAAACCTCTCTTGAAGCGATCCTAAGGTCACTGCGCATACGTTTAATAGCATTCGCAGATCTGTTAAGTTCTTTGGATAACTTGTCTAAATCTATGGAGCGTTTTCTTCTAATAAATGAGATGCGTTTTATCTCTTTTTTCGTCCAGCGTCTTCCCGTCATCAACCACCACTAAACTTTCTATACAGCAAATACGCAGGTATTCCAAGCGCAAGTAGCTTACCTTTGAGAGCATTTTCTTTCATCAGTAATCGAGACATCTCTTTGTTGTATCCAGGTGGTCTTAGGGACCTGGCAAGAAGACCAAACGAGCCGATCATAAAAGCAGGACCAACAACAAGAGGGGCTACCTCAAGTGCTGCATTAAGATTCTCCTTATTAGCCAAACTCTTAAGTTTATTTAGTGCAGGAAAAGGCTTAACATTAGATTCCACCTGTTTAATCTCCCCTTCCTGAGGGGTATGTTGGTCATGCTCGTCCATATGGATTAGTATATATGATTACTAATAAATCGTATAGAGCAAATACTAATTCTTATAACTAAAAAATAGGCATTTTTTTGTTATAACAATTACGAGTAGGCAATTTCCCCAAAACCAGAAAGGAGAAGAGTAACATGGATGCGATTACAGGTTTTTTCGTTGCACTTGTCTTAGCGGCAAGCTACTTTGTAGGATGGATAATGACTTTTAACTTCTTACACCAGAAAAACGAAAGTTCCCCAATAGCAGAAAAAATAGTTGTTGCTATGTTCTGGCCGATAATCTTCTCGGTCAGAGCAGTCGCAATAATCGGTAAGTGGTGGAGGGACCACCACAAAGAACTAACCAATACCTAAAAAAGGAGGTAAAGAGTATGAAAGTAAACATAATCCAGATGGGGCATGCACTGAAGGCTGTGGAGATTAACGAAAACTCCACGGTTAGAGAAATCCTTGAGAAAGCAGACATAGACGCCGAACATCATATTGTTACCCTGAATGGAAGGGAAGCATCATTAGATGACACAGTGCACGAAGGAGACATCATTGGGTTGGCTCCTATTGCAGAAGTAGGATAAGTCTGTTTTGTTCTGTTTTGGGGACAAATTGCCAAAGAAGGGCAGGGGAGATATTGGGTTCACAAACTCATTATCTCCTTTGCCCAAATAAAAAAGGAGGAATAAAAATGCCAAAATTGCAATGTAAAAATTGCGGCAACAAAGATAAATTTCTTGCAAAATGTGTTTACTCAGGAATTGTGGATGGGAAAGGAAAAAAATTAGTCGACTTTGCAATGGATGAACCACCAGAGTACCAATGTGCGAAGTGTGGTTCAAACAAAATCAAAATAACTTTCGATAAGGAGGGAGTATGGATGTATTTGTGACAAATTATTTAAGAAAAAGGCTGGATGAAGCCGGTCTTACAGATGTTAAAATAGTATTAGCTGACCAACTGCCAGAAGATTTCAGTCAAAAACAGCTTGTAATTCTTCAGCCTAAAGACAACTGGGTAGAAAAATTAGTACATGTAGATTCTTGGTCTTTTATAACTCGCGAGGGACCTCTTCGCCTCCTTGAAAAATGGGTTTTACTTGATAATGGCGTTTTGCTTGCTGCAGGTTTAGACAACACTGTCATCACAAACATCGACTTGGATAAAGCAATCGTCAATGATACAGAGCATATGTATATCAGAGCAATAATCGCCGACTGTATTGTAAACATGTTCGAAGGCGCTGGGCATCCCTTGGATTATTTTGCCAGTTTAGGAAAATCACTTAACAAACTCAAAGGAGAATTCAAAGCAACTTTGAATAACCTAAACGCAGTAATCACTGATCGCAGGACGAAAATTACAGAGGAAACGAAAAAACTAAAAAAATACAAAGATATTGATGGAAAATTCGATCCTGAAAAAGAGATTGAAGCAGAAAAAAAGCTGTTCCTTGAAATGCTCAAGATATTTTCACTGATAGAAGCATATGAAGATACCGATGGACTAACGCTTGAGCTAAAAACCCCAGGTATAGAACTTAATGATTGTGATCTTGGAGAGCTATCAGTACGGATTAAGTTCCCTTCTGGGGAAGTAGTAATAAAGGCACTAAAAAAGGGAGACTGCAAATATTGCCACCCCCATGTATCTTCTAATGGCACCCCTTGTTTTGGAGGATATGAGGAGGTTTTTTACGAAGTTGCTTCGCAAGGAAGAGTAGGTACAGCGCTGTCTTTGATTTGGATGTTTTTGAAAACCTACAATCCAGAAAGCGCTTACGAACACCCAGAGGCTATAGAACACGGTTACTATGGAGAAGATGACGATTATGATGAAATAGATTTTGATGAATGCGCAGAAAATGCATTAGGAGGACAGTGCTATATATGTAGGTATCGAAGTGACTGCGGCTACGCAGAAGACAAAATTATAGAATGTAAAGATGTTCTTCCGCAAGTTTGCCATGGTTGTTCATATAATTCATCTTGCACTTTACGCGTGGATATAGATAGATGGAGAACCTGCGCAAAGTCAGCCAAGGGAGGTAAATGTGTTGATTGTGTCGAGGATGAATGTCCTTACGCGGACGCTAACATAAATCGCTGCATGGACTATGCATCCGAAGAATTCTGCAAAGATTGCGCATTCAAACCGTGTCCAATCTACAAGGATACAGTCGAACAAGGAGGAGAATAAGAATGCCTGGTTTTAACGAGTACCTTAGAGATATAGTAGTCTCCGTAATCACTAATCCTATTGAATTAGTGTTAGCAGGACCAAATATAACTGAAGAAGAGATTATGCCTGACACTGTATATTGCCCTTCTTGGAGGGGTGAGAAAACTACCGTAACAATAGATGATGGTAAAAGAAAGGCCGTAGTAATTGCCTGTCTAAATAGGTCGTGGCATGGTGATCTCGTATACTGGAGGAATTGTGTTCCGATAGCGGCTATAAAAGACAACGGCGTTATTTTCCTCATTGACTTGGAAGAACTCTTCCATAGCCTACCAACGGAACAACTTGGTTTGTTCAACGAACTTGTCATAAGTGTTTTGAACAAATACAACGAAATAAGAAATGCACCCAAAAAAGCAGATGTGAATACAGTGTTTGAATGGATTGACAAGTATATTAGCTATTACCCATCTAAACTCCGAAGCGACATTGGAGCTCTGGAAAGACAAATACAAAGCGATGTACAAAAACTATCAGAAGAATACAGGAATTACCTACTCGTCGATGGGGTATGTAAATCTTTATTCCAGCCACAACCAATACAGGCGTGGCGTGAAGACCAACTTGATGCCTTACGAGAATCTGGTTTTGAAATAATACAACTAACATCAGGTAACGAAGGTATCAAAGAACTAGTAGCAGTATCCCCATCGATATGCATCGAAGAAGACTACACAAAGTATGTTTTGGGAAGGTACCTTGTAGATTTTGAACAGTATAGGGATAATGAACTAATAATAATGCCACTTACCAAAACTCCTGAAGGAAAGTATTTTCATCCCCACATCACACCTGAAGGCGTTCCTATAGATAATGTGAGAACATGTATAGCTGTGGAATACCTTCGTGCATATAATATAGGAACTGCCTTGTTGAAAATTAGATACATGCTCGAAACTTACAATCCTGAACAGGCGCTCGTGCCAATCCAAAAGATATGTGGGAAAACCTCGTGTGAAAATAATCCAACGAAGGAGAAATGTATGATATGCGAAAAAGTTGGAATATGCAAGGCATCGATTGAACTTGTAAAAACATGCGCATCTGCCATAGATAAGGGTGAATGTCAAAACTGCAATCTTCACGAAAAATGTAAAATTGGAAGGAGGAATAATGACGGAAGACAAGAATGAAAAAGGCTATCTAACTACACCAGTAATATACTTGACACCAGAGGTTAGAGTCAAACTGACAACCGGAAAGTGGATGATTGAATTTATGAATTTTTTGCAAAATCAAACGAACCCGGAGAAAACCTGGAGATAGAGTTGAGCTCATTGACGAGCCCGACCTACCGAATTACTATGGAACTGTAACTCGCTCTGAGGATGAAGACGGATTCGTTCTAGTTGTTTGGGACGATGACCCTGCAGGGACTGGTGAAGGAGATGAAGTCGACATTAGCTCTATTAGATTGCTCAGCAAGAAAGAGGCTAGGTTGAGAAACCAGAGACAATTCTTAGGTCCAGGAGGTAGTTGTATTTGTACCCAGTGTGGGTACGAGATTGAGCATAAAACTGGTGAACCATGTACGGATGAGGTTTGTCCTCAGTGTGGTTCTAGGATGGTTAGGAAAGTAGATGGACAAGGGAGGTAAAGAAATGAAAAGTAAAATCAAAAAGTATTTAGGAGAAGGAGAGAGACTGTTCATCGTAACTCACGTTTACGGTTTGGATTCACCTAGAGTTAGCAAGACTCACGATACATATGAGTTTGAAGACATCAAGAATGAGTTCGATTTTAGCTTGAAGGATCTCGATATAATTGATTCTCTTGCTGTAGGAGCAACTCACACAATTGACTATTTCCCTAACGAGAGATACGAGGTTGAAAGAGTAAAGTAGTTCTGAGGTAAGAAATGAAGAATCAAGATAGAGTCAGAAGGTATTTAGGAGAACGAGGTGAAAAACCTTGGTCAGTTGGAACCCCTGCAGTTACAATCGAGCTTCACTCGGCAGGATTACATTTCGAGGATTACCCACCTACAATCCAGAAAGCGCTTACGAACACCCAGAGGCTATAGAACACGGTTACTATGGAGAAGATGACGATTATGATGAAATAGATTTTGATGAATGTGCAGAAAGTGCATTAGGAGGACAGTGCTATATATGTAGGTATGAACTTGTAAAAACATGCGCATCTGCCATAGATAAGGGTGAATGTCAAAACTGCAATCTTCACGAAAAATGTAAAATTGGAAGGAGGAATAATGACGGAAGACAAGAATGAAAAAGGCTATCTAAC
>Ga0272448_1005852_pt1 | contig 13432 bp, 16 predicted proteins | sample YNPCB0191_FD_202220 | JGI IMG/M metagenome (GOLD analysis project Ga0272448, IMG submission 202220) | Hot spring sediment microbial communities from Yellowstone National Park, WY, United States - YNP-CB-019-1 | ecosystem: Environmental > Aquatic > Thermal springs > Hot (42-90C) > Sediment...
GGGAAGCGTTCACGCTGGCAGTATCGCCAAGTTTGAGAGATCCAGCGCTTCTCTCCGGCTCGGAAGGCATTTATTCCACCAGTCAGAGTTCATGTCATGCGATATGTTCTTTGTCTCTTGGCATGCCTGCTGATGTTGAGCACATCAGATGCGCTCTTCGAGAACACCTCGCCACAGATGTATATCGATAGATACAACAGCAATATAGATCAGGCGCCCCAGGCGCTGAGGGAACTGCTCGGAAGCGAGAGGGTCGAGATCAACATACTCCTCAATAACGGCACCCTCTACATGCTCGGCCTGGAAACATCCAAGGGGCGCATAGTGGCTTCGTACCCGGGTGGAATGGACAATCCAACGATAACCATAGAGACCACAGAGAGCACGATCCATGTGGTGGCCACATCCAGCGACCCTGTGACAGCATTCAGGGATGCTAAAGACAGGGGAGAGGTGAAGATAGAGGCCACAAAACTCACAACACGGCTCAAGCTCGCGCTTGTGCTGGCGAGTGCGGAAGTCTTTAAATACTTTTTAGGTGTCTTCTTCGCATAGAGGGAAAATTATGAAAGTGCTCGCTATAAACGGAAGCCCAAAGATGGATGAGGGGAACACGGCTCGCATACTGAATCCGTTCCTGGATGGCATGCGGGATGCAGGAGCTGATGTGGAGCTGTTCCACACCAGGAAGCTCAAGATCGGGCCGTGCAACGGCGATATGAGCTGCTGGTTCAGGAACCCGGGAAGGTGCGGCCAGAAAGACGACATGCAGATGCTATACCCGAAGTTCGAGGATGCAGATGTGATTGTGTGGGCCACGCCTGTGTACTTCTCCGGAGTCACTGGCCCGCTAAAGAACCTGATGGACAGGCAGCTACCGCTTCATGTTCCTGGCACGGTGGCGAAGAAAAGGCAGAAGGTTGTGCTCGTCTCATCCTGCGGCGCCTGGGAGATGGCGGCGTTTGATCCTATAATCGCACAGATGAAGGCGATATACTCAAGGCCAGATGCAGAGTTCGTCGCCGCGCTCCTGCGCCCGGGCGCAGAGGCGATGAGGTTCATGCCTGAAGGCGCGATGGACGACGTGATCCAGGCCGCGAGGGATGCCGGCAGAGAGCTCGTGAGGACAGGGCGGATATCTGAGAGCCTTCTCAAAGCTGTGAGCAGACCGCTGATGAGCGAGGAGGAGTACATGCGGTTGGGGGAGAAGGCCATTGAGGAGGCCAGAAAGGGTGCATGAGCCGCGCGGGGGCACCATTTAGCGGTGGTATGGCTCATTTCTTATTATCCTGAACGCCCTGTAGAGCTGCTCAAGCAGGATGATCCTGGCCATCTGGTAGGGAAATGTCATCCTCGAGAGGGATAGCTGGAGGTCCGAGCGATCCAGGACCTCCTGTGAGAGACCCTCTGGCCCGCCGATTATCCAGTTGATACTGCCACACCCATCGACGATTCTACTCTGGAGCCATGACGCCAGCTCCAAGGATGTCATGCTCTCGCCGTGCTCATCGAGCGCCACTGTCATCCCTCCGCCCAGATGCGCGAGCACATCACTGCCCTCTTTAAAGGGATCCTCCTCGCGGACCTCCACAACCTCCAGCCTGGTGTAGGGAGCGAGGCGTTTAAGATAATATGATGCCGCGTCCTGCCAGAATCGCTCTCTTATCCGACCGACAGCGATTATCCTCATCTGCATGATCTCTTTCTGCCCGATGTGATCTCCCGGATTTCTGCCGTCTCTGCTATGCATCTGGATGAAGGCCGCATCTGCAGCATGTGACTGCTACTGACCTCTGAGTATTCCGCGTGCTGCGAGCAGTCCGGTAGCTGCAGCCGCAACTATGCCTCTCGAGAGACCGGCGCCATCGCCTGCTGCGTAGAGGGATGGTATGCTGGTCTGCAGGTCTCTGTCTACGCTTATCTCCCGGGCGTAGAGCTTTATCTCCGGCGCGTAAAGCAGTGTCGAGTCAGCATTGACTCCAGGGATGATCTCGTTCAGGATCTCAAGCCCCTCTATGACGTCCATGACTATTCTGTGAGGCAGAGCCATAGATATGTCACCTGGCGTCACATCTCTCAGCGTGTTCCGGACTGGATTCCTGGCGATCCTCTCCTCAGTGGATCTCCTCCCCCTGTGAAGGTCCCCGAGCCGCTGGATGACAGGCTTCCTCCCCCCGATCGTCGTCACGAGCTTCGCTATAGATATTCCGTATGCTGTGGTGTTCTCTATCGGCTTCGTCAGCTCAAGCCTGACAAGAAATGCGAAGTTCGTGTTATCAGAGCGCTCCCCTGACATCGAGTGGCCGTTTGTTGCTATGAAATCCCTGTACTCCTCCTTGACCACAAAGCCTCCAGGGTTTGTGCAGAATGTCCTGATGAAATCATCGTATCTGTGAGTTATTATGTGGAATTTTGGATCCCTGTTGATCCGCGTGACGGGATCCATGACTATCGAAGGCACCTCAACACGCACTCCAACATCCAGAGGCCCATACCGTGCTTTGATGTTATACCTATCGATCATCTCACCTATCCACTGTGCGCCTATCCTGCCAGGCGCGAGGAGCGTGCTCCTGGCTCTGATCTCCCTGCCGTCCGAGAGCCTGACTCCCATGCAGGTATCGTTCTCCATTATGAGATCTTCTGCCGAGCTGTTCAGCACGAAACTGACACCGCGCCTTTTGAGGTCGGCGCTGAACGCCCTTATTATCTCAGGAGTCCTGTCAGATCCCATGTGGCGCTGCTTTATCGCTATGAATCTCGCACCGACGGATGCTGCCCTCCGGCTGAGATCCTCCACATCGCCCTGCGTGGGCTCCTGTGTCTCGACAGGGGCGCCGTATCTAAGAAATACCGAGTCCACCTCATCAACAAGCGACCAGGCATCATCGGTCAGGCGCGTGAGATCCCCGCCAATCGCCGGATGGAGGTTGAGTATGCCATCTGAGTATGTGCCCGCCCCGCCCATCCCGCACATTATGTGGCACGGGTCGCAGTGAAGACAGTGCCCCCACTTCTTCATCGGGCAGCTCCTCTCAGAGATGTCCCGGCCCTTATCAACCACAACCACGTTCATCCCGTGGGCGGATAGCTCCAGAGCCGCGAAGAGTCCCGCAGGCCCTGCGCCGACCACGACCACATCCTGCATACATCAACATACCAAATCAATGGTATTTTAACCCGCGGGAGTGGCGGAGCATATCCCTGTTCGAAGTGCAGATGATTTTCATGAGGGATGATGCGGCCGCAGCGCCATGATTTGGATCATCCCAATGTCGATGATGGCGAGATCTCTTCATAACCGCAGGTGGATCTCCCTCACATGCCCATTAAGATTATGTGCCATGCGGTTGTAATCTGTGGCTGAGGTCCACTGGAGGTTCTGATCTGGATCTGGCCGCATATCTTCAGTACTTCATATACGCTTTCACCTCGATATTCATAATAGTGAACCCAATCGAGGCGACGATGGTCTTCGTATCTCTGACGCAGGCGGCCAGCCCCACTGAGAAGAGCCGCATATGCGTCCGCGCAACGCTTGTGGCATTCTCTGTCGCGATGATCTTCGCCCTTGCAGGGGATATGATCCTGAGGTTCTTCGGCATAACCGTCGACTCTCTCAGGGTCGCAGGTGGCATACTGCTGTTTCTTGTGGCAATAGACATGCTCCGCGCAAAACCTCACAAGAAGGTCACCCAGGCTGAGATCGAGGATGCAACCACCAGGGAGGACATCTCGATATTTCCGCTGGCGATCCCGCTGCTCACCGGACCTGGAGCGATAACCACAGTGATAGTGAATATGGGAGCAAGCAGCACACTCATAGAGAAGCTCCTGGTGCTCCTGGCGATATGTGTGACGTTCTGTGCGACCTACGTCATACTCAGATCTGCAGAGTATGTCGATGATCTCCTGGGCGTTACGGGTATCATGGTGTTCACGCGGATAATGGGCCTGATTCTCGGTGCAATAGCTGTCGATTTTGTCAGCGTGGGCGCCTGGAATATCTACATCTCGATGGCATCAGGCGTATGAACTTCTGTGTCTATGCCAAGACGATGCGCGCCAGCTGTTTTATGGCACTCTCCCCTCAAGCAAGCATGATTTATCGTTCTCGAAATAATAAGATCTCTTCAGGTCCTCTCTGAAGACCGACAACTCTATACATCATCGGCTCTATCCAGGGATACTGGTGCCGGCCTGTGTCGCAGGCCACAGAGTACTCAGGCGTGGAGGTCAGGTTCGTCAATGGATTCAGAGCATGCTATCAGGAGATGCCCGCAGCATGGGTTTTTCAGAGGCGATGCATGCAGCTGCGGGAGCAGGGGGAAGCTCGTTCTTGATGGTGTGAGGACTGAGAAGCTAGGGAGGCTGCTCGCGGGAGCGCTCCGTCATTTCCCCGACGACCTGGGTCTGGCGATGAGCCCGCAGGGCTGGGTGGAGATACCGGTGCTTGTGGATGCCATCCGGACCAGATACAGGTGGGCAAACGAGAATCTCATAATGGCGCTCGTCAGCTCAGATCCAAAGGGCAGGTACGAGATAAACGGCAGGCGAATAAGGGCCAGATACGGCCATTCTGTGGATGTGGATCTCGACTACCCGATAAACGAGCTGCCCACGCTCTACTACGGTACCGCTGAGGAGGAGGCCGAGCGGCTGCTGGAGGTCGGCCTGAAGTCAGCCACACAGCGGTACGTGCATCTCAGCACCACGCCGGATAAGGCATGGGAGGTCGGCACATTCAGGACGAGCAATCCAAAGATAATCGTGGTGGACGCGGCAGGTGCTCAGCGAGAGGGTGTGAAGATGATGAAGGTGAGCGAGAGCATGGTCATCTCCGAGCCGATACCCCCCAGGTTCCTGAGCATGATGCCGGCGAAGACACAGCGATAGACGCAGGAGACGTTGAACTGTGTGCGCCATCAGATTCCTGACTAGATCTCCCTGACCTCCTCCATCCCGCGCTCCTCGTCTATTGACTTCACAAGCTTCCCCAGGAGCAGCGCGAATAGGCCTGAGAGTCCGCCTGCTATGGCAGCTTCCGTCTTTCTGTCCCTGGTCTTTTTCCCCATCAGCAGGCTTGCGAGAAAGACAATCGCCATGGAGACGAGATACTCAGGTGCATCTCTCAGCAGATGCCCCACCGGATCGTCAGAGGCGTTCACAACGTCCCTGTGAAAGACCCAGTGATCCCCGAACTCATGAACATGCGCTCCTGACGGCCCCCGGAACTGCCTGATCGCCCCAGGGAGCATCTCCCCCATCAGAGTCTCCTTAAAGCAGATAGGCAGCTCAGGGCAGCACTCCTTCGGCAGCGCATACTTCCTGTGGTATGGCATCCCCTCTACCCACTTGCAGATATGTTTGCAGTTATGCTCACAGTCCATATGCCCCATATACGCGATACTGTATTAAATCCCATCGCGTGAGATCCTCCAAGGCGTGGGCTTTCCTGTATCCCCAGTGGGCTAGAGGATTGTGTACTCGTGTCGTATATGCTCATATGGTGAGGAGCAGCGGGATCCTTGCCATTCTGTGCGAATAGAGCCCTGCGAATACCGATCGATAAACTGAAATCCTCTGAACGTTATCACCGTCGTGCTCCAAACCCTGAAGATCACTCTCAGTTCCGCGCTGGAGCGGTCCCGGAGCTTTCCAGTACCCGGAGGCGTTATGAACCTGATTCCCATCGCTTTCGATAGCCTTGGCGTGAGATCGATGGCAACATGTCTTGAGGCCGGGGATCTAAGGGTCATGATAGATCCTGCTGTCTCACTTGGCCCAAGAAGATACGGCCTGCCGCCACACCCTGTTGAAATAGACCGTCTCAATGCAGCATGGCAGGATGTCAGAGGTATCGCGGAATCCAGCGATATAATCATCATCACGCATTACCACTACGACCATCATAACCCAGAGGATCCGGATATCTACAAAGGAAAGATCGTCTACATCAAGGATCCAAAGAACAGGATAAATTTCAGCCAGAAGCGTCGCGCTCATTACTTCCTGGGCAGGATCGAGGGCGCTGATATCCGGGTCGCGGACGGAGGAGAGTTCAGCCACGGACCTCTCACAATACGGTTCTCCCATCCAGTGTACCACGGAACAGGAGACCGGCTCGGTTATGTGGTCGAGGCGTCGATATCATGCGGGGAAGATAAGGTGCTGTACACCAGCGATGTCGAGGGGCCAGCACTGGAAGATCAGGTCTCTTTCATACTCAATGAGAATCCCAGTACCCTCATCCTCGATGGCCCGATGACGTACCTGCTCGGCTACCGCTACTCAGACGAGGATCTGAGCAGATCTGTGGAAAACATAATAAAGATAATAACTAACACATCTGTCAAGACTGTTGTTATCGATCACCACTTCATGAGAGACATAGCTTATGCTGATAGAATCCCCCAGGTCTACAGGAGCGCTGAAGATGCCGGCGTGAGGGTGCTGAGCGCTGCGGAACTCACGGGCAGAGCGCCGGATCTGCTGGAGGCGAGGAGAAAGGAGCTCTACAGATCCTCTCCGGTAAGCAAGGACAGCAGCAAGTGAGAAAAGCATCAAAAGAATCCCACCGATACAAGAGCAGACGGCTCCAAATACGGACTGCTTCTTTTGATCCCCGAAGAAATCATGAACAAACGTTAGACGACCGCCTCTCAGTGGCAGCCCATTGCTGAGAAACCAACGGTGCAAAAATAGTGCTGTACCGGCACTACGTCAGACCAAAGAGTGCCGACAGCAGATATATCGGGAACATGAATGCGATCAGGAAACCCAACACCATCACTGCCATCGCGAAGCCGTTTCCTCCCATAAGATCCACCACCATATGCCATTCTAAAGGGGCGATATATTAACCTTTGGGAGAGCGTTCTCGCTGTGTCATGCCGGATCGCCTGGTCCTGCAGCACACGAAAATCATATATCTGGCATAATCGGAGAGCAACGTGTGCTCAGACCTGTACACTGCGTTGTGCCGTTCAAGTCGAGCGGGTGCAAGACGCGCCTCTCCTCCATCCTCTCCGGTGAGCAGAGATTGCTTCTTGCAGTGGCGATGCTCAGGGATGTGCTCAGGTCGCTGAGGTCGATCGGGATGGTGACCGTCCTGGCGCGCCCCGGGATGAGTGGAGACCTCATCGCGGATCTCAATGCATCCCTGAGGTTCTCCGAGCTGGAGCTCGGCGAGGCTCTGAACGAGTTGATCGATGAGAATGCAGCATCTGGATGGCCCGCGGATCTCCTCATAGTCATGGCAGATCTTCCCCTGATCAGGGAAGAGGATGTACTCGGAATTGTCGGAGTTCCTGGCGGCGTGGTCCTGGCTCCGGGCCGCGGCGGCGGGACAAACATGATCCTGATAAGGGATGGGAGGTTCAGGACAAGATACATGGGCCTCAGCTTTGCGAAGCATCAGAGAGAGGCAGAGGAGCTGGGGATCGAGACCGGATACTACTACTCATACAGGGCGGGATGCGACATAGACGAGCCCGGGGATCTGATCGAGATTATGCTGCACAGCAACGGCGAGGCGAGGGCGCTGCTGGAGAGGTTCGGGCTCCGCATAATCGAGAGCGAGGGGAGAGCCAGGCTGAATCGTATTTCTGATGGGTAGCGCCTGTGGAGAAGGGCCGCTTGCAGCCACCGCTTTCAGCAGAAGCATACCTGAAGGAGCCGGGAATCCTTCGATGCTTCGAGTGCGCAGAAGTGCAGGGATCCGCCCTTGAAGGAGAGAAGGCCACAAAACCATTGAGACACTCATTCTTCGCCGGAGGGCTTAGACGCATCCGAAAGCGCGGAAATGACTGAAGCGCTGGCATTCACGGCAGAAAATGTGTTCGATTAAGTGCTCACTGCCGCAATCTAATGTCTCTGTCTGAGCGCATCAGCGATGTTTTTTATGAGATCCCGTTCGTCGTCAACCCTCGCAACGATCGAGATCTCGTCCTCAGCCAGATGTTTGAACCGCAGCCCCCACATCTCAGCTGATTCCTTGATGCCGATGGCGAGATCCGCCTTTCCCTGGATCACTGCCAGCGCCGCGCCTGAGTGGGTCCGGACCTCCAGAGAGATCCTGACGTCAGGGAGCATCGAATCCATGATGGATCTGATGCCTGATTCTCTGCTCCATGCTGCGAATGTGGCGACATCTGGATTGAGATCCGGATTCCTGGAGATGAGCCCCAGCTCTCTTCTGTAAGACGCGAGAACCATGAGATTCTCCGGCAGATCTCTTGTGGATGTGACGCACGCGATGTCCGCCAGCCCGTCCTGGAGATCTGATAATGCTCTCCGGGATCCCCTCACCAGGTACCTGAACCGCAGATTCATGCGATCCAGAGCTGTCTCAAGTATAGGGCAGCTCTCCCCGCTGATGATGAGATCGAGATCCCCGCCGGAAAGCGGATGGACCTCAACCACCTCACCTGCATGAAGATACTCCCGCTCCGCTGGAATATCGATGATGCCATCAGATGCTGCCAGGGTCGAGACAGCGCCGCTTCCCCTGTCGAACGGATACGCCCTGCCCCTGTGCAGTATAACAGGAAGCATCTGCCTCCTGGATTCGGATCTGAACGGCCTGGCAAGCGTTGCTTTCACGGAGACTGATCTTGATCTCAGGCCGAGCGAGCGATTTACCATAGGGGCTACAAGCTGCCAGAAAACGGTCAGCGCGCTCGTCGGATACCCTGGCAAACCGACAACAGGCTTTCCTCCCACCCTCCCGAAGAGTGTCGGCTTGCCGGGCTTGAGGTTTAACCCGTGGAAGACCAGCTCTCCCAGATCGCTCACAACCCTGTAGAGCATATCACCACGGCCTGCAGACGTCGACCCACTCAAAATAACCATATCACAATCAATCGCTGCAGTGGCGATCGTTTCTGCAAGCGCATCGTAGCTGTCTGGAACGACGCCATATACGAGAGGCTCTGCGCCGATCTGTGAGAGGGCGGATGAGATAGTGTATGTGTTCACATCATAGATCCTGCACGGCATCAGATTCTCATCAGGCGATATGATCTCATTTCCCGTCGATGCCACACCCACCTTCAGAGATCTGACCTTCACACTGCTCATTCCGAGGGCTGCAAGCATGCCTATCTCCCTCGGGCCGAGCTGCGTGCCAGCGCTCAGCACCCTCTCTCCGAGGGAGAGATCTGCGCCCCTTCTCTGGACGTTCTCATATGGATGCACCGCTCTTCTAACGATCACATAACCATCAACCGCATCAGCATGCTCGACCATCACGACAGCATCAGCTCCCTCGGGCATCGCAGAGCCTGTAGAGACCTCGACAGCCTCGCCGGGGCCTGAAGATGCATCAGGAATGCTGCCGGCAGACACAGAACCCGCGATCCTGAGCCTGACAGGGGAGTACTCGGATGCTCCGAGGCAGTCCACAGATCTAACTGCATATCCATCCATGGCGGCCCGATCGAAGTGAGGGACATCGATCTCCGCGATCACATTCTCGGCAAGGACCCGGCCGAGCGCATCCCTCAGATGAAGCCTCCTCACCCTGGGAGTTGGAGCATCTTCGAGCACGAGCTCGATCGCTTTATCAAGATTTATGAGCCTGTGGAACTTATGCACAGGATCACCTCAGCCTTGCAGACCTCTGGCGCAGGAGATGGTCCGCAAGAACCAGCGCGATCATCGCCTCTGCCACAGGCACGATTCTTGGAGGTATTGCTGGGTCGTGCCGCCCTCTGACAGAAATATCAACGGACTCTCCCGACTGCAGATCCACAGTCCTCTGGGATCTGGCGATGGACGGGGTGGGCTTAACAGATATCCTGCACACAATCGGGGCGCCTGTGGATATCCCTCCGAGTATCCCGCCAGCGTTGTTCCTCTCGAATGATATCATCCCGTTCTCATAAGAGATGGGATCGTTCATCTCGCTTCCTCTGAGCCGGGCGCTCTCTGTACCTGCTCCTATCTCGACGGCCTTTACCGCGCCCATGCTCATCAGGGCCTTGGCGAGATCAGCGTCCAGCTTGTCGAAGACAGGCTCGCCAAGTCCAGGGGGCACGCCGATAGCGACGACCTCAACCACACCGCCTATGCTGTCCCCCTCAGATCTCACTGACTCCAGGAGCGAGAGAATTCTGGACGAGGCATCCGCGTCCGGGCATCTGATAGGGCTCGATTCCGCCATCTCTCTGATGCTCAGCAGCTCCCCACGATCTATGCTGCCCATCGAGGTCCATCCTGGCAGAGACGCCCTGATGCCGCCGAGCTCGATGACGTATCCGACGATCTCCACTCCGAACTCCGAGAGAAGCTTTTTTGCGACCGCCCCTGCCGCGACCCTCCCCACCGTCTCCCTCGCAGATGCCCTCCCGCCGCCGCGGTGGTCCCTGATCCCGTACTTAGCATGGTACGTGTAATCAGCATGCCCGGGCCGGGGGGTGTGGCGGATGGAATCGTAATGTGAGCTTCTCGCGTCCGTGTTCCACACAACCATCGATATCGGCGTGCCGGTTGTGAGCCCCTCGAAGACTCCGCTCAGAATCTCGACCCTGTCAGACTCGCGCCGTTCCGTTGTCGCTCTGCTCTGCCCGGGTCGCCTCCGATCGAGCTCTTTCTGCACATCATTTTCGCTGAGCTCGATTCCTGCGGGGCAGCCATCAACCACAACACCGACTGCCGGGCCGTGAGACTCGCCCCACGTCGTCGCCCTGAAGATCGTTCCGAATGTGCTCCCGCTCATCATCCACTCCTTTGTCCTCTCCTGTACATCTCGTACGCATGCTTGGAGAGGGCATCTGCCTCCGCATTCTCCTCTCTTGGTACCCAGACGAACTCGTGATCGATTCCCTCAAGCATGCTCTTTATCATCGGAACGTACCGCCTGGATGTGTGCGATCTGACCCTCCATTCGCCGCTCATCTGCTTTATGACCAGCATGGAGTCGCCCTTGAACACCACCCTCTCCCCCGGGGCGTTCTTCTGGATCCACTGGATCGCCGCGAGGAGGGCCTCGTACTCAGCCACGTTGTTCGTCATGCCCCTTCCCTCCCCAACGACACCCCATCCTCTGTGAAGCAGCTCGCCGTTGCGGTAGACTAGGTAACCGTATGCTGCCACGCCGCCCGGATTTCTTGGACTGCAGAGGCCATCGAAGAATACCGTGATCATTCGCTGCTCCAGCATCCGCCCTTCTTTTTGAGATCCAGCAGATCGCAGAGCTTGCTCGCGGTCGCCTCCACTGTTGATATGCCGACTTCATCATTCTCCGCAGGCCTGACCGCGATCCCGCCGAAGTGGCTGTTATCACCCACCACAATCATCCCATGGATGTGCATCCATGCATGTATCGCCTCTATCGTCTTCTCCTGACCTCCGTTCCTTGATCCGCCGACGGCTATTGCGCACCCGGCCTTGTCTTTCAGCCTGAAGCCCTGTCGACGCAGGGGCAGGGTGCGGTCGAAAATCGCCTTGAGCTGCGCTGTGACAGATCCGAAGTAGACAGGAGAGGCGACCACGATCCCGTCCGCGCTCTGGAGGAGATCGCAGACCTTCGCCATATCATCCTCGATCGGGCATGCCTTCCCCCTGCTGCACTCGCCACAGTCCGTGCAGAACTCCACTCTGAGCTGTGAGCAGAGCACGCTCTCTGTTCTGTACCCCCTCTCCGAGGCCACCCTTAGCGCCCGCTGGAGGAGATACTCGGTATTTCGTCCGCTCTTCGGGCTTCCGGATATCCCAAGCACCATCGCCATCGTATCACCATTTTAAGGAGATTGCGCACATCTATATGAGCTCTCGGTCTGGATTCCGGGCTCCGGCTGATTTCAGGGGGGATGAAGAGTGATGTCGGAAAGCCATGCATATCCATAGGGATCATTGGAGAGAACGCGATCCTCCGGCGCACTCAACCCCCGAATATCTCCAGTATCTTTTTTGAGACAAACTCCGCAGCGCTTTCTGGGTCCATCATTGTCGTGTCCACCACGATCTCCGGGCTCACCGGCTCTTCATATGGTACACCGACGCCGGGGACCCTGGCGCCTGAGGCGGCTTTTTTGTAGATCTCCCTTGGTGCGAACTCAGCCCTTCTGATAGCCTCACGCTCCATGCACACATCCAGAGGGGCCTTTATGTAAACCTCCGCGAACCTCTCCACGAGTTCTCTCGCAAGATCTCTGTACCTCCTTCGGTTTGCAGTCGCATCGATGATCACATTGACCCCTGCATCGCAGAGCAGCTTCGCCATGTAGGCGAGGCTCGCATAGACGATATCCCTCTCCTCATCTGTGTACCTCGGGTTTGGCGTTATCACCTTTCTTATCTCGTCGAGCTCGAGTATCATTGCCTCGACGCCCATTCTCGACAGATGCTCCTTTGTCCTTCTGGCGATCGTGGTCTTGCCGCATCCCGGAAGTCCGGTGAACCATACTGCCCAGGCCATGGACGGACTTGTGGTGGGCAATCCGATAAAAAAGTGCGCCCCAATCAGATCTCCTGCCCACAGAAGCGCTGATCCGACCATGTAATCTGACGAAGTAATGCGTGAGTAAGGTGTGCGCCAGTTTGATGCATAAGAGCGATCGGTACATAAGGATGGGGTATGATCCGGATCGACCTATCTATTAGGAAAATTTATTAACAATCAGTAAGCAATAATAGATAACGTGAAGGTCTATGGCAGAGAAGCTGATACCCACTATCCTGACGAAGCTTGGAGTTTTCGACAACAGGGAGATGATAGTGCATCACATCATCATACTAATAGCATGGCTTCTGCTTCTGCTGCTATCCATCATGTGCAACCCGAAATTTCATAATTAATTTTAATAATTATTTGGATATCACCCTGGAAGACTGTATGCCCGATCACAGGGTAATGCCGTCAGATAGATTCCTTCACGAATCTGATAGCAGACGGCCGGATTTCGGTGCTGAGCAGACCATCACATATTTTGGCAGTATCGCGGCCATCCAGAAAGCGGGGGCTGCCTAGAGAGAGCAGACCTCCCTCAGGCCAGGTGCGCCGAAGTAGGCAAGCGCCAGCGTGGGCATGCTCGTCTTTGAGGCGATCACGCTCGCGCAGCCCTCTTTGTACCCGCTCTCAGAGCCTCCGAAAACTATGATCGGCGGCGTGGGCTCCTTGATCTCCTCAGGTATTAAGAAAACCCCACGATGGGATCTGTCAGATTCTCCCTGGCGAGATCTATCTGTGCGGTTCGCTGGATCATCCTCCTCTCCACCTCCTGGCCATTCACGTAGAGACTCACAGTGAGGTTGTGGATCATTGGGAATGCGGAAACAAATTCTCCCGTCTGATTGACACCCATAGACCAGAAAAGCCCTGCCTGATCGATCCCCAGGTAAGAGCCCTCAACAGGCGCGTCGCGCGAGGTGTCTATCGTTCCAGACTCGTCAGCCCGAAAAGATGCCTCCGAGGACCAGGTGTTTCCTA
>Ga0272448_1005853_pt1 | contig 13429 bp, 15 predicted proteins | sample YNPCB0191_FD_202220 | JGI IMG/M metagenome (GOLD analysis project Ga0272448, IMG submission 202220) | Hot spring sediment microbial communities from Yellowstone National Park, WY, United States - YNP-CB-019-1 | ecosystem: Environmental > Aquatic > Thermal springs > Hot (42-90C) > Sediment...
ATATTATTGAAAATTTAAAAAAAGAAAACACGAAAATATCAAAAAGAGTTTTGAACTTTTTGAATAAAGATAGACTTTTGATTGTAGTTGAAAAAGGCGGTGGTTTTTATTTAGAAACAACAAGTAGATATTTTAATATCCCTAATTATGTTTATGATTATTTAATAAAGAAAGGAAGGAAAATTTTAAAGACCTATTACTATAACGATAAAATTTTTTTTATTAATAATTAAAAAAACTATTTATCAATCATTATAAGTTTATTTAATAATATGATTAAACTTTTAAAATATATTTATTATTATATTTTAGTTTTATTTGACCCTTGGAATAATGAATTATATTCTCAGATGGGCAATGACTATTTTAAAATGAAGTTAAACAATTAATCTATGATATATTTTTTAATTGTTTTAATAGCAATATTGATTTTAACTTATCCGATGAATAACTATTGATAAACTGTGAAGTAAAATAGGAGGAGGAGTAGTTTAATCACTACTCCTCTTTTTTTTATGCTCTTATTTACTCTTATGCTCTTATACTTCTTAACCAACCTATAAAGTAAGAGGGAGTATAATGGGTAAAAGCGGAGGGGATGTTGTTTGTTACTCATCTCCTGACGAATGGAAAATCTCAAAGGCTTATAGTAATTAAACCTATAGATACAGTAAGAGCATATAATAATAGGAGTGTATCTTCTCTTTGATCCCTTGTTAAGTGGGAGAGAATAAGTCTATCTCCTGTCCAAACTACGTCTAATCATAGGCGTAGAAGGGTGAGCCCGAGATGCGACAGGCTTACCACCGCCGTTTTTTATTCTCGGTATCTGTTATTTTTATAGAGCGTTTCAGGTTCGCTCTTGGTCACCGAGACACCCGTATGCTTTTACGGATGTGAGTAAACCAATACTTATATTAAATCTAAAAGTGCTTAATCAAATATATAGTAGCAAAATACTTTCTTATTGTCAATACATACTTTTATATTTTTTTTTCCGACAATCACTCTCTCGGATACATACTCTTATTAATAGAATAGAGAGATTTGGATGGGATATAGCCACCCCCCCTCCCCCCTCCAAGAAGGATAAAGAAAGAAAGACAATAATGGGATAGTTTTTCAGAAAACCTTCCTACTCTATTTCAGCAGGATGGACACCTTGCGAAACTATCAAAGCTCACGAGTGTTTTCCTTAATACTCTTTATCAACCTATTTCTCTTATTCAAAGATTTGGCATACGAGCGTTCTTTTTCATCTGTTAGAACCAGGCAAGAACAGTGTACACCTATAAGGGCTTGTTTTAAGTCGCTATCCCTTAATTACCCCCACGACTAATAAAATTATAGTATGGAAAAATTATTTGTCAATATTATTTTAAGTAGCCCAAAGTTTTTCACGAGGACACCACCTCACTTCTATCTGATATTCTTTTACCAGTCTTTTAATAATGGAGGCAGTCAGTTTTAATCTTTCCTCTTTCACTTTATAATTCTCCATAGCAATTCCAACCATAAGTTTACTATCAGAATAAATTGTCTTTATTCCTCTTTTATATGCCTCAATAATAGCAGTAAGTAAGGCAAATAGTTCTGCCTCATTATTAGTATTATCATCACTATCAAGAGAAAGTATCATTCTATCAGTTGGAGAAAAATTAATTTTAGCCGTGGCTCTTCCACGAGGATGACTAACCTTAAAAAAGAAGGGATTAATAACTAACCCACCATCACAATGTATCACTTTTTCCATTTAGAGTAAAGTATAAAAAATTTCTCTTGATTTGTCAAGAGAAATTTGATATATTGATATTTGTATGAAATCACTTGGTCTTCCACAACTAAATAATTTATCTTCCGAAATACAAGATGAAAAAGAAATTGAAAAGAAACTGGATTTAGTAGTCTTAAAAGAACGACTGACATCAAAGGAAGCCAAGTTTGTTGATTTACTTTTAATGGGGACAGATGAGTATGAGGCAGCTCGTCAGGCAGGATTTGAGAAAGTGGATAGCAAGTTAGTAAAGAAGTTATTGGAGAATATAGATATTCAGCAATATTTAATTTCTGCCCAAGAACTATTTGGTTTTATGTCGACAAAGGCAGTAAAGACTGTGTATGAGATTATGGAGAAGGGGAGTGAGAAGAATAGGTTGGAGGCGGCAAAAATAGTTTTGGATAAGACTGTTGCCGATAAAAAACAAATGCTTCCTGTGAAAATGAACATTCAGGTATTAAATATTCAGGGCGTAAATGACGGCCTTAATAATCAAAATGGAGGAAGTCAGCCTTAAAGTCTTTCCTAAACAATACGAGGTATTATCGTCAAAAGAACGGTATGTTTTTGCTCTGGCAGGCAATCAGGGCGGTAAGACGACCATTGGTTCCATCTGGGCATATAATCAGATACAGGAAAATCCCAAAGGAGCAGGACTGATTTTAGCCCCAGTTTATGATACACTCCGCCACTCTACCTTAATGAAGTTCTTTACCATCTTTCCCCAGCTTCAGAAATACTATCTTAAAAAAGAAAATATTATCTATCTTCCAACTGGCGGGAAAGTCTTCTGCCGTTCTGCTGATAAACCAGAGCATCTTGAGGGGTTAACCTTAAACTGGGTTTGGGGAGATGAGGCAGATGGTTTTTCTTACGATGTTTTTTTGATTTTACAATCAAGGTTGTCTACTACTTTGGGACGAGCCTTATTTACCACCTCTATCTATAACAGAAGTTGGGTATCAAAGTTTTATAACGAAAATATAGAGGATGTCAAGGTCTTATCTTGGTCTTCGATAGACAATCCATATTTTCCCAAACAAGAGTATGAACGGTTAAAAAAAATTGTTGACCCAGTGTTGTTTGATAGAATGTATAATGCCAAACCTTCTTTTTTAACAGGACTGGTGTATGGCAATTTTAAAGACCAAGATATTATATTTGATAGCGATTATCAGACAGACTACTACATTGTTGGCATAGATTTTGGCATATATGACCCAACAACCATTTCTTTAATAGCCGTTTCAAAAAACAAGGGGTATATTGTTGAGAAAGAGTTTTATAAACCTGCATCTGATATATCAGAGATTGTTCGATTTTTAGAGCCTTATAGAAATAAAATCAAACAGGTGTATCTTGACCCATCACAAAAGACTGTTGCTTTGGAATTAAAAAAAATCTTTCCTGTCTTTGACTTAAAAGAAAGAAATGTCTTGTCTTCTATATATGTTGTTCGTTCAGTCATTCATCAAGGACTTTTAAAAATTAAATCAAACTGTAATTATCATATCAAAGAAATTAAATCATACTCTTTTAAGAAAAGTTCTTTGTATTTTGTTGAAGAACCAGAGGACGCCAACAATCATACGATGGACTCCTGCCGTTATGCAATCTCTTCCCACTACTTATCTTTTCCTAACTATTTTTCTATTGACAAAAACATAAACAAAGATTTACAATTAACTAAAGAAGGTGTATCATCATTTTCACAGACCTTTTGGGAGAAAAGAAAAAATAGGTTTAAAAATTCAGATGGAAATGTATGGAAACTGTATTTATAATCGCTTTGTTTGTTTTAAACAATTTGCTTTGGATGGTATATAAAGATAAAAGAAGGGTATCTAATTTTTCAAAAGCAATATCAGAGAGTCTTCCAGATGTAAAGAAAATCCTTAAGAAAAAAAAAGAAGAAACAGATTTTGTTGACCCGACAAAGATAGATGATAAGGAACTACCAAAAAAAATTCTAAAAAGTTTGTTAAAATAATTATATGAAACCAAAAGATATTTTAGACTTTATCTCTTCTCAAAAAAACTTACGCAGTCTTGAGGAACTATCTTGGTATGTCTGTTATAAATCATATGAGGGCGAACACTTTTTATTGTATGATAGAAAGGCAGGTAAATTAACCAAAGCCCCTCTTCGTCCTTTATTTAATCCCATTCCAGAAATTAAAAAACAGGTAAACGGCTTAATCAATTTAATTACCACTCCTAATCTTAAAGCCATTGTTTTACCAAAACTTTTATTTAATGCGCAAATTTCTGATTTTGAAGCGTCTTACTATTTTGAAAATCTTCTTTTTGATTATCTAAAAAAATACAAACTACAAATCAACCAATCTCTTTTAGATGCTTTAATCTATCCTCTTTCTTTTTTAGGAGTAAATGTGGTAGAGGATATAAACGGAGAGAAAGATGTTGAGTATTATAACCTGGATGTGTTTGATGTTTTGTTTGACCCACGGTATCCTTTTGAAAAACAAAAAATGATTGTTAAAGTTATTCGGGGACAGAAGGATGTCTTTTTAGAAAGATATAAAGGAAAAGGAGTAGAGGAAAAAGACTTTGATATTGGTTTTACTGATTACAAGTCAGTAATGGAGCAGGAAAAGTTTTCCTTACGTTCTAATACGGCTATTTATGAGGCGGAGATAAAAGAGGAAGACGGACTTAGAATTATGACGATTACTCCAAATGGTAAGGTTTTAAGGAATGAATTTTTTGAGGGGATGGATTTTTTCTCTATTGTTCCAATTCACTTGTCTTTGGATAAATACTATTATCACCCGTCCTTTGTTGAGGATTTAATTCCACTTCAGCGGTCTTTGGATTTAATGCAACTTCGTATAGAAGACTTTCTACTTAAATTTACCAAAGGGACTTGGCTGGCAAGAGAAGGAACAGAAATGGAGTTTTCTGATGAAAGTGGTGTCATAGTAAAATGGGACGGTGGTGAAGCACCAGTCTTTCAAGGCATTCCTAATCTAACTTCTGCCCCATTTAACTTTCTTGGCAATCAGTTAAACTTTATGGAAAGATATGGAGTATCGGCTTTGGCACTTGGTAAGCCGCCTGCTAAATCAAATATCAGAGCAGGCAATTTATATGCTGGTATTTTATCACAGGAGATTAAAAACAAACAAATAGAGTTTTCTAATTATATTGAGGCAATAAAAAAAATCTTGGAAATTACTTCTTTCTATTTAGCCTCTTTATGGAAGATACCAACGGAGAGAATAACAAAAGGAAAAGAACAAGAGGCAGATAAAATTTATTTTGTTTCTGAAGATACGCTTGAGTATTTTAAAGGACAAAATAAAACAATTATTGGTATTCCAAAAAGATTAAAGAATTTTGATATTGGAATAGATATTGACTTTGGTATGTCAGATGAGGAGAGAAGAGCAACGATTATTCAGCTGGCACAGTTTGGAGTATTCAAAGACCCAACAATTATTGTTAAGTATTTAGCCCCCAACAAAGCAAAAGAGTTATTGCTTGAGATGGCAAAAAACCAAACTCTTTTACAATCACCAGAAATTCAGAAACTAATATCAGATGCCAATACTCCAGATGAGGTAAAGCAGGCATTATCCATTGTCTTTAATTATCTGGCAAAACAAAATGCTGGAGCAGGAGTTATAAGTTCTCAACAAAATCAAAATGCCACTAACCAAAGAGGGACGCAAAGTCCTTAAAAAATATCAGGAACAATACGGGGAAGAACAAGGGAAGCAGTATTTTTATGCCTCTATTAACAAAGGCGTAAAAGGTTCAGAAAAATGGCACAAAGGAAGAAAAGGGAAAAAAAGAAAATATAGCGCCAAAGATTTAAAAAGTTAAAATATATTTATATGGAATTTTTACTTTGGAATATATCAGGCGATTTCTTGTCTATTGCCCAAAGACTAACTAAAGAGGGATATAAAAACTATTCCTATTACCAAACGTCTTCGTTAATTAAAGGAAAGAAGGCGGGGTATCGGATGATAGAACTTTTAAACGACCCGTTTGATTATCTTAAAAAAGCCAATAAACAAGAAACAATTATTCTGGTAGATGATAACGGATATGGTGATATGTTTGATTATCTTAAAAAAGAAGGCTGGATGGTAATTGGAGCATCTACTATCGGTGATTTGGCTGAACATCAAAGAAGTTTTGGTAATGAGATTTTCAAAAGAGTGGGAATTCCTATACCTGAAACCTTTGTTTTTGAAGATATTGAGGATGCCTTATCTTATGTCTTAAAACAAAAATGGGAAGAACAGGGATTAGTTTTTAAGGGAGAAGGGAGTTTCTTTGCTGGCTCGTCTTATACATTTGTTGCCAAATCAAAACAGGAAATGATTGAATATATCAAAAACTTAAAATACTTTATTGACAGAGGTAAGCTGGAACTTGATAAAGGTGAAATACAAAAGAAAGTGGACGGGATTGAGTTATCAATTGCCGCCTATTTTAACGGGGAAAAGTTTGTTGATGATTATTTGTTTTTAGATTTTGAAGAGAAAAAGAGCGGAGCGTTTGATACAGGAAAAGCAGTGGGTTGTATGGGGCAGGTGATTAAAGTTCTACCAGCCAAAGAAACCTTTTATTTTCACGAATATTTAAAGAAATTAGAACCAGTCTTACAGGAGTTTGGCTATGTTGGCGAGTGGGATTTTAATAATATCTATTCACCAGAGGAAGATAAATTTTATGCTTTAGAGCATACACCACGCTTTGGATGGGATAGCACTATAGGAGAATATGCTTTATTGAATAAAGGAATTGGAGAGTTTTTTATTCGTTTGGCAAAAAAACAACCAATTAAAAACTTTTTTTCTTATGATGATATCTCATACGCAACAAGATTATATGTTGGTTCAGTTGACACTAAACAAGAGGATGTTGATGGAGTAATGTTTTGGTATGATAAAAGTTTAGAGGATAACTTTTGGCACTATTCGGTCAAAAAAGGAGAGAAAGATAATTTACTTGTTACTGATAATCCAGTCTCTGTTTTTGTTTTAAGAGGTCAAGATTATCACGAACTTCAATCACAGTCTTTTAATATATTAAAATCAGACAAAGTAATTTTGCCTGATATGTATTTTCGACCTGATATTGCTACTCGTTATCCTGAAAGTATTAGTTTAATTGAGGAGGTTTTATATGGAAAAAACAGCAAGAGATGAAAATCTTTTAAAAAAACATATCCTGAAAAAAATCGGGAAAAAAAGAAAGTATGGAGAGAAAGATTTAAAAATACTCTTGACAAGTAAAAAAGAATAGTTTATGATTGTTATTAGTTAGAAAGTTGGATTGTTTCCTTAACAGGAAGAACACAACTTAAAAATATGTATAAAAATGAACAGATGGAGGAAGCTCAAAAGATTTTAGATGAAAAATTGAGCCAATCCTCAAAAACACAGGATGCAGGAAAGGAAGAGACAGGTAAGCCTGAACAAAAAGAGAAAGAGGTTGCTAAAACTCAACCCCCGCAAACAATAAAAGTTGGCGATATTGAACTTCCAATTGAGGAAGCCCAAAAACTTATCGCCAAAGCAAAAGAGGTTGAGGAAATAGAAAAAAAACACGGCAACCTTGTTTCAATTTATTCAGAATTTACCCGTCGAAGCCAGAAACTAAAAGAGGCTGAAAGACGAATACAAGAGTTAGAAGCAAAGACTAATCTTCCACCACAGACACAACAGAAGGTGGAAAATATCAATTCAAAGATTGAGGGACTGGATGAGGAAGCAAGAAAGATTAGAGAACAAGCCAAAAAATATGGTTTGGTATTAGATGAGGACTTGAAGCAATCTTTGGCTGATATTCAAAAAGCCAAAGAGGAACTTTTACAAATCAAAGAGAGTGTCCTAAAAGAAGTCTCTGAAATAAAAAATCAATATGTTTCAGAGAAAGCACAGGAGGTAAAAGAGGATTTAGAGATGGATTTACAGGAAGCTCAAACAAGTTATCCTTTTATAAAAAGGAATGAGCTTTTAGATTATATGATAGAGCAGGCAAAGACAGGTAGAACTCTGTCGGTTGATGAGGCAGTCAAAGAGAAGTATAAAGATGAGGTAATAGATTTTGAGATTAAAAAAAGAATGGGTAAAGTCCCAACAACTGATGCAACATCAACGGGAGAAAAACCTGAACTGCCAAAACAACAAGGATACTCCTTTGAGGAAGATAAGGATAGAATTTATAATGAAGGTCTTTCAATTTTTGAGGCGGCTTTACAAAAAGCCAAATTATAATTAAAAGTTTTACATTATAAATACTATGTCAGACATCGTATTATCGGCTGTGTCGGATGTCTTGGAAAAAGTCATCCATCCCAGCATTGAGAGAAATGTCTATGAAAAGTCTGCTTTAATGCAACTTTTCTTTGGCTTTTCTCCAGAAAAACAAGAGAGTGTAAGGAAGAATACGATGGGTGTTCGGTTTGAAAACGATAAAGTCTACTTTACCGTTCTTACCGATTTGAACCCATCAGCAATGGGATATGCCGAAGATGAAACCTTAAGAAGCGGTAAATCAACAACCGCACAAGGTGTGTTATCAATTGCTACGGCGGCAGCTTCAACAACTATTTCCAAACAAACCCTTAATATCAAAAACAAAGGGTCAATTGTTTCCATTGTTCAATTTGAGAGCACTAATCTTATTAACTCAATTGCAATGGATTTGAACCGTCAATTATATTCTGATGGTTCAGGAGTGGTTGCTACAACGGCTACATCTGGTTCATCAACCACGACTGTTCCTTTGAAAGCATCTACCAATGGTGATATAGACTATGCCGAGTATTTCCCAGTTGGCACTTATATCAAAGTTGGTTCAAGTGCAGTCGTTCAGGTGACAGGAAAAGCAGTTAACTCTTTAACGGTTGATACGGCTATTTCCTTTAGCGCTAATGATGCAGTAAAGAAAATCACTGGGTCTAATACCGCAGCCACTGAAATTGCTGGACTTGGTGCGATTGTTGGCACATCAACTTATGCCAATATCAACCCAGCAACCTATCCAGTTTGGCAGGCGTATGTTGATACAACCAGTGGTGCTTTAACTTTATCTGATATGCACAAAGCCTATTACAAGGCTCAAAGACTGGGAAGCGTTGATTACATCTTTATGAACCAGACGCTTTTCCAAAAGTATGGTTCACTCTTGGAAGGCAAAATCCAATTCTTTGCTAAAGATGTATTGTATGGAGGCTGGAAGGGATTAACCTATATGGGAGGCTTGGCGACAGTTGTTCTTGATTATCAGTGTCCAGATGATAGGGTATATTTCCTATCTTCAAAGAATTTGGTTGGTATGGAATATCAACCATTTGAATTTGAGAAAGGCACTGATGGAAATCTATTAAGACAGGCTGGCAAACTCTCTTATGAGATTGCCGCTTCTTGGATGGGTAATGTCGGAACATTTGTCAGAAAAGCACACGCTGTATTGACAAATAGAACGTCATAAAGTTAGTTATTGTCCTCCGCCAGTCGGCGGGGGACATACACTTGGGAATAGTCTCGGCTGTTCCCAGATGTATGGCAAATGATAGTTTAATAAGACATAATAGAGAAGTAATTAAACAGATTGTTCAATCTAATAGTAAGGAAAGGTTTGAAAAAAAAGGGCAAGAAAGATTAGAAAGAACAGCCCAAGTAGCAAATGAGGCATTGGGTTATATTTTAAGAAAAGGAGAAGGAACTCACGAAAGCAATCAGAAAAAAATAAAAGAGGTTTTACGGTATTATAAATTACACGATTAATAATATGAATGATACTCTAAAACTAAAAGGAAAAGTGGTTATTACTGCTTATACCAAAGATGGAAAAGTAAAGACAAAAAGAAAAGTTGACAATTTAATTGTTACGGCTGGTAAAAATTATCTTGCTTCTTTATTGGCAACTGACCCGATTACTTCTACAACCTTTATGAAATATACGGCGGTTGGTACAGGAACAAATGCTCCATCATCATCTGATACTGCATTACAGTCAGAACACGTAAGGACAGCAGGCGCACTTACATCATCTACCAATAATTGGAAAAATACAACCACCAATACGGTTACCTCAACGGTAGCAATTACCGAAGCAGGTTTGTTTTCTGCTTCAACTGGTGGGACAATGTTTTCAAGAGTAACTTTCTCGGCTATCAATTTATCAGCAGGGGAAAAGATAACCACCGAGTGGACAATAACATTTGGATAAAATGAAATTAGTAAGTTATAATATAATTTATATAATAACTATATGGCAACTTTTACTTGGACAGCACAATTAACTACAGGAACGCTTACGATAGGAGCAACCGATAAGGTTGGCTTTTATGGTGCAAATTTTGGTGATGCTATTTCTGTCAACTCTTATCAAGACTCAACTCATATTGAAAATTCAAGTGGAACACATCTATGCACCACCAACCACGTCCATAATACCAAATATTTGACCTCATCAACTGTCTCAATAGATGGAGGCAGTTCTCAAACACTTGGGGCATCAGTTCCGACGACAGCTCAATGTCCGCTAAAGATTAACTTTTCCGACGCATCATCCGTTGCTACCTCAAATGCGAAATTTTGGGCTGATAACGGAAGCGATGTAAATACTGCCCCAACCGATGTAAACTTCAAGGCGGGGGAACAGTCAAATACAAGCTGGACGTCGGCTGGAGGAAAAACAAATGCCGTTGCTCTTGCTGATCAATCGGCGGCAACATCACACGACTTTTACATCTTTTGTTCAGCGTCCCCAACAGCAGTTGGAGACAAGACGGCATTTAGATTAGGTATTGAGTTAACATATCAATAAATTAAAGTTATAAACTATTTATCTTGGTGATGAACCAATGATATGGGAAAAATAATAACCCGATGGCTCGCTTCACTTAGTGATGGAAGCGTTGCCATTGAAGGAAAAAAACCATTTGAGAAAATACCAAACGAGCTTTCGCCTTGGCAGAGGCTTCTTCTTCATTTAGCCAAAAACAACCTTGAAATTACAGGACTTCGTATTCAGATTGAAAAAGAAGGAGAGCCAGTTAGAACTTTTAATCTCCCATCAAAATCTCCCAAACAAAAATGGGCTGACTTAAAACCTTTAATTCCCGTTGGATTTAATTATTTTAGACGTGTTCAAAGAAGTATGGAGCCAATAGAGGGTGATTTTGGCAACTTGAGACTTGGTAACGAATATCACTTTATTGAAATCCACGCAATTTATGATGACTTTGAACTTGTCTTAATAGTTGATGAAGATACAGGAAATGAAAGTTGGAGTTTGGTTTTACCAAAATAAAATATGGCAACTGTCAGTAAATATGCTTCTTACCATACACCTATTACAACGGGTTATACCAACCCGTCTAATGCCTATGCTGATGATGGTGTTTATGCTACAGCCGCTCCTGGTAAAAATGCTGAAGTATCTGCCTATTTTGGGTTTGCTGGATTTACCACAAGTGAGATACCTGATGGCTCGGTTATCAATTCAGTAACCATTGAATTTCAGTATAAAGTCTCAACCACCTCATCTATTGCTACCCAGTATTGGCAGGTTTTTAACGGTACAACAGGATTAGGAACAGAACAATCTGATGCTTCAGAACCACTAACTGATACAATTAAGACTCATCAAGTAACATCAGGGGTTACTCTTTCTGATTTAAGAAGCAATGATACCGTAAGAGCAAGATTAAGAAGTGTGAGAGGAAATTCAAACACAGCTGTTACTTTTTATGTTGATTATGTCAAAATTACAGTTAATTTTAATACTCCCCCATCGGTTACACTTAATTCTCCAGACGATAGTGCAACTATAACTGATACTACTCCCTCCTTTACTTTTACAGGAACAGACCCAGATAGTGATGAGGTGGAATATGAAGTACAGGTGGATACGAGTAGTGTTTTTGATAGTCAATCAGGTGAAACTGGACAAACTGTTTCAAGTTCTACTTCTCATACAGGTAGTGCTGTTTTGGATGCAACTATAAATACAAGAGGAGCTGGTGTTTTTACTCCAACATCTACTTATATACTTAAATCAGCTAAATTTTGGTTAAGTAAAACGGGAACTCCATCAAGTAATGTTTCTGTTTCTATTTATAATACTTCTGGAGGAATTCCTACTGGTTCAGCAATAGCAACAAGCGACGCTCGTCCTGCTACTTCTCTTAATACTACTGCCCAAGAAGAAAGTTTTTCATTTACTGGAGCAAATCAAATATTTATAGAAAGTGGTATAACCTATGCTGTAAGCGTTGAGTATTCAGGAACAGGATTTTCCACTAATTTTGTAACTTATTTTACTAATGGTGGTTCTGGAGGATTTAATTATTTATCAAGTTGGTCTCCTGCTGCTATTCCTTATTATGTTGTAATTGGAGATTTAAAAGCTCCTCTCCTTGATGCAGACTCCTCTACCGATAACACCGCTAATTGGACAGGTACAGGCGACCCACATCCTTGGCCATCAGGAAATCAAGTAACATATACAGTGCCATCAGGTTCGGAACTTTCAGCAGGTACTTATTATTGGCGAGTCAGAGCCAAAGACCCATCAGGAAGTAATACTTGGGGAGCTTGGAGTGAGACGAGAAGTTTTACAATACAAACGGGGACAGTTGCTTCAGATAATCGTTCAGCACACACCAAAGGAGTTGCGACCACCTCAAATACAAGAAACGCAAGAGTAAAAGGTTCTCTTACCACTTCAGATAATAGGAATGCAAAAACAAAAGGAGTAATTTCCGTTTCAGACAATCGTAGTGCCAGAACCAAAGGTGTCGCCACAACCTCTGATAATAGAAATGCAAGAATTAAGGGTAGTATTACTACTTCAGACAATAGAAACGCCCGTTCTAAAGGATTGGCTACCACTTCTAATGCTCGTGGAGCAAGAACGAAAGGAATAGCCACAAATACTGATTCAAGAAATGCTAAAACCAAAGGTATTGTTACTGCTTTAGACAATAGAAGTGCAAGAATTAAGGGTGTTGCTACAACACAAGACACAAGAGGAGCAAGAACTAAAGGATTTTCAACGACTTCCGATACAAGACCAGCCCGTGTTAAAGGACAAATAATTACATCGGACACAAGAAACTCAAAAACTAAAGGAGTAGCTATAACTTCTGACATCAGAAATGCAAGGACTAAAGGATTGACTGTAACTTCAGATTTTAGAGGGGCTAAAATAAGCGGATTTTCAGTTATCACAACATCAGATACCAGACCAGCAAGAACGAAAGGTTTTGCTACTTTATCAGAGTTAAGAAATGCAAGAATCAAGGGAATAGAAACAATTTCTGATACTCGTAATGCTAAAACTAAAGGTATTGAGGTAGCCACAGATAATCGTTCAGCAAAAACTAAAGGATCTTCAACAGCAATAGATAGTCGTTCTGCGAGAACCAAAGGTGAGATAGTAGCAACAGATAATCGTTTTGCAAGAACGAAAGGATCTCTTATAATTTCAGAAACATTACCAATCACTGAAAGTTATGTTAAACAAATTACCAAATACTTATCTGAAAATGTTTCTTTATCAGAAACTTATAAAGGTCCTACTTGGGGTAATGCTAATGCTACTTGGGGTGATGCTACTGCTACTTGGGGAGACTTAAACTACACTTGGGCTGGATGG
>Ga0272448_1005854_pt1 | contig 13425 bp, 10 predicted proteins | sample YNPCB0191_FD_202220 | JGI IMG/M metagenome (GOLD analysis project Ga0272448, IMG submission 202220) | Hot spring sediment microbial communities from Yellowstone National Park, WY, United States - YNP-CB-019-1 | ecosystem: Environmental > Aquatic > Thermal springs > Hot (42-90C) > Sediment...
GGGATGCGGCGACGGGGGGGGTTCGGCTTGGCGGGTTTTGACCGGGCGATTGAAATCGCTGCGCTTCATGGCAATGCCGACCTGCGCCGGCAAAAAATCCGGGGGGACGCAGGTTGCCGTTGCCACGTGGCGGCGCGGTTTTCAACCGCCGTTGCCGCGCGATTTCTGTCCGGGTGCCGGCGCATTGAAATCGAGAAATGAGGGGGAATGATGCGTGAAGCATTTATCGCGATTGCACAATTTCATCCGCGCCTGGACGAACCGCAGGCGAATCTCGACCGCATCGGCGAGATCATCGATCACATCTGCGCGACGCAGAAGGTGAACCTCATCGTCTTTCCCGAACTCGTAACGACCGGCTACGAATGCGGCGTGCGATTCACCGAACTCGCGGAGCAAATCCCGGGTTTTACAATCGAGACGCTCGGTGCGCGCGCACAGCGGTACGAGACGCATCTCGCGTTCGGCATGGTTGTCAAGCATAAGGTGGAAAGCGTAGTGTACGACGCGGCGGTCCTCCTCGGTCCCGAGGGACAGGTGATTGGGCGGTATCACAAGGTGCATCTGAAACCGGAAGAGCGCCCGATTTTTCGCGGCGGTTTTCGTTTCCCGGTTTTCGAAACTAATTTTGGCATGGTCGGCTTGCTGCTCGGCTGGGACCTGGCGTTCCCGGAAGCCGCGCGTTCGCTCGCGCTGGAGGGCGCGGAACTAATCGTCGCGCCGGCAAACTGGGAGGCCCAGTCCATCGACGAATGGCAGACCTATCTGCGTGCGCGGGCGTTCGAGAATTCGATTTTCGTCGCGGGCGCGAACCGCATTGGCGACGAGTACACCTACGCGTTCGGCGGCGAGAGCGCGGTGATCGGTCCGCGCGGGCAGGTGCTCGCGTCGGTGGGACGCGACGACAACGATCGACCGAAAGAGGCGTACGCGATTGCCAAGATCGATCTGGACGACGTGAAAAAGTACCGCGAGGAATTGCAGATCATGCAGAGCCGTCAGCCCGCGGCGTACCGGGGCGTGGTGAAAAACTACTAAGACGTCAAGTGTGAAACGTAATGAGCCGCGATACCTTAGCGGGTACGGATTGGAAATGTGAGGGCAGTCAGGCTATTCGATGATTAGGACAAACCACCCAACCCCCCAACAACCGAACCGTCAGATACTGTGTGGAGTCTCATTACAATGAAACAGATCGACCTCCGCAGTGATACCGTGACTTTGCCGACGCCGCAAATGCGCGCGGCGATGGCGAACGCGGAACTCGGCGACGACGTGTATGGCGAAGACCCAACGGTCAACCGCTTGGAAGAAATGGCAGCGGCAAGAACGAACAAGCCAGCCGCGCTCTTCGTCGCGAGTGGAACGATGGCGAACCTCGTCGCGCTGCTGACGCACTGCGCGCGCGGCGATGAAGTCATCGTCGGCGACAAGGCGCACACGTTCGTCAACGAAGTTGGCGGCATGGCGGCGCTGGGCGGCATCCAGCCGCGCACGCTGCCGAACCAGCCGGACGGCACGCTCGCACTCGACGACATTCGCGCGGCGATCCGCGGCGATAATGTGCACTGGCCGCGCACGCGGCTCATCGCGCTGGAAAATACGCACAACGCGTGCGACGGCTCACCGCTCGCGCCGGCGTACCTCTGGTCGGTGTACGATCTCGCGAAATCGCGCGGCATCCAGGTGCACACCGACGGCGCGCGCATCTTCAATGCGGCGGTCGCGCTCGGCGTGCCAGTGACGGAACTGACGCGGCATACGGACACAATTTCATTTTGCTTGTCGAAAGGACTGAGCGCGCCAGTCGGCTCGCTCTTGTGCGGTCCGCGCGATTTCATCGCTGCAGCGCGGCGTAACCGCAAGATGGTCGGCGGTGGGATGCGGCAGGCGGGTGTGCTCGCCGCAGCGGGCATCGTCGCGCTGGAGACGATGATCGACCGGCTGGCGGACGATCACGCGAATGCGCGGTACCTCGCCGAAAGCCTCGCGGACATCCCCGGCATCAAACTTGATCCGATGCGCGTCAGGACGAACATCGTTTTCTTCGATCTCGCGCCGGACGCGCCGAGCGCGGCAGAGCTGGCGGAGCGACTCGCCCGCGCCGGCGTCCTCATCGGTCCCTCCGGTGAGCGGCGGATGCGCGCGGTGACGCATTACGGCATCGAACGCGCGGACATCGACGCGGCGATTGGCGCGATCAAATCGGTCATCGTACGGTAGGGGCGACTCGCTGAGTCGTCCCCATTCATCGGATCGTCTCTACGAGGGGGCACAATGGTCACCAAATTCATGGGCTTGCTCTTGTTCCTCGTTGGATTTCTCCTGATTGTCCTTGCCGTTCTCGTGCTCGTCGAGATTCTGCAAGTGCCGGGCATTGATTTTTTCCAACGGATTCTGATGTTCCTGGGCGGTCTCATCTTGTGCGTCCTCGGCTATGTGATGGCGCGCGATCGATCGGTGGCAGAATAGTGCAGCAACACCCTTTCACTCCTTGGCACTCCCTGGCACTCCCTGGCACTTGCGTTCCCGCCAGGGCAAGTGTGCGTTCCCGCCAGGGCAAGTGTGCGTTCCCGCCAGGGCAAGTGTGAAAAAGTTGGCGCACTCATAGTCCAATCTACCTGGGAGGTAAGGTCATGAAACGCGCCCTCATCTCTGTCTTTGACAAAACCGGGCTTGAGGAATTTGCACGCCGGCTGGCGCGCCGCGGAATCGAGTTGGTCGCATCGGGAGGGACGGCGCGCGCGCTCTCCGCCGCCGGACTCGGCGTGGTCGAGGTCGAAGCAGTCACCGGTTTTCCAGAAATGATCGGCGGACGCGTCAAGACGTTGCATCCGGCGATTCACGCCGGCATCCTCGCACGGCGTACGCCAGCGCATCTGGCGGAACTCGCCGCGCAGAACATCGCGCCCATCGACCTGGTCGTGGTCAACCTCTATCCGTTTCAGGCGACGGTGGCGCGCGCCGGGACAACGTTCGACGAAGCGATTGAGCAGATCGATATCGGCGGCGTCGCGCTGCTGCGCGCCGCGGCGAAGAACCTGGAAGCGGTGACGGTCGTCTGCGACCCGGCGGACTATGGTGCCGTGGCAGACGAGATCGAGGGCGCGGGCGATACGACGCGCGAGACGCGCGCGCGGCTCGCGCTGAAAGCGTTCCGTCACACTGCGGCGTACGACGCGGCGATCGCGCAGTACCTCGCGTCGAACGTCGAGCGTGCGGAATTCCCGGCGACGCTGAACTTGGTGTTGGACAAAGTGCAGGACTTGAGGTATGGCGAGAATCCGCACCAGCGCGCCGCGCTGTACTCGTTCACGCTTGGCGCGGGGCCGCTGGGTGGTGAGATTTTGCAGGGCAAGGAACTTTCGTACAACAACCTGCTCGATCTGGACGCGGCGTGGCGTGCGGCAGTATCGTTCGACGCGCCGACGATTTGCATCGTCAAGCATCTGTCGCCCTGCGGCATCGCGTCCGCGCCGAAACTCGCTGACGCGTTTCGCCGCGCGCTGGAATCCGACCCAGTCTCTGCGTTCGGCGGCGTGATCGCGGCGAACCGCGCGTTCGACGGCGAGACCGCGGGCGCGCTCGGCGACCTGTTCGTCGAATGCATTGCCGCGCCGGGATTTAGCGACGAGGCGCGCGGAATCCTGGCGAAGAAAAAGAACTGCCGCTTGCTCTCGATGCCGGATCTCGCGGTCGATCCGCCGTACGAATGGCGGAGCCTCACACGCGGAATTTTGCGGCAGGATGTGGACGGGGGAGACCCGGCGGGGACGGCATGGCGCGTGGTGACGCGGCGCGCGCCAACGGACGCGGAGATGGACGCGCTGCGGTTCGCGTGGCGCGCGGTCGCGCACGTCAAATCGAATGCGATTGTCTTCGCGCGCGGGACCGCGACGGTGGGCATCGGCAGTGGGCAGCCGAATCGCGTCGACAGCGTACGCATCGCTGCGACACGCGCTGGCGAGAAATCGAAAGGCGCGGTGATGGCGTCGGACGCATTCTTTCCGTTCCCGGATTCAGTCCGGGTTGCCGCCGACGCCGGCATTACTGCGATCGTCGCGCCGGGCGGCTCAGTCCGCGACGCAGAGGCGATTGCCGAAGCGGACGCGCGCGGTATCGCGATGGTGTTCACCGGCGTGCGGCATTTTCGGCATTAGCAACATAACGGAGGACGGAAGACCGGGGGATAGAGCGGGTCAGTTTTCCGTCACTCTCCGAATTGCCTCTGGCAATCGGGGCAACAGATCTCCCGCGACCACGCCCGCGCGTCCAATTTCGCGTTCCGCGATCACGCCAGCCAGTCCGTGCAAGTACGCGCCGGCGATTGCCGCGTCGAATGGAGCGAGATGCTGCGCAAGCAGCGCGACGATGGTGCCGGCGAGTACATCGCCGGTGCCGGCGGTCGCCAGCGCGGGGGTTGCAAATGGAAGCCGCGTGGCACGTCCATCCGGCGCGGCGATGACGGTGTGCGCGCCTTTGAGCACGACAACCTGGTTCCACTGCGCCGCGAATTTCTTGGCGACGTTCGCGCGGTTGGCTTGCACCTCGCCAGTCGATAAACCGCACAGCGTCGCCATCTCGCCTGGATGCGGCGTGAGGATCGCCGCGTTCGGCGCGAGGCGCGTCCACCATTCGCCGGACTGCGCGAGCGCGTACAGCGCGTCCGCGTCGATGACCATCGGCGGCAGAGGTTCCCTCTTTTCTTTCTCCACGGGCGTGCTCGAAAATCCAATTTGCGTTTTGGCTTTCGCGCCCATGCCGATCAAGCGCTGCACGAATTCGATGGTTTTAGGGTCGCGTCCAAATCCACAGCCGATGAGCAGCGCGTCGTAATCTTCCAATCGTTCGCGCAGCACCGGGACAGCGTCGGGCACGAGCGCGCCGAGGTCGTCCGGCAAGACGACGAAGGTGGTCTCGTGCAAGGCGCTGGCAACCATCGGATAGATCGCGCGCGCGAGTGCGAGCGTGGTCAAGCCGGCACCCGCGCGCGTCGCGGCAGTGCCGGCGAGGAACGCCGCGCCAACGTAATTCGCTGAGCCGACGCACAGCATCGCCTTGCCGAAGGTTCCTTTGTGCGAATTCGGTGGGCGCGCCGGCAAGCGCGCCGCGAGCTCGCGCGCTGTGACAACGTCCGGCGCGTCTGGATTTGCCCACGCGGCGGGAATGCCGATGTCAGCGACGACGAGTTCACCGACCGCGCCTGCGCCGGGAAAAGTGAGCTGGCCGATTTTCGGGAACGCAAAGGTGACCGTGAGATCGGCGGCGAGCGCGGCGGGATCGAGCGCGCCGGTGTCCGGGTTCAAGCCGCTGGGAAGATCGACGGCGACGACGCGGCGAGAGGGGCGCGGGGCGAGGGACGGGGGAATGAGTTCCTCCAGTTCCCACTTTTTTCCGAGTTCCTCTTTTACTGCCGCCAGCAAATCCTTGAGTAACCCTTCGATTGGCCGCGTGACACCGGTGCCGAGCAGCGCGTCGATGAGGAGGTCGGATGCGCGGACGAGTGGACGCAGCGTTTCGAACGCTGTATCTTCTTCCGCGCGCGCGACCGGCAGTTGGCGTTCGAGACAGAGTTTGAAATTTGCGTCCGCGTCGTCCGCCGCGCGCTTCCAGAGATAGAGTGACACGCGCGCGCCGGCGTCGTGCAAATGACGCGCGCAGACTAAACCGTCGCCGCCGTTGTTGCCCGGACCGACGAGCACGAGCACGCGTTTTTCGCGCGCGTCGATGCGCGCGGCAATTGCATCGGCGACAGCTTTGCCGGCGCGCTCCATCATCATCGCGTACGTGTTTCCACTTTGGTCCGCGCGCTGTTCGAGCGCGCGCATTTGATCGGCGGTGAGGAGTTTCATTGACCGTTACCTTTCACATTTTACGTTTGATGATTGGCTCTACCTGCCGCCATACCGCGCGCAAACGATCAACCTCCGCCGCGCCAAACTCGCGTTCGCCGTAATGCACCTCGACGTAGGCGTCGGTAATGGCGCGCACGTCGTCCGCCCGCTGGGGCCAGCTGCGCTGGAGACGCGGCAGGTACTCGTACGGCGTCTCCGCCGCCGCGCGCGGCAGCCCGGCTTCGCTCGCGCGCGCGACGAGTGCGGCATAGATGCGGCGGATCGATTCGGCGCTGACGTGCGCCGCGCGCGGCGGCGCGTTTTTCTTTTTCGGCATCCCGGCGCGCTCGGCGCGCCGCTCCGCTTTGCTCAACGACTCGCGGATGAACTCTTCGTCTTCGCCGCGCTTGATGCGTCGATTCAACGCGTTTGCGATCAGAATGCCGGCGACCAGGACGATTCCAAGGAGCGTCATTGTCTTGAGGAACGGCTCCAGGGAGCGCAGCCAGGAGGATGCCGGCGCGTTCTGCAGATGGTCGGCGGCTTCGGGCGGTATGAGACTCTGCAAGATTTGGAAGATCACGCTCAACCTGCCGAAGACGGGGCTGAGTAGATCGACCAGCACATTCATCAACAATCCGAGTGGAATCGCGATGAGCGTTACCACGAGTGCGATGAGCATCCAGAGCGGAGCAAGGAGCCACCAGACGAAATCGACATTATTCAGGGTGAGGAATTGCAGGAGCAGGATGCCCAGGAAAAGGACTAGTCCCACCGCGGCGACTAGCGTGACTGCCCAGCGCGGACCGTACTGCACGTCGCTTTCCATTTCTTCCATGCGCGCCAGCGCGATCGCGAGGAGGGAGAGGAAAAAGTAGGCGAAGACCCAGGGCGATGGATCGAAGGGCTTGATGAGACCTGAGCAGAGAATCAGCAAGAAGAAAACCACGATGCCGAGGCGGAATTGAAAACCGGTGAACCACAGTGTCATCGGGCGCTGACCCAATCCCAACCCGCGGGTGAATGCGTACAAGACCCCCACGGCGGCGAGATGTTCCGGGGCAATTCCGCGGCGGAGGGTAACGACGTTTTGCACATAGCGCGGCAGCCAGGAGAGATCGAGCAGGTTGACGAAGGGGTACAATTCGATGCGCGCGACGGTGAGCATCGTCACCACCGCGATGCCGATCGCGGCGAGCTGCAGGATGATCCAGCGCTCTTTGCGCTGCGGCAACCCGCGACCGGCGATCAACGCGATCCAGTACGCCGCGAAGAGCGTGAATGCCGAAATCGAGTGCGGCACGCCGATGACGAACGCCAAGTACGTCAGGATGGAATAGACCCAGCAGGTCTCCATCGCGGCGAGAAGCGCAAAGCGGAGCTCGCGGCGAGGAGAGATGCTAATGTTCCAACGTTTGAACGTTTGAACGTTTAAACGTTTCATTTCGCTTGCCTCACGACAATGCCTTCCAGCTCTGCCTCGTCCGGCGTCCAGGTCTCGTCCAACGAAATCAGAGCTAGCCGCCGCCCGACGCGCCGCAGGCGCAGCATCTCCGCGAGCATTTCTTCGGTGACGATGCCGGTTACGATCACAAGTGCCGCGCCCCAGGAAAGATTGGGCGCCTCGGTTCGCAGCAGGTTTTCGATCGGCGTGGTGACGAACGAGGTGACTGCCGCGAGCGCTTCGAGGACGGAGCGCAAATGATTCGGGTCGCGGCTCGGCAGGATCTTCAAACGCTGGTCGGACTCGGGCCAGGTTCCGTTCGTAACCAGCCCCACGGCATAGCCGTGCTCGGCGCCGAAATTCGCGATCGACGCGGCGAGACTGATGACGCGCTCGAGCAGTTCCGAGTTAGCTCCTTGCCATGCCTGCGCGAACGTCGCCACGTTCACGAACAGAACCCACTGGTACGAAAGGGTCGGATCGTAAATCTTGACTTGCAACTCGCCGTGCCGCGCGGTGGCGCGCCAATGGATGTGCTTGGGGGCGTCGTCGGGGCGATAATCCCGGACGCCGCGCGGGCGGGTCGCATCGTCAAAGAGCGGTACGCGCGCCTTGACTTCGCCGAGCGGGTCTTTCGGCGGCAAGCCCCAGTCTTCCATCGGCTTGACTTGTGGATAGACGATCAGATGATCGATGTGCGGAATGATCCGTTCGCGCTCGAACAATCCGAACAAATCGCCGGAGCGCAGGCGCGCCGGTCCCAGCGCGTACAAGCCGCGGCGCTTGCAGGGGAGCCGATAATTCCACCGCGCGCGCTCGAACCAGCCGAGCGCGGCGCGCTGCGAGAGGTAGGCGGTGAGCGGAAGGTGTGAGGGCGCGAGTTTCTTGTTCTCCGGCGTGAGCGTCAGAGGAAATTGATCGTCGATCTTGACCCAGGCGAGCGGCAAGATTTTGCGGTTCGTGACGCGCACGCTGAGGTCGATGGTCTCGCCGACGAAGACGCGGTTTTCGCTGAGCACGCGGGCATAGCTGACGCGCCAGAGCGCGACGCGGTTCCACGCCCAGGCGACGGGGATGATGGTGATCAGCAGCGCGGCGAGGACAATCATTGCGTTCTCGTGCAGCAGTGCGCCGAACACGATCATCAAGATGGCAAAGCGAATCCAGGACTCGTTGAACATTATCAGTTGGCGTTTTATTGTCTGGCGGCTGACGCCTGGCGACTATCTACTGTTCTACCGGCACCGGCACCGAGTCGATCACTTGTTGGATGATCTGATTGACATCGCGCCCGCGCAGACGCGTCTGTGCGCTGATGATAAGGCGATGCGTGAGAACGAACGGCGCGAGATACTTGATGTCGTCAGGTAGGACAAAGTCGCGACCGCGGAGTGCCGCGAGCGCCTGCGCCGCGCGGTAGAGATAGAGCGAGCCGCGCGGACTCGCCCCCAGCTCGACGGACGCATGCGTGCGCGTTGCGCGCACAATCGAAACGATGTACGCGCGCACCGAGGCTTCGACGCGCACCGCGCGCACGGCGCGCTGCATGCCGACGATCGCGTCCGCGCCGACGACGGCTTGCAGCGCGTCGAGTGGCTCATCGCGCTCAAAGCGCAGCAGAATCGCTCCTTCTTCTTCCTCGCTTGGATAGCCGAGTGCGAGTTTCATGCAAAAGCGATCGATCTGCGCTTCCGGCAGCGGGAACGTACCTTCCAGCTCAATCGGATTCTGGGTGGCGAGAACGAGGAACGGGCGCGGCAAGAGTTTCGTCGCGCCGTCGACGGTGATCTGCCGCTCTTGCATCGCTTCCAATAATGCTGATTGGGTACGCGGCGTCGCGCGGTTGATTTCATCGGCGAGGACGATCTGCGCCATCAGCGGACCGGGGCGGTACTCGAACTCTTGCGTTTTCTGGTTGTAGACCGATAACCCGGTCACATCGCTCGGCAAGAGATCGGGCGTGAATTGGATGCGGCGGAATGAGCAGCCGAGCGACCGCGCGAGCGCTTTCGCCATCGTGGTCTTGCCGATGCCGGGGACATCTTCGAACAGGATGTGTCCTTCGCACAACAGCGCGACGAGCGCGAGGTCGACCACTTGGCTTTTGCCGACGATGACCTGACCGACATTCTCGCGGATTTTGTTTGCCGTCGTTTTGATTTCTGCGATTGTGGACAATTCCATCCCGAGTCCTCTTCGGCAATGATTTTATCACAAGTTCAATTAACTGCATAGCGAGTTGCGGGGCGTGGCGGTGATGGTATAATGCGGGACGAAGGACGATTCAAATCGCCGCGCGCGGGCATTCTGCCGGTCGTCCGCCTGCGCGGACATCGCCTTCACCCGCGGAGGCAGGCGATCAGCCAACAGCTCGCGCGGAGCGATTTTCAATTGCTGTTTTCAGGAGCATTAAATCCATGGAACGAACGCTCGTCAAAGCCAGAACGCTGCCGCGGCATCTTTTGTTCGGTCTCGCGTTGATTGGGGTGTTCTGGTACGCGTCGTGGTCGCGGCTCGGGGTGCTGGGCGAGTACTCGTTTTTCCCGCTTTGGCTGGGCTACATCCTCACGGTCGACGCGCTGGTCAAGTGGCGCAAGGGCACGTCGCTGCTCACGCGCAGTCCGTGCGAGTTTGCTGCGTTGTTCATTCTCAGCGCGCCGGTGTGGTGGCTCTTTGAGGGACAGAACAATTTCGTTCTCAACTGGCATTACATCGATACGCAAGAGTTTTCTTTTTGGAGAGCGCTTTTGATCGGTTCGGTCGATTTTTCGACTGTTATCCCGGCGGTTTTCGAGACGACCGAACTCGTCGCGTCTTTTCGTTTCGTCGAGCGCTGCCGGGCGGATCGAACCTTTAACCTTTCGCCGTTGTTGCCGTGGGGGCTGATGTACGTCGGCGCGTTTTCCTTCGTCGCGGTCATGCTGGTGCCGCAGTTCGCGTTTCCGCTCACGTGGGTCTGGCTGGTGCTCATCGTCGATCCGCTGAATTATCTGCGCGGGCGCGCGTCGCTGCTTGGGCAGATTGGCAATGGAGATTGGAGATTGGTCATTGCGTTGGCGCTCGCGGCGACGATCTGCGGTTTCTTTTGGGAGATGTGGAACTATTTTGCGATGCCCAAATGGTATTACACGGTCCCGTTTGTTGGATTTCTCAAGATTTTCGAGATGCCTTTGTTGGGCTATGGTGGCTATGTGCCGTTTGCATGGGAGCTGTACGCGCTGTACCATTTGTTCTGGGGCAGATGGGGACATCCCACCGTCGCCTTTTCGTTCGACCAAGAGGTCGCGCGTTCAAAATCGCACTCGAGTGAATATTGACAAGTGCCTTTAATAAAATTATAATCACGTTATCGGTGTTAGAACATTGCCGAAGGGGGGTGGTTGCCTCAGAGAAGACGCTCCAACGCAGGGCAAGTGGACGAGGAAGTCACTGATGCATTCTCCTGCGCGCGCCAGTTTCAACTTCGATACACCCGATAGCCAGCGGGCGCAAATCTCCGTGTCTATTCCTCTCCTTGTTCCACTCTGACCTGGACTGCCGTTGGCAGTTGTAGGAGGTCCGAGATTCCTCGCTTTTGATCCACTCGACATCCGCGATGTTTGGCGGACGATTGAACTGACAGCGTCATGGGGCTTGCAACTGCAAGTGCTGATCTCTGTCAGGAATCCATTTCACGACAACACTCAGGAGGGGAAGAGATGCGTAAAGCAACGGTCGTAGTGGGGTTGACGACGCTGCTGTTGGTGGTTGGCGCGTGTGCGGCGCCGCCGGCGGCGACGCCGGCGCCGCCGGTGACGGTGAAGGAGACGGTGATCGTGGCGGGGACGCCGCAGGTGGTGGAGCGCGTGGTGACGGCGACGCCGGCGCCGACGGCGGTGGCGACCAAAGCGGCGCGGCCGAACGTGGTGCGGTTCAACCCGGGCGGATCGGGGGACATACCGACGCTGGATCCGAACGTGGCGGAAGACACGTCGTCGATCACGGCGATCGAGAACATGTTCATTGGGTTGACGCGGCTGGATGAGGTGACGAGTGCCCTGGGGCCGGGCATGGCGACCAAGTGGGACATTTCGTCGGACGGGAAAGTGTATACGTTCCATCTGCGGACGGACGTGCCGTGGGTCAAGTATGACGGGGCGAAGCAGGCGGTGGTGAAAGTGCAGACCTGCCCGGACAAGGATGGGAAGACGAAGGATCGGCTGGTCACGGCGAAAGATTTCGAGTATGGGATTTTGCGGGCGCTGAACCCGAAGACGGCGTCGCCGTATGCGTATGTGTTGGGTTTTGTGGTGGCTGGTGCGGAAGAGTACAATTCGGGTGTGATCACGGACACGGCGAAAGTGGGGGTGAAGGCGCTGGACAATGCGACGCTGCAGATGACGTTCAAGACGCCGGCGGCATACAATCTGAACATTGCGGGGTTGTGGACGGCGTATGCGACGCCGCAGTGGCTGATCGAGGGAGACGACTGCACGCAAGCGCGTGCGGATCGGTGGATCGAGCCGGGGTTTTTCCAGAGTTACGGGCCGTTCACGCTGAAGGAATGGGTGCACGACTCGACGATGACGCTGGTGAAGAACCCGTTCTGGCCGGGGCAGGCGAATATTCCGTCGGCGAAGATCGACGAAGTGCGTTTTACGATGTTGGACGAAGCGCCGGCGATGGCGGAGTTTGAAGCGGGGAATCTGGATGCGGCTGCTGCGCCGACGGGGGATTTGGATCGCATCAAGGCGGATCCGAAGTTGTCCAAGTTGTTGACGATTGCGCCGCAGACCTGCACGTATTACTACGGGTTCAACACGAAAGCGCCGTATGTGTCGAATGCGAATCTGCGGCGGGCGCTGTCGTATGCGGTGGATCGGCAGAAGTTGATTGACACGGTGCTGAAGGGGGGTCAGGAACCGGCGCAGTGGTTTGGACGGCCGGGGATTGCGGCGGCGCCGACGCTGAAAGACAGTCCGGACTTGGGGGTCAAGTTCGATGTGGCGAAAGCGAAGGAGTATCTGGCGGCGGCGCTGAAAGAGTTGAACACGACCGCGGACAAGTTGGACGTGACGCTGATGTTCAACACGTCGTCGGGGCATCAGCGGATTGCGGAGTTTGTGCAGCAGCAGTGGAAGGACAACCTGGGGCTGAATGTCAAGTTGACGAACCAGGAATGGAAAGTGTATCTGGTGACGACGAAGAGCGAGAACACGCCGCAGATTTTCCGGATGGGGTGGTGCATGGACTATCCGGACGAGAACAACTTTATCAACGAAGTGGTAGCGGTGGGGGGCTCGCAGAACCCGGCGAAAGGCGGGGTACCGTATGGCGGGTTCAACTGGAAGAACGACAAGTTCGAGGCGCTGGTGAAGCAGGCGGCGGTGGAGATGGATCCGGCGAAGCGGCTGGAGTTGTATCGGCAAGCGGAGCAGATCATCACCGTGGAGGATCCAGTGATGATTCCGCTGTATTGGTATACGCGGACGAGTATGACGCAGCCGTGGATCAAGCGGACGTTCTCGGTAGGAGGGCACGAAATCTTCTACCACTGGGAAGTGCTGCAGCAATAGGCGCGTGCACACCGGGACGGCGCCGCGCGGCGCCGTCCCACGCGACGGGCCGGGGCAGCCCCGTGGCGAGGGGCATGAGTGCGTCGCCAGGGGGGTGTCGTGAGGTGAGAGAGCGGTATGGGGAAGGCGGGGGAGCAGGAGGAGAGACACGATGGCGCAGTTCATTGTGCGGCGGATCATGTGGATGTTTCTGGTGCTGCTGGTGGTATCGTTCGTGACATTTTTTCTGATGCACCAGGTGCCGGGGGGACCTTTCGACTCGGAGAAGGCGCTGCCGGCGGAGATCATGGCGAATCTGCGGGCGCGCTATCACCTGGACTGGCCGCTGTGGCAGCAGTATGCGCAGTATGTGTATGACGTGCTGGTGCCGCGGGTGACGACGGAGAAACCGACGGGATCGGTCTTGGATCAGTATTTGATCGACGTGCCGATAGGTGGGGGTGTGTATTTTCGGTGGATGAATTTTGGTCCTTCGTATTCGAGCAAGAGTCGGAGTGTGAATGACATTTTCAGGGATCAGCTGCCGGTGTCGTTTCAGTTGGGGGTGATGGCCGTGGGTTTTGCGATGGCGCTGGGGATTCCGTTGGGGATT
>Ga0272448_1005858_pt1 | contig 13416 bp, 6 predicted proteins | sample YNPCB0191_FD_202220 | JGI IMG/M metagenome (GOLD analysis project Ga0272448, IMG submission 202220) | Hot spring sediment microbial communities from Yellowstone National Park, WY, United States - YNP-CB-019-1 | ecosystem: Environmental > Aquatic > Thermal springs > Hot (42-90C) > Sediment...
CACACCTGCGGAATTCGATTGTACAGGAGCAGTGGATGCACTGTTGAGAACATCAGCATTGAAAATGCAAGTTACGGGATTTATCTGTGGCATGCTCAGCAGAACACGATTTGCAGTGCAGGTCTGCGTGGCAATGGCAACACTGGCATCTATCTGTATGAAGCAAATCAGAATGAGATTACAGAGTGCAGGATAAACGGATGGCAGTACGGGATTTACTGTTACTGTGCTCAGAACAACACAATCGAGCGTTGTTCGATTGCAGACAACCGCATGTATGGCTTATATCTGGATTATGGCTGCATGGACAATAAGATTTACTATTCCGTGTTCCAGAACAACACGATTTACGAGTTCGAGCATGGAAATGAGATAAAGAATACCTGGGAGGGGAACATCTGGGTAATGAGCGATGTGCCTGAAAGTGCTCTTCTCTGGGTTCTGGTACTATCAACTGGATGGTGTGTGAGCGTATGGAGAAGAAGTACAGGAAGATAGTGCTTGGTGCAGTACTCTTTGCACTGCTTGCAGTTGTGATTTTGCTGGTCTCCGAGTTCCTGCTACCCGTTCACCAGGAGGAGTATATTGTGGTGAATGTGGACAATCTTCCGCAGGAGTACACATGGGACACATGGAAACCCGTCCGCATTGAGTTACAGAATGTGCATGGCTATACACAATTTGCATTCTGGTGCACAGGTGGAGATGGAACTGACTTTCTGAATCTGGGGAAGATTGGCACAAAGAGCGTGTTTGTATTCGCATGCTCTGGCAATCGCACAATTGCATTTCATGCACCGCACAAACTGCGTATTGAGAAGATTGAGAAATTCAAAGCACTGTATTTGCCAGAGAGCGACTGGGAAGTGCATGGCACGATGCTCGAGGACTTCTTTGGCACCCATGCATTGCGGTTGAAGTGGGAGCAGGGCGTGTACACAATCAAGGCGGATGGAAATGCGTATGCACTGTGCGGGAAAAATATTACTGGATTTAGCGAGAACGGAAGCATAGCGGAACGATTGTGCGACGGTGCAATTCTACGCAGTGATAGTAGTGTATCGCTCTCGCTGGCACATGCAGAGGGTAATGGAAATCTGCAGGATACGGATGGTGATGGAATTACAGATACCGCAGAGCGTGAGATGCACCTGAATGCAACGAATCCAGATTCAGATGGCGATAACGCCACAGACGGAATTGAGGTGTACTACGGCACTGCACCGAATGTTGCGGATTGCGATAATGATGGGCTGGAAGATGGGAGAGAATTATGCGACATACCACTGCAAGCATGCACATCTGAGACAACGCTGGAGGTGCAGGAAGATGGCGGGTACTGCATTGAGGTAATCAGTACTGCAGGAATGCCAGATGTGTTTATAAACGGAGAAAAGCAAAGCATTGAGGTGTTTGAGACACTTGGAATTGCAAGATTTATTGCGTACCGTGGCAATATCTCGCTGCGTGTTGAAGGCAATTACCAGTCACTCACATTTGCAAGGTTTGGCATAAATCCGTTCGTGAACGACACGGATGGTGATGGGTTAAACGACAGCACAGAAATTGAATTCAACTCCTCGCCGTTCCTCAACGATACTGACAGCGATGGCTTGAATGACAGTGTGGAGTATCAGATTGGCACAAATCCGAGGAGCAACGACACGGATGGCGATGGGCTTGATGACTACACTGAGGTGTTGCTGGGCTTGAATCCACGGGCAAACGACACGGATAATGACGGTTGCAATGACCGCACAGAATTCAACTACTGGGTCTTGAAGGGCTATAACAACAGCACTGCAGTCCAGTATTGCAGAAATCCAGATGTAGATAACGATAGCATGCCAGACGGCTGGGAAATCCAGTATGGGCTTGACCCAGCAGCCAACGATGCCTATGCAGATAAGGACGGCGATGGTCTCACAAATGTAGGTGAGTGGAACCTGGATAGCAATCCAACCGTTCGGGACACCGATGGTGACGGCTTGACTGATGGAGCAGAGGTTTGTAATTGCACATTCAGAACGAACATCGAGCAGGGTGCAAGGAGCATTGCGTATTACAACAACACAACTGGCTGGATATGGTGGAACTGGAGCAAGTATGTATGGTCCGCAGAGACCGCATGGAATTCCACGCCCGTGCTGTTGTACCAGCTTTCGGATGGCGGGATTTATTACAATGCCACAAGCAATCGCCTTATCATTGCTTCTGGACTTGAAAACGGGCGTGTAAATACGAGCCATGTTGTATATACGAGACAGGGCGCTTGGACAGACAATGGTCTTACTGAGCCCATGGCTGGCTACAAGGGCAAGGAGATTTTTGAGGGCACAAGTCCCACCAGTGTGGATACAGATAACGATGGCGTCTATGACCTGGATAACGGAATATGGGACTGCAGGAAGGACTATGATAGCGATAACGCAAGTGATGGGTATGAGGTGTACACGGTATATCGTGAGAGTTTACCAGGCAGTGCAGACAGATGGATTGCGGTGGACTTGAACTGGGCGGACAGCAACCGGAATCTGGTTTGTGGTGTGTACAATCGCACGGACACAGTTGCGGGAAATGCAAGTACTGCGGAGGATGCATGGCACGCTCTCAACACTACAAAGAATGCACTTGGTGAACTTCTGGGCATGACATATGGAAATAACGAGATACGAAAGGAAAGCGAGGCAATCAATGTCCTGCGTTACACTTCCGTTGAGTTTTTTGGGAATAACTGGCATTATGTGGTTTGCTACGACAGATACTTGCTCAGCACAAACAACACCACAGGCATCGACCTCACGCCATACGCATTGCCAGCATATGCTGCTCAGTGCCTCGAGGTGCACCGAATTGCAGATACTGATGGCGACGGGAAGCCAGACCTTGGCGATAACGACAGCGATAACGACGGAATAAAGGATGGCGACGAGCCCTTATACTGGCTTGATAGCGATGGTGATGGCTTGATAAACATGCGAGACACCGATAGCGATAACGATGGCTTGCTGGACAGCCAGGAAGACATCAACTGCAACGGCAAGTTAGATGCCTGGGAGAGCTCGCCAATCAGCAATGACACGGATAACGATGGGCTTACAGACAAGCAGGAACTGCAGCGGTACTTCACGAATCCGAGCAATGCAGATACAGACGGCGATGGACTGAGCGACAGCGAAGAAGTGCATCCTGATGTTTACTGGCTTGATTTCACGAAAAAGAAGCTATGGACGCTGGAGCACATGCAGTATGCAAAGTACTTCCTGCTTCTCCACGCAAGTGCAAACGGGAGCGTGGAAATTGAGTGCAGAGGCGTGGGCAGTGCAAGTGTGCACCTTAACTGCATCGCAGGAAACTGGTACTATACAAGGATAAAGGAGAGCATTGCACCTGCAGAAATCGAATTAAAGCAGGGCAATGTATCGCAGGTTGCACTCGTGCCCTACGAGACACAGACATACTGGGAGCAGGACTTCAACATCACAATCACTGCAAACTGCAACACGACAATCCAGTTCCCTGATTTCTACATGCCATACATGGCAGTCAACGCAACGATTGACTACCAGTTCATGCAGAAACCTGCGTACTACACATTTGCTGCCTACATTGAGAACGCAATTGTGTGCTATGAAATGAAGAATTCCACAAGCAATTCGGTGCGCAAATTGCCGTATGTGCAGGCGGAATTGAACAGGGCATTACAGGAGGGGAAGAAGGCAGTGCATCTGAGTTTCTATGTGAATGCAAGCGGTAGCATCGAAATCCTTGCCCATGTCCATGCGCAGTTTTTCCCCTACTTCTTCAATCCGTTTAATGCAGATAGCGACGGCGATGGATTGCTGGACGCTCGTGAACACACCTACAATCTCAATCCGTATGCTGCGGACACGGATGGCGATGGTGTGGATGACTATCAGGAACTGGGTGGCTTTACCGACCGTGCGGTGGCGAAGGAGGAGGGCTGGAACAACAGCAGTATGCACAGCCCTGGCGTCTACTTTACCGCCTACAACGAGAGTACAATGAAGGCAACAATCGACTTCCAGTTCGTGTGCAACACAACTGGATTGCATCAGAACGACTTCCCGAAGGTATTAACGATTGAGGCAACATGCGCTCTCAGTTCCGTGCAGATTTATGGCTATCAGGCAGATGGTTCCAGAGACGGGAATGAAATCTGGAATGTGAGTGAGACAGGCGATTGCTCGCTGGTGCGATTGATGGATGTGCTGGAAAATAGTGGCGTGTGCAGATATACCGTGCATGTGGCGTGGGAGTACGAAATGAGTGAAAAGAGACCCGTGCTGGGCGTGGTGATTAAGCTGGGCGAGACGGAACGCATCACGATGCCAGATGACGCAGATAGCGATAACGATTGCATTGCAGATGGCAACGACAGTACACCGCTGAACCCTGAGCCATTCCCGGAATCACCGTTTGATGACACTGACGGCGATGGACTTCTAAACTGGGAGGAAGAGGAACTCGGAACGAACAAGACCAATGCAGATACGGACCACGACGGGCTGACCGACTACGAGGAAGTGAAAATCTACCACACGAACGCAACGCTCTACGACACAGACAACGATAACCTGAGCGACTACGAAGAGATCTTCACATACAACACCGACCCAAAGAAATATAGCAGTGATAACGATACACTGAGTGACGGCACGGAGGTGTTGCTCACGCACACAAAGCCATGGAAAGATGATAGCGATAATGATACGCTGTATGACGATTTCGAGTACAACTACGGGCTAAATCCGCTGGTCAACGATACCGATAGCGACCAGTGGGACGACTATCACGAGTTCCGCTACTGGAACTACACATGCCATCTCCCTGCATCGCAGGCAGCAGAGTACTGCAAGAACCCAGATGTGGATAGCGATGGCATCACGGACTACCAGGAGGTCAAGGGCTACACGGTAAGAATCATCACATGCTGGAACGAGACTGGTGCACCTTTGCACAGTGACCGAGAGATGTACGGCGACCCGTTACAGGCATACAAGCAATCTGGCGGTGGCTGGACTGATACTGATGCGGATGGGATACCAGACATCGTAGAAATCTACTTCAGTAACACAACGAACATCGACAACGAGACCATGTGGCAGGAATATCTGAGCAACACGAGCACAAGCAGTTTGTTCCAGAACTACGCATGGTGCAGGGAGTACTACCACGACCTGAACGCTAACAACAGCAGTGCAGCAGAGAACTGGACACAGAAGGCGTTCAACCCGTTTGTGAGTTACAATCTGCCACCGATGATTGTGAAATATAGTGTGACAATGAGCGAGTTTCATTTTTCTTGGGGTGATGCAGTAACAATCTCGTTCTGGTATCTGTTAAGAGATGTGCGTGGCATTGGCGAAATTAAAATGGAACTAGTTGAATTAGGCACAAACAATGTAAAGTGGAGCAGAACAAAAAACCCAGGTATGCTCACGGAATACAACATGACCGAGGAGGTTTCCATAGGTTTGGGTACCATGTTTTGGGGTTTTGAGTTGCGAATAAAGGTGAGCAATGGCTTTAATGAAGTATCGCTGAAAGATGATTTTAAGAGCGTTGGCAGTATGATGGTAGAGGCACTCCAGGCACTGGCTGCGATGCTGGTTGGCGGACTGCAGAAAGCGTGGGAGGCGGTGCAGAATGCGGTGAATGCAATATTTGAGTTCTTCAAACAACTCATACAGGATGCATTAGAGAAAGTGCTTGGACCAATCATTAGTCAGGTCACTAACTTGTACAATCAACTTTTGGATGTGGTGAGTAAGGGAATCAACCACAGCAGTGCTACAACGCTTGCCAATGCACTTGGGTATATAATTCTGGGAAGCAACATCTTCATGCTTGCGTTGGCAATGGTGGTATCCCTTCAAATAATTTTTACACTCATCAAAGCTACGGGTATAGGTTCTATTGTAGAGATGACTGCGGGATTAGTAATGAATATAATTATTTCTGCCTTAATAAGCACAATTGTGTATGACCTAACATACGGACCAAATGCATTGGAAAATGTGATACCACCAGAGGTAAACGCAGGAATATCTACGACATTCTCACTGATGGATATCATACTTGCCTTGGGTGTTTGGGCAGCATCTGCTACAAGAGAAATAAAAACCGCTGCTAAATTTGTCTTTGTTTCCTTGGCTGTGTTTATTACAGGACTGGCTTTGGAGTTAGGGCGGATGATTGCACATAAAGACACCACGAAAGAAGGATATAAAATAGCAATCATCATAGATCTCTTTGCGTGTTGGCTCAGTGTCTATGCTTACTTGAAAGTACGCCCGCACTCAAGTTTAGCGAAGCGGTATTATCCAGCACTTGGAATTTTAGATGAAGCTTTCGGAATAATTTCCATCGCAGTCTCTACAACTACACTGGTGTGCGATATAAACGGATTTTTGAGAAGTTGAGGTAGATAGAATGAACAATTCCAAAGTGATATTTAAAGGATGTCCAGAGGCAGTAAAAAAACATAGAAGGACCACAATGTATTGGCTAGTTACATTATTGGGAGTGGTTTTATTCATACTTTTTTTTGTTCCGCCCTATCCGTGGGAAGGGGATAGGGGATGGATAGGTTGGCTCTCTAGAGGGGGCTGGTATGTGGCTATAGCAGGCTGTATAACTGTATTTATTTTTTCATCACTTGCCATGATACCACAGAATTTAGAAATACGGGAAGATGGAATTGCACCACCAACAAGAGGGTATATAGATGCCATAAAAGGCCGGGAACGGTTTATCAAATACAGTGAAATACACGAGATTGTGCTCGGGGAGACACCAATAGAATACGAAATTGTATTGAAGAATGGAAAACACATTTTAGTTGGTATTGGTGGAGCGTTTTTCTTGGAACTTAGCGTACAACCAAACAGGATTGGCGAATTCGACAGGGTTTTTCGCGCAGTAAAGGAGAAACTAGATGAGATAAAGTGGAGTGGAAATAAAGGCGAAATAGTATTAAACAAGGAAGAGATACTTGAACGAGCAAGGAAAGTAAAATTGCCTGAAAAAGTAAAAATGTTCGAGGAAGATGTATGAGGGAACTCATAACTGGAAGAATCATCACATGCTGGAACGAGACTGGTGCACCTTTGCACAGTGACCGAGAGATGTACGGCAATCCGCTGGGTGCATACAAGCAATCAGGCGGTAGCTGGACAGACACGGATACGGATAGAATACCGGACATCGTAGAAATCTACTTCAGTAATACAACGAACATCGAGAACGAGACAATGTGGGAGGAATATCTGAGCAACACCACCACAAGCAGTTTGTTCCAGAACTACGCATGGTGCAGAGAGTACTACCACGACCTGAACGCTAACAACAGCAGTGCAGCAGAGAACTGGACACAGAAGGCGTTCAATCCGTTTGTGAGTTACAATCTGCCACCGATGATTGTCCAGTATAATGTGGATATCCAGGCAGTAGGCACATCAGCCGCAAAAATATCGTTCTGGTATCTGGTTAGGGATGTTCAGGGCATTAGTGAGATCAAAGTAGATTTAATCGAAAATTGGACAAACAATCTACTTGGAGAGTACAAAATCATACTCTATCCAAACACACCTACAGAATACAACTACAGCGGTTACTTTGTGATAGGCACTGGTACCTTGTTTTTAGGGTGCGAGTTGCGAATAAAAGTTAGTAATGGGTTCAATGATGTATCACTTGCGAAGGACTTCGATGGCTTCGGCAGTATGTTCGTAAAAGCACTCCAGGCACTGGGTGAAATGCTTCTCGGTGGGCTGCAGAAGGCGTGGGAGGCGGTGCAGAATGCGGTGAATGTCATTGTAGAGTGGATAAAGACCGAGTTGACGAAGGTAATAGAGCCTTTGTTCTCTCCGTTCCGTGCCCAAATTGAAGGTCAGGCGAAAGAATGGGCAGACATGATTATGAGATGGATATGGGCAGTAGAGAATGGTAGCACAGATACAACACCGATTGTTACAATACTGTTCGGCAATCCCATATCGCTATCTATCTTTGCAGCGGTAGTCGCCTTAAAAATAGCACTGTTTGCATTTCTACCATTCACGCCAATAATGCTTCCATTAACACTGGTCTTTGTAATGATTATCATGGGCGTACTTGGTGCAACAATGCCCAGTAGATTGATGGAAATCTCCGAGGTTTTGCCATATGGAACTGATGTAAATAGTAATGCCCAATACTGGGCGGAAAAAACGGGTTGGGCAATACTTTCACTCTTGTTTAGTGGTCTATCCACCATCTTCTCTGTATTAGGTATGGTTGAACACATAACAGAATTTGATGTAACATTAGTCGCAATAAGTATCATATTGATTTTCTTTTCAGCGACACTGCCTGTCTTTGCAAGACAAACATATGGCCCTGATGGTGAGAAAGCGATGGCAGCTTTTATTCTTGTGATTTCGATTATTGTCGGTATTGTGAGTATAATATATCCCTTGGTTTCTTACCCGCCCCATCCAGTTCTAGTTTTGATTGGCGTAATTCTGTGGCTCATATCACTTGTTTGTGCTATTTATTCTATTCAGGGGTGATATACTTGAGAGGGCAAATGAATGACGGAGTAACTTACAAAAACAAATCCTATTCTACATGGAATGCGATATACTATTTTTTTATTGTATCCATTATTGTTGTTCCTCTTCTGACAGCAATTCCAATCTTCCTTAAAAAAGCAGATATCTCAAGCGCCTTACAAAGTTGGATGTTGTGTTTTATACCGATTCTTTTGGTATGTATATTATATTCCAGAGGAATATTCAACCTCGTCCCACTATGGATAAAAAAGGAAGGAAATCTTCTCATTTTCCACTACCATATAAAGCTCATATTTTGGAGCGCCGCAAAAGAAATATCTCTCGATATTAGGACAATAGAAAGGATGGATTTTATTGAGCCTAAGAACACCATTGGTGCACACCCAGCAGTAGGGATATATACAAAACATAATCAGATAATTCGGATAGGTGTGGACAAAGAAATTTTTGAAATGCTAAAGGACATATACTTCTCCATGCAAGGTGTAGACAATCCAAATAAAGTGGTGCAATGATGATTGTGTTCTTTCTCACTTGCTGGAATACTATACACTCCAACACGAACCCAAACAAATATAGCAGTGATAACGATACCCTGAGTGACGGCACGGAGGTGTTGGTCACGCACACAAAGCCATGGAAAGATGATAGCGAGAATGATACATTGAACGACGATATAGAATACCAGAACGGACTGAATCCGATGAGCAACGACACAGACAGCGACCAGTGGTTAGACGGTGTAGAGTATCACTACTGGCTCAGTCACGGCTGTAATTCCGCACAGGCGTACGCAAACTGCAAAAACCCAGATGTGGATGGCGATGGCATCACGGACTACCAGGAGGTCAAGGGCTACACGGTAAGAATCATCACATGCTGGGACCCGCAGGGAAATCCACTCTACAGCGATACAACGATGTACGGCGACCCGCTTCAGACATACAAGCAATCAGGCGGTGGCTGGACAGACACAGATGCGGATAGAATACCGGACATCGTAGAGATTTACTTCAGCAATACAACGAACATCGAAAACGAGACCATGTGGCAGGAATATCTGAGCAACACGAGCACAGGCAGTTTGTTCCAGAACTACGCATGGTGCAGAGAGTACTATCTGGACTTACAGAAAAACAATACCAGTTTAGCAGAGAACTGGACACAGAAGGCGTTCAATCCATTCGTGAGTTACAATCTGCCACCGATGATTGTCCAGTATAATGTGGACATCCACGCAGAAGGCTCATCTGCTGCAAACATCTCGTTCTGGTATCTGGTGAGAGATGTTCAGGGTATTGCGGAGATCAAAGTAGACTTGGTCGAATGCTGTACAAACAATCTACTTGGTGAGTACAAGATTATGCTCTATCCAAACACACGTACAGAGTACAACTACAGCGGTTCCTTTGTGATAGGCACTGGTACTTTGGTTTTAGTAGGGTGCGAGCTGCGAATAAAAGTCAGTAATGGGTTTAATGATGTATCACTTGCGAAGGACTTCGATGGCTTCGGCAGTATGTTCGTAAAAGCACTCCAGGCACTGGGTGAAATGCTGGTTGGTGGACTGCAGAAGGCGTGGGAGGCGGTGGAAAATGCGGTCAATGTGATTGTGGAGTGGATAAATCGTCTCGTAAACGAAATACTCCAGAAAGTATTAGATCCCATATTTAACGCATTATCTGGATGGATTGAAGAAATTATTAAGGTATTCGAGGAAGTAAGTATTGGCAGGAAACAACACACATCCGAGGAAAACCTTGGTGCAAAGCTTGCAATGGCACTATTTTCACCGAGGATGTGGGCATTAGGGATGAGTTTGTCTATTGCAATCGTGTCATTGGTGACTACACTTAATATCATCCTAAAAGTAATGAGTGGTGGTGCAGATTTTATTGTGTTACCTATACTCAGAGCATTTGGTGCCAGTCTCTTTAAATTTACGATAATAGAGGGCATTTTGGAAATTGCATTAGGTAGTATTAGCACACTTCTTTCTCTTTTTATTCCAAACGACAACCCCATCTGGAACTCTACATTGTTTATAACAATCATAGATATAGTTCAGTCAGCTATAAACTACGCTGCAAATTATGGATTGTACGGTGGGGTACTCCAATATATAGTTAAAATTAAACCACCTGGGCTTACTTGGATGGATGCCATAGTGCTACCACTGGCGTTTGCGAGCTTAATTATCGATTGGTGGGTTTCCTCCAATGGACACCCCCATAAAGAAATAAGACTCGGACTTGCAGTAGTATCAGTATGTTTGTCCGCAAGTAGTTTTGCTCTTACTTTACTCTGTGACGATTACATAGATAGATTCATAGACGGTCCATTAGCATATATTGAAGAGATTATCTGCGGGATCTCTACAATAGCATCCTCGATTCTATTAGGAAAAGAAATTGTAGGGGGTTGAATGGGTGTATGTAACGCCAGAGAAGAATGAAAGAATACCCTCTATCTGGATGCCCTTCATACGTGGTATAGAGTTTACTTTTTTGGTAATTCTCTGTTGTATTTTGTATGATATTTATCAGTGTTATTTTAATAATAAAACTACAGACAAACAAATAGAACTGTGTATAATTATTTTTGGTATTTGCATAACTGCTTTCCTTTGTTTTGAATTTTTTTCTGAGAAGTACAAACGAAACTATCTGGTAGAAATCAGTCCTAACGGACTTTATGTGTGGTATTCAGCTTCGTTTTTAATCACCAAAGAGTATTTCATCCCCAAGACCGCAATTTCTCATATCGAACTTTTAATAAGGAAATTTAAGCATAAACAAGACACAACAATGGTGCTTTATCTTAAAAATGGGAGGAAAATAAAAAATGTGTGTTTTTTAGAGAGCCAATACAATGGTGTGCGTTTGCATAGGCTAATTAAAAAGTTAGAAAAAACACTTACACAAAGTGGAATATCTTTCACTGTGACGAAGATACCAGAAAGAGGAGGACGTCCACAAGAAGTGTCTTTGAGAATGAATGGAACAAGAAAATGTTTTGGTGATAATTTTTATACAAAAGAAAACTCCACACCCCAACCAATTAAACCACTTCTGAGATTTCCACAATACAGAGGGCATAGAAGGCAGTGGGTAGTAGCTACCCAAGTTGTATTATTTGTAAAACGAGTATACGAAATCTTTGCAATCCTTATTATAATTCATTGTGCTTATACTCTTTTTATTTTGGATTGGAAACCAGATATGATATTCATTTATGGATTTGTGGTGACTTTAATAGGGCTTCCAGTAGGGTGGTGTATGTTAAAAACATTCGTTTGGAACAAGAATTATATTGAGGAAATCAACACTCAAGGGATCAACATATGGCATGTCTCCTTCTTCATGAAAAAAATCTTCATAAAAAAAGAATTAATTGCCCTGTTTGAAGTTCGTACTGGGATGTTCTATCGAAATCCCTATCCAAAAATAGTAATATATTTTAAAAGCGGGGGAAAAATGAAGAGTATTTCTTTTTGTGATACGAACCCAATCCTCTGTCGAGAGGATGAGGCTTTCTGGGCGAGGAGAGTAAAAGAGTTACAAGATGTGTTTGCAAAAATAGGTGTTCCATTTAAACTTCAGGTAATCTCTCAGAAAAGATGGTGGAAAGCAATTGGAAATAAAAACCGACCCAAAGAAATATAGCAGTGATAACGATACACTGAGTGACGGCACGGAGGTGTTGGTAACGCACACAAAGCCATGGAAAGATGATAGCGATAATGATACATTGAACGACGATATAGAATACCAGAACGGACTGAATCCGATGAGCAACGACACAGACAGCGACCAGTGGTTAGACGGTGTAGAGTATCACTACTGGCTCAGTCACGGCTGTAATTCCGCACAGGCGTACGCAAACTGCAAAAACTCGGATGTGGATGGCGATTGCATCACGGACTATCAGGAAGTCAAGGGCTACACGGTAAGAATCATCACATGCTGGGACCCGCAGGGAAATCCACTCTACAGCGATACAACGATGTACGGCGACCCGCTTCAGGCATACAGGCAATCTGGCGGTAGCTGGACTGATACTGATGCGGATAGAATACCGGACATCGTAGAAACCTACTTCAGCAATACAACGAACATCGAGAACGAGACCATGTGGCAGGATTATCTGAACAACACGACCACAGGCAGTTTGTTCCAGAACTACGCATGGTGCAGAGAGTACTACCTCGACCTGAACGCTAACAACAGTAGCGCAGCAGAGAACTGGACACAGAAGGCGTTCAACCCGTTTGTGAGTTACAATCTGCCACCGATGATTGTTGGTTATGATGTACATTTCACAAAGAGACAATCTGGATGGACTGTAACAGTGAAGATAGATTTCTCCTATACTGTTAGAGATGCGAGTGGTATTCGAGAGATAAAGATTACAATCAAGGATAAATTCTCAAGTGCCGTTCTGTGGTGGAGTATTGAAAGATTCCCTGAAGGACCCACGGAGCATGATGGTCATGATTTGTGCACGGTGGATTACTCAGGATTTGGCTACATATTCATCATTGAAGTAAGCAATGGAATGAATGAGGTAACCACAGAGCATGTGTTCAATGAATTATTGGGAGAAGTAGTTGATGAAGTTGTTGATGCACTTGCTGCACTGGGTGAAATGCTTCTCGGTGGGCTGCAGAAGGCGTGGGAGGCTGTACGTAGTGCGGTGAATGTGATTGTAGAGTGGATAAAGGGCATATTTGTAAATGGAATTAGTGCACTTGTAGATACCCTTAAGTCAGCATTTGGTCCTTACATTGAAGAGATTGTAAAACTGCTGGGTTCACTTGGGAGTACTAGCATTCTTT
>Ga0272448_1005860_pt1 | contig 13415 bp, 9 predicted proteins | sample YNPCB0191_FD_202220 | JGI IMG/M metagenome (GOLD analysis project Ga0272448, IMG submission 202220) | Hot spring sediment microbial communities from Yellowstone National Park, WY, United States - YNP-CB-019-1 | ecosystem: Environmental > Aquatic > Thermal springs > Hot (42-90C) > Sediment...
TGCTACACGTTCGTCGATGAACCTGCCGCCACGATGATCCACCGCCCGTTGTTGAGTGCGAGCGTGAAGCTGATGTTGACGGTCTTCAGATTCCCGTTCACGTCGTAGAACTGATGCGTTCCCGAAGTGGTATACGCGCCGTCCGATCTTTGCTCGACCTTGTCGAAAGTCAGGCTCACCGTCCGCACGCGCGAGATCGCGTCGCGAACCATGCTTGAGTAGTCGCTGCCCGGAATCGAGTAGGCATAGTTGCCGTCCAGGTATATCTGTATTTGGGTTGCCGAGTCGATATGAGCCAGCATCAGGTCGGCGCGGCCGTTAATCCACGCGTTTCTGATATCGTTGAGCGCCGCGTCGAAGCCGGTATACTGACCCGGGCTCAGATAGTAACCATTGTTATAGTAGTAAGCTGGCACCTGCATGTAGGTGTAAGCGGGCACTTGAATTATCTCTACTCTCGGCGAGTAGACGTAAGGCAAGCCGTAGTAGTAAAACGGCGAGTAGCTGCAGTACGGCCAGCAGTCAAAGCCCCAATAGCCGTAACTGAATCCCGCGGCGAATCCGGGATAGAAGAAAAAGCCAAACGACCACCTCGACTTGTTCCAATTCCAGTAGTTGTTGCGGCTCCAATTACCGCGGTGGCCCCATCCGTGAGTGTGGCCCCACTCCCGGCTCCATCGAGCCTGATCGCGGGCCTGTCTCGGACTGTATCCAGGCACGCCGGTTCTGCTGCTGGGGACGTGTCCCGGTTGGCCTGGAATCGCGCCGGGTCGTCCCACGCCGGGGCCGATCACCGGCGCACCGCCTCCGCGTCGCGTTCCGGGAACCATGCCCGGGGTCCCGCCGCCGGGTCTCGTTCCAGGCGTCATGCGCGAAACGCCTGCGCCCGGTTGCGTTCCGGGAACCATACCCGGGCCAGCGCCTCTACCCGGTCCTGCTCTGGGAGCCATTCTCGGAATACTGGGCGTTGTGCGCGGAATCGTCCCAGGCTGACCGGGCTGGAATCGAGGAACGGCTTCCGGCCCAACTTCTGCACCGGGCGCCGTTCCTCTGTTCGACGTTCCGGGCATCGGACCTCTATTGCGGCCGGGGGCCGCTGGCGCGACCGGAGCAGGCGCAGGCACTCGCGGCATCGTCGGGGCAGAGGGCGCGACTCCTCGGTTGGCCGGATGAGCATTCGGTGTCGAGAATCTCGGAGCGCCCGGAGCGGAGAACCTAGGAGCGCCATGCGGCGTGAACCGCGGCGACGCGTTCGGCATCGACGGAGCCCTGAACCCTCCGCCTCTCGCGCCACCGCCCCCGACGGACCCGCTTCCGACGCGAGCCGCTGCCGGCGCAGACGAAACGGCAAACGCCATTGCCCCGGCCAGAAGAACCGAACCTGCTATGCTGAAGACGTAGTGTCGTGATCCAAACATCGTGGTACCTCAGGGAGGTTGGATCGGTGCAGCGGAGATTCCTGCGGTAGTTGGTCGCGGTATCTTGCGGGTTGCACTGCATCGACGGCAACCCCACGCTTTTCAATCGTTACATTATAAGTGTACCCGTATACGAATCGTGTCTATCATACGATTCACACATAGTCGATGTCAGGCGCGCTTCACTTCATACTCCACGCGTGCCGCCGCAGCCGCTGTATCGAAGGGCGATGCTTTACCTCTTCCCTCCGACGACCCTGAGTAGGCGCGGTTTGTGCGCCGTATCGAAGGGCGATGCAGGGGCGCGTGCCCTTCGACGATCCCATCCGGTCCCTGAGTAGCGCCGCTTTTTCCGCCTGCCGAGCACCGACGGAATTGCCATCGGAGAACCGAATACCCGCAGCGCATTGCGTTTGACCTCAACATATCCGCACGACTACAATATCCGCTGGGAGTGGACTATGCCTAGATTTGCAATCACGTTCCTTACTATGATCTCACTTGTCCGTGTCGCCGTTGCCCAGCAATGTCCTGGCCTTCACGTTTTCGCAGCGGCGCCGACGCAGTTCGGCACGTCGCTGCTTTCGAGCGCCGCCGTCAGAAGCCCGTCTCCTCCTGCGCAGTCTCCGCTTCGGAAGCAGGGCATGTGGGCCGGCAATCCCAGCAAGTTCTTCGCAGGCGCGTTTGCGGCGTTTCTTGGTCATGAGGCCGGCCATCTGATCACGAACTGGTCCATCGGCACTGATCCTTATTTGATGGGCGTTCACTACGGCCCCATCCCATTTTTCACCATCCAGCCGGGCAAGCCGCTCACCAACCGGCAGCACTACGTCACCGCCTCCGCAGGCTTCAATGCGGAGAATATAATCGACGAGTGGCTGCTGACGACCCACCCTAGGCTTTCGCAGGAGGACAAGCCGTTTCTGAAGGGCGTAGCCTCATTCAACTTCTGGTGCAACGTGGGCTATGCCGCGACGGCGTTCGCGCAGTCCGGCCCTGACGAACGCGACACAAAAGGAATGGCGGACTCGCTCGGGTGCAGCGAGGCCTGGGTTGGTGCAATGATACTGGTACCGACTGCGCTCGACACCTACCGCTACAAGCACCCCGACTCCAAATGGGCCCCAACGGCCAGCCGAATCACCAAACTCGCGATGATATTCCTCGCCGCCGCCGCGCGGGATTGACCCGGTTGGGTAAAAGAAGTGAGCGTGGCCGTCGAGGGAGAGCAGGTCAAAGCGGCGATGTGACTCCTACCCCGCACGGGGAGGAGTCACATCTATTCGATCTTTCGGTGCTGCTTTTCGCCCCGAAGCCTTACTCTGCGGCATCAGAACGTTTTAATGTCGTCCGAATCGCGGATTATCAGCACCGCCACGGTCTTTGTGACGGGCGTCTCCAGCGAGACGACGCCCGTCGCCGCGGCGAATCCGCTCGCCGGCGGAGTGACGCTGCCGCAGCGGACCATCACGCCTGCGTGCCCGCTGCCGTCCCAGACGCCGGAGCCGTCATCGACGTAGAAGTACATGTCCTGCGGGTCGTCGGTGTTCGAGTAGCTGACGCTTCCGCACACCCGCGCCAGCAACCCCACGTTATACAGACCCCGACCGTCCGTCGTGCCCGGAGTGGCGGCACTGGGTGACATTCCGCCTGCCTTGTCGCAGCCCATCGCCAGCGGCTTTGGAACGCTCGCCGTGCCTACCGGGGTTACCGAAGTCGCGAACAGCGCCCTTTCGGAGCCGGACACACCCAGCGTTCCCGCTACATTGACCAGATCGCCCTTAACCACCACATGTGCGTTAGAGACGACTTTGATTCCCGCGCTCCGATCCGTCTCCTCAACGTAGAACGCGTCCGACATCGCCGCCGTCACCGGTTTGCCCTCGAGCCGGACATTCGTCCCATCCGCCATCGACCACAGCAGCCCGATCTTATCGATCACAGGCCCGGCCTCGTAACTGTACGGCCCGAGGTCGAGCGTGCCGTTTGCGACATCCGCGCTGTTGTAGCCCTTCACGTGCAGATACCAGTCCCCGTCCGAAGTGGCTGTGCACGGCAGCGTGCCCGAACTCCACTGCGGCTCCGAATCAGTCCACGTGTGAGTCGGTGACTGGTCCCATACATAGCGGTAGTACTGCACCTTTCCGGCCCCGAATCCTCCGACAGCCGTGAAAGTGAAGTGCGGAGACTGACTGGGGCCGGTGGGCTTGTCGCAGGTCACGGTGGAGGTCGAAGGCGGCACCGACAGCGTAACGGTCGTCGGCAGCGCTGTCCTCGGCCCCTCGTAGTTGAAGCTGTAGCCGCAGGGATAACGCGTATACGAGGTGTTGGGACTCAGGCCGGTTTCAGTCCAAGACACCGTACCGGCCGCCAGATTGCCCGATTTGTTCGTGCCTCCGCTGGAAGCGTCGTATACCCGGAAACCGTCCTCGTTAGCAATATCGCCCCAGTTCCATACTATCGAGGAGGTCGTTACGGCGCCCACAGCCGCGGACCCGGGCGCGGACAGAGCATTGAACGTAAGCGTGAGGGTCGGTGGATTGCCTTCGGCGCCATAGGCCACGCACTTTCGCGACTGGATCGCGCCCTCCGAGCCGGTCTGCATTTCGATGCCGTATCGGTAGTCCACGCCAGTGGCCGTCCATGTCCAGGTCTTCTGCACTTGGGCCGTCGGGTTGCCTTCGAACGTCTGCGTGCCGTTCAGAGCGCTGCCCTTCTGGCCGCCCGGCGTCGTCCAGTTGTTCGTTCCGTCGTAGGTCAGCCAGGTAGCGGCGCTCGTCCACGACCGGGTGATCGGGAAGATGCTCACGGTAATCGTGACCGTGCTGGAATAGTTCGAATACGTGCCGTGCCATGCGGTAAATGTGCCCCCGGTTATCAGGGCCGGCCCAGGCATTCCCGTCGTGGGAAAGCCCACCAGCACGCGGGAATACACCGCGGTTGTGGTGAATGCGCCTATGCGACCGTATGAGGCTCCCCCAGAACCGTCGCCGGCGGTGCTGTTAGCATAGATGCTGCGGATGGAGCTGGCGTTATACGGTCCCCACGTTGCTGCCAAAACCGGCTGAACCGTCAGCGCGCACAGCAGCAACACTACGACAACGGGCGCCATCCGCGCACCAACGAATCGGAGCGAACGGAAGACGCGGGTACACAGTCCGGATCGCTTACTCTCCATGATCTGTCTCCTCCAGTCAGGCAGAACGGTGCGCTCGACGTTGCGCAGCGGTGCATCATCTGCCAATGTCGAGCTATTTGCAGTATGCAAGCTTCGGCACAACAAGTCAACCTGGTAATGATACCAGTTTCGATGCCGAGCCCTTTCGATAACCTTTTGCGGCATTGCAACGAAGTGATGTCGGCAGCACCTCGAATGATCAACGCCGTCGTGACAGGCTTTCCGTTCAGCCGCATCCCGGTGTCGACAGCAAGCGTCCGATAGCTATCCCCGACTGGTAACCGAACGTCTCGAAATCGAGCGTCCCGTTAGCTGCGTTCTCTTCGTCGCAGCCCTTTTAGTGAAAAGAGTGTACGCTCGACGTTCCCGCGTACGCAAGCACCGACCGAGCTCCACACCGCTTTCGAGGAGGTCTCCGGGAGAGCTTTTGGCGCGGCAGCAGGCGACGCATACGTCACGCAGTCGTAGAACTCGACCTCGTTACCGGCCCCCGCGTCTGACTGGAATTCGGTGGTGATCTTATGCCGGCCCGTCTATCTTGCCACAGCCGCCGCGCAAGACCGGGCGCCATCGCGAAGCGGTCCGTATGCGCCCGTTCTTGCTCGGGTTTTTCGGCTGTGCCGGGCAAGACGGCCCAAACGAGCCTTGTGAACCTGAGAAGCGGTATGCCGTTAATCAGCAAGGCTGCTGCGAAGCCGACCGCGGACGACCGACGCGACGCCGTTTTCAAGCCCCCGCTCGGCCCGTACCGACCGCATTATGCCCTGCGGCGGTCAGCCTGTCTATGGCTCAAAGAACGGCTGCGTCCACGCCATCGCCGAGCCTTCTCCATATACGGTAAACCGCACGTAGCGGCGGCTGGTCTCGCGCATGTCGAACCGCATCACCCTGTCCTTAACGCACGCGATCCGCATGCCGCCATCCGAGCGCGCTTCGATCTGCTGTGCGTCGGGTGTTTCGATTTCGATGATGCCGTCTTCGAACCGAATGTCGTCGATCACCGCCCCGCTCGACGCATAGAAGTTCCCTGCCTTTATTGCCGACATTATCGCCTTCCGACTCCGGCTTCTGCATCTGACGTAGATCGCGGCGGAACCGATGTCCGTGTCGCAATGCGAGTCGTCGGTCGCGAAACCGAGCACCCGCCTGCCGCGCGCGAGCAGATAGTCCCATTTGTCCGTGGCGATCGCATATCCTGCCAGCCGCTCGATCACCCCGTTATAGATCTCTATGCCGTCGTAGTGCTCCTTGGCGAGCAGCTCCTCCCGTCGGTAATGAGGTGTGAGCTGCCAGTTCGGATGGTTCAGCACTACAAGCGCCTCCGTGGCCGCGAGATTGTTGAGCAGGACGTCGTGCTCCGAAACCGAGATCGCTGATTCGACATCGCCCGCGTTCAGCGAATACACGCCCGTGTGGTGTCCCTCGGCGTCGTTCCACTCTACGCCGTCTATAAGCGTTATTCTCTTGTCTGAGTGCCGCGTATGGACGCAGTGGTCCGAGATCGCCAAGAAGTCGTATCCGCGTTCCACATACCGTTCAACACACTCCCCGACGCTTATCTGTCCGCACCCGCTTGCAGGCGACGTATGCGTGTGAAGGTTGCCCTTCAGCCATCCCCCATCTCTATCGGCGTACGGATTTTCCCAGTTGACATTGCTGCTCACCACAACCTCTCCTCTGCATGTGCGTGCTGAAACCGTCGCATCGCCGCCCGCCGGCATCCCGCCGGGTACACAAAAATGGAGCGGGAGACGAGGCTCGAACTCGCGACATCCAGCTTGGAAGTGCTCACCATTGGTGGACAACAAGCCCTTTGGGATGGCGAAAAGGGTGTTTTTGAGTTTGATTCACGCTCTTTTGGGATGGCTTTTTCCGTTGTGACTTCGGAGAAAGCGCTTTGCACAACACCCAGCCTCGCAAAAAAGAAAGAAATCAACTGATGCAGCTTCTGGAACTATGGCTTGAGGCCAAGGAAGCCAGCGGCTGCAGCCCCGCTACCCTCGACCATTATAGTCGAGAGGTAAGCATGTTCGTCAAGTGGTTGATGCAGGAGGACCCCAACATCGGGCCTGACGATGTGACGCCGTCCCACGTCCGTCGCTACCTCATCAAGCGCCGCAACGACGGCATATCGACCCATACTGTCCACGACAGCTATCGAAACCCCAAGATCTTCTGGACCTGGATGGTTCGAGAGGAACTGACGGACAACAACCCGTACCTGAAAGTCGATCCGCCCAAGCGGGACAAGGTGATGAAGCCGGACCTCAGCAAAGAGGAGGTGCAGCGTCTGTTCGCCGCGTGCCAGGGCAGGGACTACAGGATGCTTCGAGACCGGGCTCTATTGGGTGTGCTGTTGGATACCGGCCTGCGCATCCACGAGGCAGCCAACCTCAAGGTGGGTGACATCATGGAGGACACGATGATCATCCGTGGAAAGGGCGGCAAGCACCGGTATGTCTTTCTTTTCCCAGAGGTCCGATTGTCCCTGCGTCGGTATCTCCGTGCCTGCCCGTGCGACCTGGGTCCGGAGGATCCGCTCTGGGTCGGACACCAGGGGCAGTATACGTCCAGGGGGCTTCAGCAGGTTGTCATCGACATCGGCCAGAGAGCGGGCATTACACCGCTTGGCCCTCACCGGTTGCGCCGGACCTTTGCGACCTGGAGCCTCAGAAGCGGCTGCGATATCGAGACACTGCGCAGGCTGATGGGGCACTCTTCGTTGTCCGTCCTCCAAGGTTACCTGGCGCTGGTCGAGACGGATCTCAAGAAGGCGCACACTGAGCACTCGCCTATGAGGATGGTGGACGCAGACCAGAAGAAGCGAAAGATGGATTCTTCTGCAGAAACCAAGCCGAAGCCAGGACGGAACAACTATCCGTCGCGGAAGGCGAGGAAGAGGATCTGACGCCGACGACCACAGCTCTACGACAGAAGAGGGGGCCGGATGGCACCGGCCCTTTTCTATTGTTCGGCAGGCGATGCCACATAAGATGTCTTGCCTAATGCATCTGGAGCGAGGGAACTTTTTCAGAAATCTATGCATGAGCTATTGACAAGCCACTAGCTCGTCAGTTATACTAATAAACACTCTGTATGGGAGGTAGCAATTCGACCACGAAAGCCTTGGTCGAGGCGATACAACCGAATAGCGCGAAAAGGACCTAAAGTCCTGCAAGACCGCAGTCCCTCGTAAGTGCGTCAGATATAACGCCGGTAGGGTCTGTACCACGCAAGTATCGACTGAAACCGGTCGAGCCGCAAGGTTCCTGGTTGGTCAGTTGATCTCCTTCAAATCGTGGGGTTTTGGCAACTTCGCCAATTAGACGCGAGGTCTACATTTCACTCGGATCATCGCGCCCCTTTCCCTATTACGCAACATAACTGAATAGCTCTGGACAGCCCTTGTGGTCGCCGCCAGTGAAGCGACTCGCCTGTGTTACGTGCTGAGCAACGTAACGGGCCTGGACGTGTTTCGGCCAGCGATTGGGGTTGTTGCCAACGGTACGGGAAACCATAGGGACCTGTGCCGTTCAATACCACGATTTAGGGTAGGTAAGAACCTTGACAAATAAAGACATTGCGCCCTATGACAGGGCGACCGATACGTCGGAGTCGGGCACTGACCGTGTTCAGAACGACGAATCGTCCGCATTCGGCTCCGCGCAACATAGCACATACGCCGATCAGGAGCAGCACGCTGCCAACCAAGAGCAGGACTGTGGCTCCGCAGATGGCCGGATATTCGAGGAGAAACAGTATCTCCTTACTGAGGGTGGCTTTGCCGAGCGGATCAAGGACACGTTCGGACACATCCTCCGGTACTCTTATGACCGGAACGTCTGGTACTACTGGAACCAGAAGTGCTGGCAACCCGACACCAGAGAGCTGACGTTTCTGAAGGCATGCGCCAGAGAAGTCGTGCGCCAGATGATGCAGCAGGCGTTCAAGACGGGTGACGGAAAGCTCCTTGAGTTCGCAGAGAGCCTTGACAAAGCATCGAGACTAAGAAGCGTATTTGGGTACCTTCAGAGTCTGTCCGAGATGTTCATTCACTCGGAGGAGTTCGATGCAGATCTGGATCTCGTGAACTGCGAAGACGGTACCGTCAGTCTGCGAACCGGCGAGATTGGTCCTCACCGTAGAGAGGATCTTATAACCAAGATGGCACCTGTGGGATACGATCCCGGCGCCATCTGCCCCGTGTGGGACGAGACCCTTGAGTCGGTCTTCCACGGAGATCAGCAACTGATCGGCTACTTCGGTAGGGCGATAGGATATGCTCTGATGGGAACCTGCTCCGAGAAGGCGATGTTCGTAGAGTATGGTCCCGCCGCCAACAACGGCAAGACGACCGTCATGCACGCGATTCGCCGTGTGCTTGGTGACGAGCAATACGCCCTGGAATTCGATCCGGGCATGTTGCTTAGTACGAGAGACAGTGGCGGCTATCGCCCTCGTGGCGATATCGCGGCCCTTCGCGGGATCAGGCTCGCTGAGGGCGAAGAGCTTGAAGGAAACCGGGAAATAAGCAGTTCCCTGATCAAGCGGCTCGTGGGTGGAGCTGATACACGGATTCGCGCACGCGAAGTGTATCAGGCAGCCAGCAGCTTCATCAACACTGCCACTATTTTCCTCTCCACCAACGCTGTTCTCCGGGCCAAGATGGAACCGGCGATGGCGAACCGGCTCTTCATCATCCCCTTCGACACGGTCTACGTGAACACGGAGGAGGAGGCAAATCGCAGGAGGGAAAGTGGTCAGCAGTACGTTGGCCTTGTGGACAAGACCAGGCAAGAGCGGCTCGATGCCGAGAGGCCGGGGATCTTCAACTGGGTTCTGCGGCACTGCCTGGAGTACAGGGCTCAAGGCCTGAATCCTCCGGCTGCGGCCATGGAGGCTAAGGACCGCTACATCAGACTGATGGATGTGATTGGTTGCTTTGTGGACGAGTGCTGCGAACTCGATCTCAATGCCAAGACAACCGTCAGGAACCTGCTGACTCGCTATCAGCAATGGTGCAAGGAGTGCGGAGAGCCTCCGATGCGCAAGACGGACTTCACGTCGGAGCTTCAGAACAAAGGCGTCTACAAGACCGACGAGAAGACCGATGGTCGGTACTGGTACACCGGCATCCGTCTCAAGGCATGACATTGTAGACTTCTGAGACAGAAAGTCTACTAAGTCTGGCCAAACAGGCCCTACTTCTCTTTTGAGGAAGTGGGGCCTTTCTCTTTGGCAAACAGATTGGCGAGTCCGTGAACAGGGACGGATCGTCTATCGTGTGCTATTGACATCTTCTTGCCAGCCGGGCATACTTGCATATACTGATCTGTTTGTTGCTGCACGATTGCTTTGGCAGTGGCTCCGTCTCTGCTGGCCGTGGGCGCGGGACCTGCTGCTCTTCTGTAACAATCACTCTGGGCGAAGTCAGGGGAGGCGCGAGGCGATGTCCAACGAAGCTGAGTTTGCAGTCGGGAGTATTGTATCTGTCCGTGCGAATCCCGACATCAGGGGCGCTGTAACGCAAGTGATCCCTGGCGAGCACGAAGCACGGTATGTGCTCTTCCTAGACGGGTCCACCTCTGTCTTCTACGCGTCTCAACTGCAACTTGTGGAGCAAGCGTCTGAGCGGCCACAGGTGTTGTCTCCGGAGGTATTCAAAGGCAGGTTAACCGCCCTTCAACTCAAGGAGCCGTCCCTCTCTGCCCTCTATTCGCTGCACGCAGCCCGCGTGAATTTCGTCCCATACCAATTTCGGCCAGTCATCAAATTCATCCGTTCTGACCGGCCACGCCTGCTGATCGCCGACGAGGTAGGTGTCGGCAAGACCATCGAGGCGGGTCTTATTCTGCGTGAGCTCCAATCCAGGCGCGAGCTTAACAACGTTCTGATTGTCTGTCCCAAACCGCTGGTAACCGAGCGCAAATGGCAGCTGGAGATGATGCGCTTCGACGAGCAGTTCGTTCATCTGGACGGTGCTGCGCTGCGAAACTGCATTAGGGAGACTGATCTGAATGGGGTCTGGCCCGAGAACCAGTCAAAGGCTATTGTTCCTTTCTCTTTGTTTGATGAAAGACTTCTCTGTGGGTCGGATGGCGGACGAAGAAACCTTGGTCTACTCGGCCTAGATCCGCCTCCGCGATTCGATATGGTCATTGTTGACGAGGCGCACCACCTGCGGAACACCAATACCTATGTTCACCAAGGTGTGCGATTCCTGTGTGAGCACGCCGAGGCAGTTGTATTCCTGACGGCGACACCGATACAGCTTCGCAGTGATGATCTGTACGTGCTGCTCAATCGTCTTCGGCCCGATATCATCCTCGACCGCAACAGCTTCGAGTACATGTCGGCTCCCAACCCGATGATCAATGAAGCTATCAGCAGAGCGCGTTCAGCACGCGATGATTGGGCGGGCGAGGCCCTGAGTTGCCTTGAGGAGTCGGCCCGCACAGACTGGGGACGTGCGATGCTGCAGACGAGTCCTGACTATGTTCGCCTCTGCCAAACCCTTAAACGGAGAGACTTGTCTGCAACGGATCGCCTAGCTTTCATACGCGATGCCGAAGCCCTACACACATTCGCTGGTCTGATCAATCGCACTCGACGCCGCGACATAGGCAGTTATTTCACTATAAGAAAAGCGGAAGCAGTTGAGGTCGAATTTACTGAGTCGCAGCAGCGGCTTCACGATGATCTCCTTGCCACGCAGGCCAGAATCCTAAATAGGATCCACGGCGACAAGGGCGTCGGCTTCATGATGACGACACTCCGGCGTCAGGCCGCCAGTTGTCTCTATGGTCTAGCGCCGCTCATTCGTGAGATACTCTCTCGACACCTGGACGAGGCCGAGTTCGAAGAAGCAGACGAGAGCTACGAGGGTAATGGTGCCGATCTTGCGGCAGGTGTAGAGTCCGATATTCGTGCGGTCCTGGCTTTCTCAGAGTCTCTGACTGACGAGGATCCGAAACTGGACGCCCTCTTGCGCATTGTTAGCGACAAGCAGGCTATGCCGAACAATAAGATCCTGCTGTTTAGCAGCTTCCGCCACACGCTGCGATATCTCCTATCACATCTGCAGAGGGGAGGAATTCGCGTTGGGCTGATCCACGGGGGTATCCCAGATGACGAGCGGCGAGATCTGCGGGACCGTTTCAGCTTGCCAAAGGAAGACGGCACGGCTATTGACCTTCTCCTCTCGTCTGAGGTCGGCTGCGAAGGTCTCGACTATCAGTTCTGCGACTGTCTGGTCAACTACGACCTGCCCTGGAACCCCATGCGCATAGAGCAGCGGATCGGAAGAATCGACCGATATGGGCAGGAGAGCGAGACGGTCGCTATCTACAACCTGATTACTCCTGGCACAGTGGACTATGACATCTACCAGCGCTGTCACTTGCGTATAGGCGTCTTTCGGGCCGCTCTCGGCGGGAGCGAGGAAATACTCGGACGGATTACCAGTGAGATTCGAGCTATCGCTGAGAGCCTTGAGCTCACGGCAGAGGAGCGGAGATCGCGGCTGCAGCAGCTTGCCGATAATGAGATCCGCGTTATCCAGGAGCAGGCCGAGCTTGAGGACCGGCAGTCAGAGCTCTTTGGCATAGTACTGCCTCCGCGTGATCTGGAGCAGGAGGTCGAAGATGCGAGCAACGTCTGGCTAACTCCGGATTCTATACGAAACCTTGTAGAGCTCTACCTGGCCGACAGCTGCGGTGGCGAAGGACATGTCTACGGCGAATCTGATCTGAAGTCTCTCAGGCTGAACCAGGACTCGCGAGAACGCCTGTTGCTGCACTTCCGGGAAATGCCTCGTGTATCGTCACCCCTCTATCGCGAATGGGAGAAGTGGCTAAAGGGCGTCGAGCCTCGCCTAGATATCACTTTCGATGCCGCCTGCGCTGCTGCACATCGCAAAGTAGTATTCATAACTCCCATCCACCCCTTGGCCCAGCAGGCCGCTATGTGGGCGAGCGGACAAGAACCTTTCTTCACAGCGTGCCGAGTCAAGGCTGCGGCGGTTGCTCCAGGGGAGTATCCGTTCGCTGTCTATCAGTGGCGCAAATACGGCGTGAGGGAGGATTGCGTGCTTCAGCCTGTCTCTATGGAAGCCGACGTTCAAGCGAATCTGCTGAAGCTGCTGGAGTCGTCCACGCAGCTCAATGGGCAGCAGGGGTTCGAGCCGGATCCGCAGGTAATAGCGGAGCTTGAGAAGCGGCACTACAGGGAATGGGCTAGTGCACGAGAAGAACACCAGTCCTTTACACTGAGACTTGCGCAATACCGTCGGGAGAGCCTGTCGGCGAGCCATAGGGCGCGTCTGTCATTGCTGAAAGAGCAGTTGACCCAAGCTGATAACCCGAACATCAGAAGAATGAGACAGTCCCAGATTGCCAGCGCAGATGCGGACTATGAGAGACGAGTTCAGGAGATCACAGAGGCGGAGCGGCGAGTTGACATCGTAAGCCGCCCCGTAGCCTATGGCGTTTTGATGGTTGAGGGCTGAGATAATGGACGAATCGCTTGATGCCTGGTACGGGGCTCTCTACGCGAAGCGCAATGGGTGGGTGCAGAGCACTCGCGACAACAATTTCGAATATGGAATCTGGCAATCCACGGTAGAGAAGTACGTCCAGCCCGCCCACTTTGTGTACGAGCTGCTGCAGAACGCGGAAGATCAGGTGTCACCGGTCGCGCTATACTGCACCAGTGAGGGTCGGGTGGTCTGCACCGGTCGCGGTCGGGCGGTCTGCACCACCCATGGTCGCCCGATGTGGACCACCCGCGGTCGGGTGAACTGCACCACTTTTGTGACGTGA
>Ga0272448_1005861_pt1 | contig 13412 bp, 11 predicted proteins | sample YNPCB0191_FD_202220 | JGI IMG/M metagenome (GOLD analysis project Ga0272448, IMG submission 202220) | Hot spring sediment microbial communities from Yellowstone National Park, WY, United States - YNP-CB-019-1 | ecosystem: Environmental > Aquatic > Thermal springs > Hot (42-90C) > Sediment...
GCAAGGACACGTCATCCCTCGCCGCCGCGCTGGCGACGTTCAACGCGCAGATCGCCACCGCGCAAAGCGCACACACCATCGCGGGTAATCTGATCAGCGCTCACGCCGGCTTCGACGCGAACGGCACGGTGACGAATCTCACGCAGGCAACTCTGACTGTCGTCGATGTGCGGCAGTCGCTCATGGACGCGCACCAACTGCTGCGCCAAGCCACCCTCGATCTGCGAAATGCTCTGCGTGCGTACCGCCAGGCGAATAAATCGTCGTGACACGCCGCCGGCTCGGTGAGTGATCTACATGGACAATCAGAGAATCAGCCTCATCTTCGCCGCCGGCCTGTTGGTGATCGGACTGTTGTCCGCCTGCAATCTGGGCAGCCGCGTGACCAATCAAGCGAACCAGGTCGATGAGCCGACCGTCGCGCCAATGCAAGTCCAGCCGACGCCCGCGCCATCGCCTTCGGCGAATGCGGCGCAGCCCACCGTCAACCGCGCGGCGCCGGCAAAACAGCCGGCGGGCGTCGCCAACACCAAGCCGCCAACGCCCACGGTTGCACCGGCGGTCCAATCCAATTCCAAGAATCAAGGCGACGACCTCGAACAGCAACTCAATCAACTCCTGAACGATCTCGATCATACCGACACGGTCAACGACGCGGGCAAGTGAGACCTGGTATGTGAGAAAACGAGCCCGCCGATTCATGCGGCGGGCTTTTCGATTTGACGCGCGCCCTACCTCGCGCTATACTTGCTCCGGTCGCGGTCACCGCGATTTGATTTTGCACATGGAGCTAGTCATGATCAAGCTTCCCGACCAGTTTGCCGATTTGCTCTCGCGCGACACGCGCGCGTTCGCGTTTCTCGCATTGGTGAAGAAAGATGGCACGCCGCAGGTCACGCCGGTCTGGTTCGATTATGATGGCACCCACATCATCATCAACACCGCACGCCGGCGCGTCAAGGACAAGATTCTGCGCCGGCATCCTCAGGTCGCGCTGGCGATCCAAGACCCGGCAAATCCCTATCGGTATATCCAACTGCGCGGCAGAGTGACGGACGAAACCGAAGAGGGCGCGTACGATATGATCTGCCGCTTGAACGAAAAATACCACGGCAAGTACGAATATCCCAAACGCCCCGGCGAGGTGCGCGTCACATACAAAATCCTGCCCGAGCAATTCAGCACGATGGGATAACATTCTTTCGCTCGCAATCCGCACGGTCATTCACTTCACCGAGGCAGTCGATGACCAGCTCGAAATCCATTCACACCGACGATTCCAATCGACACCTGCGCCGCGATGCTCGTGCGCGTCCACGCAGGTGTCGTCGTTGTAATCGCCCCAAGGAGACGACATGACAGACCAGTACATCCTTGCCATCGACCTCGGCACCTCTGGTCCCAAGGTCGGCGTGTTCTCCTCGCAAGGACAAATCATCGGCTATGCATTTGAACCAACGCGCGTGCTGCTGCTGCCTAACGGCGGCGCGGAGCAAGACCCGGACGATTGGTGGGGAGCGATCAAACGCGCGACGCGGCGACTGCTCGGTCAGGTGAAAATCCCCCGCGCGGACATCACGGCGCTGTGCTGCACGACGCAATGGTCGGGCACCGTCGCGGTCGACCAAGCCGGTCGACATTTGATGAACGCGATCATCTGGATGGATTCGCGCGGCGCCAAATACGTCGCTCGGATCACCGGCGGTGGAATCGCGCTGGAAGGTTACGCGATTGGGAAATTGCTCACCTGGATTCGATTGACCGGCGGCATTCCGACGCATTCGGGCAAAGACTCGATCGCGCACATTTTGTTGATCGAACACGAGTTTCCAGAAATCTACCGATCGACGTTCATGTTTCTCGAACCGAAAGACTATCTCAATCTGCGGCTCACCGGCAAATTCGCCGCGTCGTACGATTCCATCGCGCTGCACTGGCTGACGGACAACCGCGACATTGCGCACATCGATTACGACGCGGGGCTGCTCCAGAGGTCCGGCATCGCGCGCGAGAAACTGCCCGACCTGAAACGCGCGGTCGATGTGCTCGCGCCGATCAAGCCGGACGTTGCCGCGGAGCTGGGATTGAGCGAGCACGTCCAGGTGGTGATGGGCACGCCAGACGTTCACTCCGCCGCCATCGGCTCCGGCGCGGTGCGCGATTTCCAGGTGCACCTGTACCTCGGCACTTCGTCCTGGCTCGCATGCCACGTACCGTACAAAAAGACCGACATGTTCCACAACATGGCGTCGCTCCCCGCCGCGCTGCCCAACAAATATCTGTTGACGAACGAACAAGAGTCTGCCGGCGCGGCGTTGAACTGGCTGCGCGACCAGTTACTCTACCCGGACGACGAACTGCGCGAACGCGCCGCGCCCGAAGAGGCGCTCCAGACGCTCGACCGCATCGCGGCGCGCGTCCCAGCGGGCAGCGACAAGCTGATCTTTCTGCCGTGGCTGAACGGCGAACGGACGCCAGTCGACAACAGCGATCTGCGCGGCGGCTTTTTCAACGCTTCGCTCAAGACCACGCGCGCTCACCTGATCCGCGCGGTGTACGAAGGCGTCGCGTACAACTCGCGCTGGCTGCTCCAATATGTCGAGCAATTCATCCAACGGCGCGTCGACGCGATCAATGTGGTTGGCGGCGGTGCAAAAGCAGAGGTGTGGTGCCAGATTCACGCCGACGTTCTGGATCGACCGATCCGTCAGGTCAAGAACCCGATTCAGGCGAACCTGCGCGGCGCCGCCTTTCTCGCCGCGCTCGCGCTCGGTCATCTCACTGTCGACGACATTCCCAGCCGCGTCGAAATCGCCAAGACGTACCAGCCGAATCCGGAGCATCGGAAGATTTACGACGAGTTATTTGCTGAATTCGTGAACCTCTATAAGAACAATCAGAAAACGTTTGCGCGATTGAATCGGTAGGAGCGAGCCGGCGGCTCGCTCCTACCGTGACGTGGAGAAAAAAATGGGTATCGGAAACATCGTCAATGCGCTGCTGAGCCGCGTGAATCCGCGCGCCGTGTCCAAGGTGACGCAAACCATCACCGCCATCCCCCTCGTCAAAAACCAAATCGACAAGGAATCCGAAGCGATGATGCGCGCGCTGCGCAAATCGCTCAAGCCGTACCGCGACGGCTTTGCTTCGTTCGCGCGCCTGCCGGAGCAAGGCGTGCCGCGGGAGACGATCCTCGCGGAAATGGAAAAACTGAAATCGATCGAGCAGGCGCGTTGGAAAGACGGCTGGGTCTCCGGCGCGGTCTACCACGGCGACGATGCGCACGTCGAATTCCTCAGCCGCGTGTACGCGATCCACTCGCAGAGCAATCCGCTGCACGCCGACGTGTGGCCCAGCACGACCAAGTTCGAGGCGGAGATCGTCGCGATGACCGCGCACATGCTCGGCGGCGACGGTCAGGTGTGCGGCACGGTCTCGTCCGGCGGCACGGAGAGCATTCTGCTCGCGATGAAAACCTACCGCGATTGGGCGCGCGATCAAAAAGGCATCACCGCGCCGGAGATGATCGTGCCAACCACCGCGCACGCTGCGTTCGACAAAGCCGCGCAGTATTTCAACATCAAGATGATCCGCGTGCCGGTCAACGCGGCGCTGCAAGCCGACGTCGCCGCGACGCGCCGCGCGATCACGCGCAACACCATCGTCCTCGTCGGCTCCGCGCCATCGTTCCCGCACGGCGTGATCGATCCGATCCAGGAATTGTCCGAACTCGCGCGCGAGCGCGGCATCGGCTTTCATACGGACGCGTGCCTCGGCGGCTTTATTTTGCCGTGGGCGGAAAAACTCGGCTACCCGGTCCCGCCATTTGATTTCCGACTCCCCGGCGTGACCTCCATTTCCGCCGACACGCACAAGTATGGCTACGCGGCGAAAGGCTCGTCGGTGATCCTGTATCGCGGCGAGGAACTGCGGCATTACCAGTACTACACCACGACCGATTGGTCGGGCGGGCTGTACCTCTCGCCCACCTTCGCTGGCAGCCGACCCGGCGCGCTGAGCGCGGCGTGCTGGGCGGCGATGGTATCGATGGGCGAGCAGGGCTATCTGGACGCGGCGAAGAAAATTTTGGAGACGACCGCGCGGATCAGAAAAGAGATCGAGAAAATTCCCGATCTCCATCTGGTGGGCGATTCGCTGTTCGTCGTCGCGTTCGGCTCAAAGACGCTGGATATTTACAGCGTCCTCGACGAGATGAGCAAACGGCACTGGAGCCTCAACGGCTTGCAATCGCCGCCGGCGGTGCATCTCTGCGTCACACTGCGCCACGCGCAGCCCGGCATCGCCGAAAAATTCGCCGCCGATTTGAACGCGTCGGTCGATTACGTCCGGGCGCATCCGCAGGAGCGCGGCGAGCTGAGCGCGGTGTACGGGATGACCGCGAGCGTTCCGCTGCGCGGCATCGTCAGCGACTTTCTCAAACGGTACATCGATCTGTTGTACGAAACGTAGTAGAGAACGCTCGCCGCAGTAGGGAACGGAGCAGTGTCCGTTCCCTACGCCAGATTTTGATCGACGCGCCGCAGCACGATCACCTTGGCGCTCGCCGGCTCCGCGATGTGAAGCTCCACGCCCCGCTCGATCAACTCCTCGCCGGCAAAGACGCCCAGTTCGCGTTCCGCCGTGACATCCGTGAGACGATAGCGCGCGCCGCGCTGAACCCAGGGAATTCGCAGCTGAAAGAACGCCGCCATGCACGCGCCCGGTCGAAAGAGAAAGATCGGACCTTCGCCGCGCGGGTCGAGCCGCGCGACGCCGTCCCAGAATTCGCCGGGGTGCTCGGCGACCGGCTCGAATGCCGGCGGATGGATGCCGAGCGGAGCAACGCCGTAGCGCGCGGCAGGAATCGCGTGGCGATAGTCGCGGCTGGATACTCCGTCCGGCGGCGGAAAAATATTCGAGACTTGATAGTACCGATAGAAATCGCTGTACGCGCGCTGCGCTTTCGCCCACGCCAACCAACGCTTGTAATGCGATCGACTCTCCTCATCCAACTGGGCGAGATCCCCCCAGAATAAACCGTGCGACGTGAAAGTGGAGAAGATGCCATAGTGCGGCGCGTTGGGATGATTGAGCACCGTCCCGCCAAAATTCAACGTCCACGGTCGCGTCACGCGTCCGCGCTGGTACACCTCGCGGCGAAAATCCACTTCGTTCGGGCTGGTAATGTTCGTGAACCAATTCTGGTCCGCGACCTGGGTCAGCGCCAAATCCGTTCCGTCCATCACGCCGTACAGTTCATAACTCAAATCGACCAGACAGCGCGGGTGGCGGCGCTTGAGCGTGCGAATCAGCTCGAACAACCGCTCGATGATCCGCAGGTGGCTGTCGTTCGGCGAGCGGTGCGCGTGGTTCGTGGCGAAACAGCCCGGATACTTGCCTGGCTCGTAGAGATTGCGCACCGTGCTCAAATCGAGTTTGAGCAGCTCGATGTCATAGCGCGCGATCGCCGCGTCGATCTTGTCGAAGATGAAATCGGAATAGCCGCTGTCCAGGCACATCGTCACCGCGCCCGGCATCGGATGGCGATTCGGCGCGCCGTGCCGGTCGCGCGCGAGCCACTCCGGATGTTCGCGACACACCGCGCTCGCTTCGTCGACGGTCGCCACCGCCATCCACAAGCCAAAGCGCATCCCGCGCGCGCGGCAGTGCGCGGCGATTTCCTCCAAGCCGTTCGGAAATTTCGCGGCGTCCACGTTCCAATCGCCCAGCCGATCGTACCAGCCCGCGTCGATTTGATACGCGTCCACGCCCAAGTCGGCGGCGAGGTCCATCTGCTCGATCAACAGATCGCGCGATAAATCGAACCCGTGCGGCACCCAGGTGTTGATGGTGATCGTCGGCACGCGCGCGACATCGCAAATCGTCAGATGCTGTTCGACAAAGCGCGCGTACTCGTCGTCGATCACGTCTTGCGGAATGGAATTGGCAAACGGAAGGATGAAACTCGCCGGCGTTGCAAAGGTCTCACCCGGCGCGAGGACGCGCTCGAAGATCGTCTCGTCGTCGCGGTTCAAGCCGACCGCGACGCGTCCTGGCTGCGCGTACACGTCGAGCCGCTTGAGCGGTCCGGGCGCTTCGGTCGCGACGATGAATCCTTCGTGATGCGCGGTGTCGTTGACGAGCAGCGCGCAATCGTCCATCGTCACGACGACCGATTTGTCGCGGCGCGTGAAATAATCGCTCCACACGTCCGCCGTGGCGGGCGTGTCCACGAGCAAGTTCACTTCTTCCCAGTCCAGATCGGTGAGGTGAATGAGCGCGTCGCCGCGATTTTCGATCACGAGCCACTTGCGCACGACCGGGTGGTCGGCGTACACGACGGCGTGTAGCTCGACCGCCAGCGGCGCGCCGCGGAGATGCGCGCGGAGTTCGACCGCGCCGGTCTGCTCGCGCACCTCGATGCGCTCCAGCGCGAATGCCGCGCCGCTCAGTTCGCGTCCGTCCACCGAGAAGCGAAATTCGCGCGCGCCGGCGCGCCAGTATTCGCGGCTCGAAAGTTTGTTGAGGAATCCCGCCGTGAGGAAGGGAGCGCCCACGCGCGCGGAGAATCGACGTTCGAGGAATCGGTTGCCGAGTGCAACGCTGCCCGTATCGCGGCGAGCGTACGCCGCGATGCTTTCGCGGTTCATCGGTGCGTGATCTGTCTTCGGGTGCGGGAAGGGAGAAGCATTGTCATGTTTTGACCGAGCCGGCGAGCAAGCCGGTGACGAAATATTTTTGCAGACTGAAAAACACGATCAGCGGAACGACCATCGTAATGAACGCGCCTGCACTCACAATGTCCCATTCGGGTCCGTACGTGGAGAGCATGTTGTTGAGACCCACGGTGAGCGGCTGGAGACTGGGGCTTTGGGCGTAAATCAACGCGACGAGCAGATCGTTCCAGACCCAGAGGAATTGAAAAATTGTGAGCGAGGCGAGCGCCGGCACCGACAGGGGGAGAACGATACGCGCAAAGACGCCGAACTCCGAACTGCCGTCCATTTTGGCGGCTTCGAACAAATCGCGCGGCAGTCCGACGAAGAATGACCGCAGCAGATAAATCGCGAACGGCAGACCGTACGCGGTGTGCGCCAGCCACAACCCGACGAACGAAGAGGTGAGTTGGATTTTCGGCAAATCGAGACGGATGCCCCCGAGTCCGAACAGCGCGCGCAGCGGCGCGAGCGGATCGTTATAGAGTTGCAACACCGGCACAAACGTCATCTGCAATGGAACGATGAGCAGCGCAACAATCACAAGAAAGATCGTATCGCGCCATCTGAATTTGAGCCAGGCGAAGGCATACGCCGCCATCGCGCCAAAGAACACGGGCATGATGGTGGAAGGAATCGTGATGATCAGACTGTTGATGAAATTCAACCCGATGGTATCGCTGCTGCCCGTCGGCTGAAGCACCCGCAGGTAATTCGCGAGGGTAAAGCGGCCTTGCACAAACGCCATCCACCAGCCGCTCGTCAAAATGTCCTGCCGCTCGCGAAGCGAGGTGATAAACAAGCCCACGCTGGGTACGAGCCAGATCACACTGATCAGGATCAAAGCCAAGTGGATCGGTGCCTGGTTGAGAAATTCGACCAGACGCGCAGAGAGAGATTCCCGCTCGCGTGCCGCCGCGCGCCGGGCGACCGCGGCTCGCTCCGACGGTGCGGTCATTGGAGTGCCTCCTCGCGGCGGAACTGTCGCAAATTATAGAGGATGATGGGGAGAACCAGAATCATCATGATCACCGCGATGGCGCTGCCATAGCCCAGGTGCCCATTCATAAAGGTCTCCAGGTACTGTGTGAACGCGATCACGCGTGCCGAGCCAAACGGTCCGCCGAGCGTTCCCCCCATGATCAGGATCAAGTCGAAAACTTTGATGACGAAGATGATCATCGTGACGATGAGCACCGTGATCGTCGAAGAGATCATCGGGACCTGGATGCGGCTAAAGATTTGCCATGCACTCGCGCCATCCACGCGCGCCGCTTCGATGATGTCGGTGGGGATGCCTTTCAGCGCGGCGGAGGTGACGACGGTCGTGAATCCTGTTTGGATCCACACCGCCGCGACAATCATAGAAATCGTGGCAAGATGTTGATCGCCTGTGAACGCAATGGGCTGCCAACCGGGGATGAGCGCGCCGAGAATGGCGTTGAGCAAGCCGATGTTGGGATCGTACATAAAGAGCCAGATGATGCCCGCCGCCGTCGCCGAGATAGCGTACGGCAGGAAGATAACGGCTTTGACGATTGCCTCGTATCTCACTTTTTCGGCGAGCACTGCGATCATCAGTCCCAGCACGATGACCAGCGTCGTAAACACAAAGAGCCAGATCACATTGTTTACGGCGGTCCCCGTGGGGGGAAACGTGCTACTGTTGAAAAAGTACGGGTCTTGGGTGAAGAGCCGCGTATAGTTATCCAACCCGATGAAACGCGTGAGGTCGAACCCGATGCCAGTGTAAAAGCTGGCGCGGATCGTCCACAGCGTCGGATAGACCAGCCAGATGAGAATGAAGAGGAGTGCCGGTAAGGCGAACAACCATCCCGCATAATTGCGCCGCGCGTGTGTCATACGCCATCTCCCGTGACGAAATGGCAGGGGCGGGCAACCGTGCCGCCATTGAGGCACAGCTGTTCCCGCCCCGGCGCATTACCTACTGCGTGTAATCGTTCTTGGCGAAATTCTCTAGCTCGGTCGCGATCTGGTCCACATTGCCCGGGTTCTGCACGAGTTTCTGCAGTTCAGTGAAGAGATGGTCGCCGCCGAACGCGGACGGCGCCATATCCGAGCCGTCGAAGACGAACGTCTTGGCATTGGCGAGCTGCTGATACTCTTTCAGCGCCAGCGGGTTGGTGAATTTGGTCGTGTCGATCTGCTTGTTCGGCGAGATCGTGTTGGTCGCCGCGTAGACATTCGCCGCCTCAGGGCTGATGATGTACTTGATGAACTGTTCTGCTTCCGGCGAATCCTTGAACATAATCGCCATGTCACCGCCGCCCATGACCGGATCGTCATATTGCGGATCGCCCTGCGGGAAGATGGTAAAGTCCATCTCCTCGATGGGCTTGATGTTCTTGTTGACATCTTGCACGAGCACGCTGACAAAGCCGCCTTCGTACAGCATTTCCGCTTTGGGGGTGGGGCCAAAAACCTGTGCGATCATATTCGGGAACGTGCCCGCCAGTACGCCCTGCGTGCCGCCCAGTTGGTACCCGGGCTTGAAGAACAGCGTAAAGTCGGTCAGTGCCTGTTTGACAGCTGGATCGGTCCAAGAGACCTTGTGGTTGAGATACAGGTCGTTGTACTTTTGCGCCGTCATACGTCGGATGGCGGTGTTTTCGAGATAGTCGCTGAGAACCCAGGCGGAGCCGGAGCTACCGTCGGTCGCCATGGGCACCTTGCCCGCCGCGATGATCTTGTCGGCGAGGGCAGTGAAATCCGCCAGCGTCTTGGGCGGGGTCCAGCCATTCGCCTTGAAATCCGCGGCGCGGTACCAGAAGGTGGATTTGCTGTTGGCTTTGAAGATAAACCCCACTTGCTTGCCATCGACGTTGCCAAGATCCAGGTAGGGTTGGGCGAACGCCTTCAACAAGTCATCCTTCGAGAGAAACTTGTTGAGGTCAACGAGATTGCCAGCACGCGCAAACTCCGCCACTTCGCCAGGGCGCGGTTCGAGCGCGATGTCGGGCGGGTTCCCCGCAGCGACGCGCGTGCGCAAGATGGCACCCATGTTGTTGCGCATTGATTCATAGTTGACCTGAATGCCGGTCTTGGCAGTAAAGGCATCGATCACGGCGAGGAACGCGTCGCGCTCACTGCCACCCCAGGTCGCGGCGACGTTGATAGTCTTGGGGGCAGCCGCGCCACTGGGGGGCGCCTTGGTTGGCGCCGGCGTTGCCGTAATCACTTGCGGCGGAACGGTCTGCTGGACGACGACGGTCTGCGGCGCGACCACCGTCTGCACCTGGGGAACCACCACCGTTTGAACGACCGGCGGGGGTGGGGTGGGTGCCGCGCACGCGGCAGCGAACAGCGCCAGTACTAGCAGACTGCCGATCAGGGGTAGGTACTTGCGTGAAAACATGATCCTCCTCCTCGAGAATGACCCGAATTGAACAATCAACGCTTCGGTCGCCAGCCGAGAAAAACAATGGCTAACTCACCTCCCTCGTTCGGGATTCGATCGTCAAATCACACAAAACCACGGGCATCAGGCGGGCAATGGACGGTGGCAATCCCATTCAGCTCAGCGCGCTGAATGTGGCTGCACCAGGAGAAAAGATGAGGGCTGAACCAAGTGGACAGGACTACACTGGATGTTCACCTCGGTCAGGTCGATCCATGAATCTACCACAAGCCGTAGAGTACACCCCACTATGATCCTTGCAAACGTGTGCAGACCTATTATAGATACTTTTGCATCGAGTTGTCAACCCCCGTGCCAAATTTCACCACGAGAGGGTGTGCGTCAAAATTTTGGGTGACCCGGACCCAGACCTGAAAGTTTCCAAAAACCTGACAGGTCTAGCCCGGCGCGTGGTGGAACCCAAAAACGTGACGCACACCCATCACGAGATGGACGTTTGACATCTCAACAGTGAAAGATATAAAATGGCATCCTGCTTCAAATCCACCCGTCGAGGTCAAGATGGCTTTGCCTACATTGCAAACCGACACAGAATTGATCGCCGCCGCGAAGAACGTCCTGCAAGAAAATCGTCACACGGGCGTATCGCATTGGGGAAATCGCTCGTTTGATTTCGTTTGCCCGTCCAATGTGACCTATCCCTTCCAATGGCTCTGGGATTCCTGCTTTCACGCGATCGCGCTCACGCACGTCGATGTGAAACTCGCGCAGCAGGAACTCATCTGCCTGCTTCAAGCCGCGCAGCCGGACGGCTTTATCCCGCACATGATCCTCTGGGAGAGAGAGAAATACATCGACAAGGTCCGGTATTACAGCATCGCGCTGATGAACGATTACCTCACCGCGATCTCGCAGCCGCCGGTGCTCGCGCAAGCGGTCGAGCGCGTCTACGACGCAGGGCACGACGACGCGTTCCTCGCCGGCGTTCTGCCGCGCGTCAAGGCGTACTACCGCTGGTGGATTCGAGACCGCGATCCCGATCACGACGCGTTGGTCGCGATCATCCAGCCAGACGAATCGGGTCTCGATGCGCTGCCCGCGTACGACGCGCTGTTGAAGATGACGACGGTGGACCGCGCGGGTCTGCGCGCGGCGATGCAGCGCCTCTTCGCCGCGTACGCCCCGCTGCGGCACGATCCCGCCGCGCTCATCGCCGCCGATGTGTTCGTCGTCGAGGATTTGCTGACGAATTGCGCGTACGCGCAAGGCTTGCGCGCGCTCGCGCGGCTGTGCCGCGTCAGATCGGAAATGAACGACGCAGCAGAATTCGATCAACTCGCCGCGCGCGTGGAGCGCGCGCTGGTGGACAAATGCTACGACGCGCGGCGCGGCATCTTTTTCGATTTGCTCGGCAACGCAGAGAAACCGTCCGGCGTCGTCACGGTGACTTCGCTCTTGCCGCTGATGCTGGACCACCTCGACCCAGCCATCGCCAAGCGTCTGGTCGAAGAACACCTGCGCAACCCGAACGAGTTCTGGCTGCCGTACCCGGTGCCCAGCGTCGCGGCGAACGAGCCGTCGTTCGATCCGGAAGCGAAAACCGACTTGCTCTGGCGCGGGTCGACCTGGGTCAATATGAATTGGTTTCTGGTGGGAGGATTGCGGCGGCACGGCTACGGGGACATCGCGGACGAACTCGCGGCGCGCACGCTGGCGATGGTCGCGCGCAGTGGTTTCCGAGAATACTACAGCCCATACTCCGGCGTGGGCTACGGCGCGCCGAATTTTGGGTGGTCGACGCTGGTGCTGGATTTCGTCGCATTGTAGGGGCGAGCCGGCGGCTCACCCCCTACGCGCGATCACGACATGGTCAACAGCGCGGCGACCAACGCGATCGCCATCACCGCGATGCCCGCGCCAAACGCCATGGACGCGATCGTCAGCGAGCGCGATTTGTAATGCACAATCTGGCGAAAAGTTTCGAGTTCGCTCGCCGGTTTAGCGGGCTTGAAGCGCCACTCGCGCGGCAGAACGACATCGAGCGCGGCGACAAGTCCAACGAGCACCAAGACCACCGCCAGCGCGCCCAGATAGCGGATGTACGGCAGATGCAAGTACGCCGGCAATGGATTCTGCGCGACCGCCAAGACCGTGAACAAGACGCCGAGCAAACCGGTGACCAAGCCGATGAGCAACCGCGCGCCTTCTTCGATGTTCTTGGGCGATTCCAGCACCTGCTGGGCAAACCAATCGCGCATTGCTTGCTCGGAAGGCGATTCGACGCGGACGCCGACGACGCGATAGCTAGGCATCCGGCACCTCCTCCACGTCCACGATGACCCAGGTATAGTCGTTTGGGCAGCGCGCCCGGTAACTCGTAATCCGGGGACGCGCGTCCGCCGCGCGATAGAGTTTCATCATCGTTTCTTCCGTTTTCTCCAACTGCGTCACGTCTTCGCGCCAGACGTAACCGCAGCGCGGGCATTTGATTTCGATGAGGTTGTTCGCCATTGCCCCTCCCTGATGCGGGCGGATGTCGTCCGTCATTCTTGCTTCGCCGCGCTTTGGATGGCGGCGAGATGCTCCGCGTACGCTACCGGTACCGGCGGCGCGGGCTGCCCGTTCAGCAGCGCGATCACCGCGCGCAAGAACGCGGCGACCTCGCCCCACGGCGAATCCGGCGTCTCGCCTTCTGCCGCCTGAGCGGCGACCTGCTCCAGTTGCGGCAGCAGTGGCTCGCGCGCGGCTTGCCCGCGCAAGACGGCGATTGCCGCGTCGCGCGCCTGGTCCGCCAATTGTTCGATTTGCACGCGCCGCGCGGCGTCCTGCTGCGCGGCGAGAAATTCCGCGCGTTCCGCCGGCGTCATCCGCGCGAGTTGCTCCGCCGCCTGCCGCGCGGCTTGCTCCAGCGCGGCGCGCTGTTCCGGCGAAAGCCCGGCGAGTCGCGCCTCCAGTTGTGCGCGCTGTTCTGGCGATAGCGCATCCTCTGCCTGCGCGGGCGCTTGTTCCGCGCGCCGCGCGCGTTCCCGCTCCGCGGGAGTCATTGCCGCGATCTGCCGCATCTCTTCTAGCCGCTGGCGGTCCGATTCCAAATCCTGATGCTGCGTGCGTTCATCCAGTGCAACGACCTCTTGCATTGCGCGGACGGCATCGTCGAAACGATCCGCATTCGCATAATAACCGGCGAGGTTGTAGAGTAGAACGCTGAGCGTAACGAGCGCATCCTTGCTTTCACCGCGTTCCCGCGCGAGCGCGACTGCCTGCTCCTGCGCCGCGATTGCCGCCGCGTAATCCTTCCGTTCCGCCGCCGCACGGGC
>Ga0272448_1005862_pt1 | contig 13411 bp, 12 predicted proteins | sample YNPCB0191_FD_202220 | JGI IMG/M metagenome (GOLD analysis project Ga0272448, IMG submission 202220) | Hot spring sediment microbial communities from Yellowstone National Park, WY, United States - YNP-CB-019-1 | ecosystem: Environmental > Aquatic > Thermal springs > Hot (42-90C) > Sediment...
TGGATGGAGGTATATTCAGGGTACTGCGCTACAGCAATAATCCTATAAGATACGAATATCATTTTACCGACATGGGGCGTGACCTCTATCCACTGGTAATTTGCATTAAATACTGGGGCGATAAATGGCTCAATAAGGGTAGAAAACCCGAGGAAATGCTGCTGCATATGGACTGCGGGTGTATCTACGAGCCTATTCCAGTGTGTTCTGAGTGCGGCGAAAAAATCGAATACGGCGATGTAATTTATGATGCCTCGATACGTAAAATGACAGCTTCGGGGTATAGATTGATTGACACACGTAAACGTAAGCCCTCCCGGCTGGTGAAAAACATCGAAAATATATGTTCCTCCGAGCGGACACTTAACCTTGTCGGTGATCGATGGTCCTTCCTGATTATCAGAGAGGCTCTGCTGGGCGTCAGAAAGTTCGATACTTTCCTTGAGGAGCTTGATATATCACGTACGGTCCTGGCGGCCAGATTGAAATTTCTGGTTAGCCGGGGGATTATGACGAAACGGAGGTATTCGGAGCATCCACCACGCTACGAATACAGATTAACCCCGAAAGGCAGCGACTTGTATATTATCGGATTGGCATCAATAAGCTGGGAAAATAAATGGTTGACCGACATGGGCGTGCCGGAAATATCACTGAAGCATAAGAAATGTGGAAATGTTTTTAATACCAGGATTGTGTGCTCTCATTGCGGTCATGAAGTCACTTCGATAAATACACAAAGCTCGCGAAAATTAGCTGCCTTAAAATGCAGTTGAGTTATTAACCTTTCAACCCATTCTCATATATTTATACAGCTTCGGTATATCTTCACATAAATCTTCCCTGAATATGCTGAATACTTGAAACACGATTTTGTAAATGTTATTATAAGTACATTTATGCAAGTAAGTATTGTTATATATTATCAGTATTATGCAGAGTTTTATCCAAGGAGGCTATGATGAGTTAGATCTATCAAACGATATGGTTAGATATTGTAGAAAACAACATAAAAAATAAAAGGAGAATGCATGCAGAAAAAATTTTTTGCACTAATAATGTTGGTAGCGGTAATTTTATCACCTGCAGTTTTCATAAACTGTGGAACGACGCAACCGGAAGATAAGACACCGATAGTCATGGGATACGTTGGAGCAAACAGCATACCTATGATCAAAGCCTGCGCTGACGCTCACAAAATCGCCATTGATGAAGTCAATGCAGCAGGCGGAATCCTGGGGAGAAAGGTCGAGCAGATAGTGATCGACGCAAAGGCTCAACCAAATCTATGTGTGGATGGCGTTACCAGATTACTGACAGAGCATCATGCCATGGCTGTTAATGTCATTCCCATGTCCGATCTTACGCTTGTTTCTATGGATAAGGCATCTAAGCTCTTTCATGAATATCCCCATATCTTCTTTGCCGATGCCTCGGATGAGGCAATCACCAGACCCGTGCTAACAGATTATGAGACCTACAAATTTGTTTTCCGTAATCAGATCATGATGCCATCATCGGGATGGCTGATGGATGAAGTACTTGACATGTCCAAAAACATGATCGGTGCCAAAAAGATCGCCATTCTCTGGGAAGACTCTTCTTATACCAAAGGGTGGCGGGAAGGTGTGCCATCACTGGGAATACCCAAGATGAGCGAATATGCAACCAGTAAATATGGACTCGAGGTTGTACTCGAGAAAAGCCTGCAGTGGCGTGCAGGCATGTATCTGCCTGTACTTGAGCTCTGTAAAATGAATGGAGCCGAAGCTATTATTTACAATGCAGGTCCCAGTTCGGATATCGAAGTTTTTACCAAGCAATGGGCACAGTCCAGTGCCAGAGATATTACACCCATCTACTGGTGGGGTGGCACTATGCATTCGAAGGCGTTCTGGCAACTGACAGGTGGATTAGCCCTGGGTTCTATCGGTGTGTATGCGGATCATGACATCCCCATCACCAATAAAACTATTCCGTTTAATGAGAAATGCAGGGCACAAGGTACGTTGATAGCCACTACCACAGCTACAGCTTATGAAGATGTCTACTTTATGAAAGCCGCCATTGAAAAGGTTGGCAATACCAGAGATATCAATGCAATCATTAAAGAGCTTGAAGGCAAAACGGTCGTAGAAGGCGTATCGGCCAATAAATGCTACTTCACGGGAGAAAAAATAGCGCCATTCTTCCATTCCCGAGAAATAGTTGATCCTAAAGAACCGATGAAGCACATACCTAACAGCTATTGTTTTGGATTTGTCCAGTGGCAAAAAGATGGAAAGGTTGCCTACGTAGCTCCAAAGAGCGATCTGCCTCAGTGGGCAAGTTATTCCAATTACAAAAAACCGGCAGATTTGCGTGCCGAAGCTGGTGTTAAATAAAACTATACCGGAGGAATATAAATGACCGTCAATATGGAAAAATTCCTTGTCACCGAAAAGCAGAAAAACTTTCCCTGGGATTTCATAGCAGATGCTGATACCTACGAAGTCTGGGATGAAATCGAAATCGGTAAAGAATACGTTGCGCCAATTAAATATGAAGTTAAAGCAGAGGATATCATCAACTATTCGCAGGCAATCTTAGATGACAACCCTGTTATCTCCGATGAAAAAAAGGCCAAGGAGAGCCCGTTTAAAGGATTGATAGCACATCCTCTTTTTCTGACGACTATAGGTTTTTTTTGTATTAGATCAGGCCCCGGTAGCTGGATACGGACACCAGGCGCACGAAATCCGGGCCAAAAGATCGAATTATACGAGCCCATCAGGCCCGGCGATATCATCACTCTTCACATGAAATCCTATGATAAATGGATTAAACGCGGCAAATACTATATGACATACGAAATCAAGTATATCGATCAGCATAACCGTCTCAAGGCGACTATGTGGACCACCCTTATTCTGCCCAGAACAAGGGAGGACATCCGCAAGTTCATGCGCGCCGAGCACGGGCTGGAGGCCTGATTCAATAGACGTCCCTAATTTAGATGAGAGGAGACAAATTTATGAGTAATGTGACATTCAGTTCGGTTAAACTTGAAGAAAAGCTACCTGAGGTAGTACAGGAAGTCACGCAGGAAAGAATATGGAAGTACGCTGCGGCTTCTCTCGATTTCAATCCCGTGCATATCGATCCGGAATGGGTGAAGACGGCTCAACCTTTCAGCATACCGGTGACCGTAGCGCATGGTATGATGACCATTTCATTTGTTACATCGGTGTTGACCAACTGGGCATTTCCTTCGGGTGGCTGGGTTAGAAAGATCGATGTCAAGCTGACCAAACCTGCTCCCCCAGGTACCGTTGAGAAATGTGGAGGTATCGTCACCGAGAAACACCCGCGTGGGAAAAACCAGAGCTTTGTGGTAGTAGAGGTTTGGGCTGAAAATCAGAATGGCGAAAAACTCGCCGTCGGGACCGCAGAAGTGGTATTACCGGATTAAATTAAGAGATCATAGCAGCAAAGGGCTGGGCTTTAAAGCCCAGCCCTTTGCTGCTGCCGGTAATCAATTTTCTATTTTGCCTTTTTTATCTTTGCCGAAACCTTCTTCCCTGAGCTTATCCATAAGTCGTGCCGCCCGTGGAAATCCTATTTGAAGCTTACGCTGTAGATAGGAAGCTGAGATCTCCTTAGACTCGAGTGCAAGCTGGCGGGCAACATCGAGTAATTCATCTTCAACAGGTTTTTTACTCTCGGGTGTCTTCTGGGCCATATCATCGAAATTCACCGTCATGCTATCCTGCCTTCGCTGTGCAGACCAGAAGTTAACCAGTCGTTCTATCTCAGCATCGCTTACCATAGTTCCCTGAAGGCGTTTGGGTTTGGAAGCATCCTGTGGCATATACAACATATCGCCACGACCGAGAAGTTTCTCAGCGCCGGCTGAATCTATAATAGTTCGAGAATCAACCTGTGAAGTAAGTGCAAAACTCAAGCGTGTCGGAAAATTGGCCTTTATCAATCCGGTTACCACATCAACCGATGGACGCTGTGTAGCCACAATTAAATGTATACCCGTGGCGCGGGAAAGTTGTGCAAGCCTGCAAAGAGATTGCTGGACTTCATCAAAAGCAGCCATCATCATGTCGGCCAGCTCATCTATAACTACCACAATATAGGGCAAAAATTCCGAGGGATGTTTATCCCTGTTGTAATCTTCGATATTGCGTGAGCGGGTAGCCGAAAAACGTCTGTAGCGGCTGTCCATTTCAGCCAGTAACCATCGGAGTGCAAGGACTGCTTTTTCTATATCTACCACAACCGGAGCATATAGATGCGGTATTCCATTGTAATTGACGAGCTCAACCCGCTTGGGGTCTATCAGAATAAAACGGACGTCATCGGGTGTATTGTTCATCATCAAACAGCAGATAATTGAATTCAGACAGACGCTTTTACCGCTTCCTGTAGCGCCGGCTATCAGCAGATGTGGCATCTTGGCCAGGTCGGCTACTACCGTCTCGCCGCCAGCCCCTTTGCCCAGCGCTATCGTTAATCTGCTTTTGGCCAGTTGTCTCTGGAAAGCAGTGCTTTCCATCACTCCGCGCAATCCTACTGAGCCAAAAGTGGTATTGGGAACTTCAATACCCACCATCGATTTACCGGGAACGGGTGCTTCTATCCTTATGCTTGGTGCTGCCAGAGCCAAAGCAAGATCATTGGCGAGCGAACTGATGCGCTCAACCTTTACCCTTGTTCTCTGTACTTCCTCCGTCCTCACGATTATATTTCCACTACGATCCCTTTCCCTGACTTCCCTGGTCTTGATATCCCAGCCCGGCTCTACCCCGAACTGGGTAACCGTCGGTCCACGGTTTACTTCGATTACCTTCGCCTGGACTCCATAGCTGAGAAGAGCTTCTTCTATAGTTTGACGGCGCTTTTCGATCTCGCTATCGCTTATAACGGTTTCTGCTACTTTATCCAGTATGTTTATATTGGGTAAAAGCCACCCACCCACCATTATGGTAGAGCGCAGGTGATCCATAACCGCGGTATCGGTAGAAGCAACCGGTTCGGTTTCTCCAGTCTCTCCGCCTGCCTCTTCGGGCTCATTCACAGTAATCGCAGGCGAAGATTTCCCGCCCCGTAAATGCGGTTGTTTTGCAATTTCCACCAGTTCTCTTATTGCTGAGGCGGTACCGAGTGCGGCGCGCTTTATCAACCTCCCCAGCCACTCCGGTGCTATGAAGAAAGCGGAAAGCAAAAACAATCCTCCGATGATAAAAACACCCCACATAACCGATTCTGTGGCTATAGCCTGCCCTATATATCCTCCCAGTGTAACCCGGGCAAGAATGCTGGAGCCTGATGGTTTAAAATATGAGAGCAATCCCCATAGCCCTATCATGAAAGCCGCACTTCCCAGCCAGTAGTTCCAGTAGCGTAAGAACATGCGGGGCCATCCTGCAATAACACATATCCCGATAAATGCTATTATTACGAAGACTATTCCCAGCCCCATCAACTTAAAAACGGCCAGCCAGGCGTTATTGAGCGCTGATGTAATATCTTTGCCAATCTGGTCTATCCAGTCTGCAATTGACGGCCAGAATGCGATGAGCAGACAGATGCCGATTACAAATAGCAGTGCAAGGATGACGGGGCCGGAGAAAAGAAACTTTAGAAAAGAATTGTTTTTTTTCCTTTTTTTGCCTTTACTTGAAGTTTTTTCTCTGTTGTTTCTCCTGCTTTTATCTGTGGGCATAGAATTATTCTACTATACCTCTATAGCAGTTGTAATTATCATCGGACGGCGCTTGGTTTGCTCGTAAAAGAATTTACTCAGCATATCCTTGACTCGTGTATGAATGGAACTGTATTCTACTATGTGCCCTTTGCCCAGGGCATTGGCTACAAGGTCACGACCCCTTTCTATCACAGATCCATCATGTTCGGTATCTACAAATCCGCGTGACACTATGTCCGGTCTTCCTACCAGCTTACCTTCCTTTTTATCCAGGGCAACGATCACGACCACTATACCGTCCCGCGATAGCAACTTTCTATCACGCAATATAACAGGCGCGTAACCACCCAGAACCAGTCCATCAACATAGACGTTGCCGTATGGGAGCTTACCATCGATTCGCCCTTTTTCGCCATCTATCTCCAGTATATTGCCATTTTCCATTACAAATACATTGCCCGCCGGCATTCCCATGCTTTTGGCCAGATTGGCATGAATTACCAGATGGCGATATTCGCCATGAATCGGCATAAAGAATTTGGGCTTGATGAGGTTAATCAGCATTTTGAGTTCTTCCTGGCTTCCATGACCGTGCACATGAACTGTTGAGTGTTCTCCGTAAATTACGTTGGCCCCCTGGCGGAATAGATTATCTATAGTGCGGTTAATCAATGCCTCGTTTCCAGGTATGGGTGTAGCAGAAATGACCACCGTATCACCGCGATGTATGCGTATCTCACTGTGATCGTGATTGGCTATCCTTACCAGTGCTGACGTGGGCTCTCCCTGACTGCCAGTGGTAATGAGAATGACCTGTCTGGGCTTCAGATTTTTAAGCTCCTCGATGCTACACAGTATTCCGGAAGGTATATTCAGATAGCCCTGATCGGTAGCCATCTTAACCGTATCTTTCATGCTGCGCCCGATAATACAAACGCGCCGACCGTGTTGTTTGGCGGCATCGATGACCATTTGTATACGCGAAACCAGGGAAGAGAATGTAGCGATGATGACTCGGCCGGATGCATCGCTGATGATACGGTCGAGGGACTCTTTAACAACTTTTTCTGAAGGCGTATAGCCAGGAAGTTCTGCATAGGTTGAGTCTGCCATCAGCATCAGAACTCCTTCGCTGCCGAGGTGCGCAAGCCTACCCAGATCGGTGGTTATCCCATCAACCGGCGTATAATCGATTTTAAAATCGCCGCTGTGGACGATAATTCCCAGTGGCGTATAGATAATCAGACCGACGGCATCCGGTATACTGTGACAGACGTGAAAAGCTTCTATTTTAAAGCTACCAACCTGGAATTTGACCCCTGGCTGAATCAGCTTGAGTTTGGCCTTAATGAAAGACCGATGCTCTCTGAGCTTGACGGAAATGAGCCCCTGGGTTAACCTTGTTGCATAAACCGGAAGGTCAAGCTGCGGCAAAATATAGGGCAGGGCGCCTATATGGTCTTCATGCCCGTGTGTGATAACAATCCCCCGTAATTTCTCCTTATGTTCGAGCAGGTAGCCTATGTCGGGTATGAGGAGATCGACTCCCAGCATTTCATCTTCGGGGAACATCAAACCGGCATCGATGATGACTATATCATCGGCGTACTCGATGGCCATCATGTTTTTGCCTATTTCACCGAGTCCGCCCAGAGGTATTATCTTTAATTTAGAGCGGGTCATCGCATCTTAAAAGAGGCTCAATTGAGCGGGATGGTCTTTTTCCTGCTCCATAGCATTTGCTTCAGCCAGGACAGCAGGCAGCTTCATGATATCGGCCTCGATAATTTTACGCAGATTAGCCTGGTGCAGAGCTGCAGCAGGGTGATACATGGCAAAATAAATCGTGCCCCCTATACGTTTAGCTCTGCCGTGGATTTTACTTATACTTTCGCCAGGGAAGTATCTGGCCATGGAATAACGCCCCAGCGTAACTATTACCTTCGGCTTGATTATCTCTATCTGTCTATCAAGCCATTTGCTACAGGCAAGAATCTCACCTGGCAGAGGGTCACGGTTCTCGGGCGGACGGCACTTTACAACATTGGCGATAAAAACCTGGTTGCGCTTCATGCCTATCATGCCTATCAGCTGTTCAAGGTACTGCCCGGCCGATCCCACAAATGGCCTGCCTGACTGATCTTCATACCATCCTGGGGCTTCACCTATGAAAAGCAGACTTGCGTTATCAGGGCCCTCGCCAGGTACAACCTTTGTGCGGTGTCTGGATAGATCGCAATCTTTACAACGTTCTATTTCCGCATGTAGTTCTACGAGTGATGACATCTAAAAGCAATCATAACATATGGTATTTTAACGGTCAATTCAAACCCGTTGTAAAACTCATTTCATAACAAACAGCAAAACAGCGCTCACTATGACCATTGTCAGCAATACGGCAGATATAACAGCAGGCTTTTTCTGGCCTTCAGCAATGAAATGTATGAGTGATACGAGAAGGACTACCTGCGGCAGAAGGAGCATGATCACCAGTCCGGTTGTGATCAAGGCAGATGGTGATAGCTCTATCAGCTTTCCGAGTAACGAAGGCAGCGGTACAAGCCTTTCAACCTCGTTTATACCTTTAAAACTGTACAAAATAAGGCCAGCCGCAATTACGATCATAATGAAGGCCACACCAAAACTCAATATCGAACTCAACGTCCGGTTTAGGCTGTGGTTTTTTAAATGGGTTGGGCTCATTCTTTCATGCTGCATAATTCAACCTTAATATACACGACACACTTTTAGTACCATGGTGATAGCGGTTACTATAAGAATCACAGCAAACATCCGTTGCAGCCATACCCCCTGAATTCTGCGCACAATCACTGTTCCCGTACGCGCGCCGATATAAATACCCACAGTAAGCGGTGCCATTAAATTTGGTAGGACCAGTCCCCGGAATGCGTAAACAATAGAGCCGGCCATGGTTGTAAAGCATAGAAGAAGACTGCTGGTTGCAATTGTAGCCTTGATCGGCACCTTCATAACCATGTTCATGACGGGGACATTTATTATGCCCCCGCCTATACCCAGAAGACTTGATACGCAGCCGCCAAAGAATCCGGTAATCAGCCCTAAATCCTGTCGGTGTACTCTATATCTTAATTCTTCATGCAGGGCGGGATCATAATAGCTCTCATCCAGCCAGGCATTCCCGTCATGCTCTTTTTCACACGTATCGGTTAACATCTTGAATTCGCCGGTGGTATTCCCGTGTTTCCTGAGCGGATATATATTAAAGGCGACATATATCAGCAGCGCCGCAAAAAATACGGCAAGGATGCTTCCCGGCAAAATGCTGGATAAAAAAGCACCGACAACAGCCCCCGGCACCAGAGTACAGGACAGCAATAGCCCCAACTTTAAATTAGCCATACGGTTTTTAATATAGATGCCGGTTGAGGTGAGGGCATTGGCTACAATCGCAACAAGGCTGTTGCCGATGGCATAATGGATGGGGACACCCAGAACAATCGTCAACGCAGGTACGATGATAACTCCACCACCGATACCCAGCATAGCTCCCAATATACCCGCAACAAATCCGGTTAGCAGGAGTATCCAGATATTCACATCAACCATAACGGTATCACAAAGGATAGCACTTTTGAAGTATGATTGCATCGGGTATTTCAAGCAATGAGCAACCTGAGATGAGCTGCTATCGCAATCGAAAGGCCAATGATGTTATACTTTTTGTGATTTTGAAGGGAGATTGACAGATGGCAAGGAAAGATGGACGTGCAAACGATCAACTGAGGCCTGTTAAGATCACACTCGGTTATCAGGATTATCCTGAAGGATCTGCCCTGATCGAAGTCGGTAACACGCGTGTTCTGTGTGCCGTAAGCGTTGAAGATAAGGTGCCTCCTTTTTTAAAGGGACAGGGAAGCGGCTGGGTGACGGCCGAATACTCAATGCTGCCGAGAGCAACACAGGTAAGAACCCCCCGTAATCCTGAGAAACAGGCCGGCCGCTCTCAGGAGATACAGCGATTGATAGGAAGAAGCCTTCGGGCTGTGGTCGATCTCGATGCATTGGGTGAACGAACGTTTACCGTGGACTGTGATGTAATACAGGCAGATGGGGGGACGCGGACAGCCGGTATTACGGGTGCATATGTTGCCCTGTATGCTGCATTCTACAGGCTGAAAAAACAGGGGATATATAAGGTACTGCCATTAAAGTATGCTGTGGCAGCTACCAGCGTCGGCGTGGTCGATCGGAATAAACTACTGGACCTGTGCTATGATGAAGACTATCGCGCATCCGTGGACTTCAACGTGGTTATGACGGATAAAGGCGATTTTGTGGAAGTCCAGGGTACCGCTGAAGGTAAACCATTTTCCCGGGAAACCATGGATACTTTAATGACCCTTGCTGAAAAGGGGATACGGGAATTATTTGAGGTACAGAAAAGGTCCCTGGAGGCATTGAAATAACGCATCAGGGTCTTATCTGGCCGTTGCCCCTGATACACCATTTATAGCTGGTTATCTCCCGTAGAGCCATGGGTCCGCGTGCATGGAACTTCTGCGTGCTGATGCCAATTTCAGCACCCATACCAAATTGGCTGCCGTCGGTAAAGCGGGTACTCGCATTGGCATAAACACAGGCGGCATCAACTTCCTTAAGAAAGCGATCGATAGCCTGCTGATCCCGACTGACTATAGCCTCCGAATGCCCGGAACCATACCGATCGATATGTTCGAGTGCCTCATCGAGTGAATCCACCACCTTAACCGCAAGGATGAGGGCGAGAAATTCTTTACCCCAATCTTCCTGTGTGGCGGGTTTTAGCTTGAGGCTGTCCATGTTTTTGAGTATTTGCATGGACTGCTCGTCACAATGGAATTCTACACCCGCCCCGGCCAGCTCGCCTGCCATCCGGGGCAGAAATTCATGAGCTACCTGGCGGTCGACGAGCACGCAATCCAGCGCATTGCAAACGGTGGGTCGTTGAACCTTGGCATTATAGACTATGGCAGTGGCTTTGGACAGGTCGGCTGTTTTATCCACATAAGTATGGCATACGCCTATACCGCCCGCCACGACGGGCATGGTCGCATTATCTCTAACAAATCTGATCAAGCCATCGCCCCCACGGGGTATGACAAGATCGATAAAATCCTTCAGCTTTAGCATATCGTCGACTGCTTTCCGATCGGTCGACTCGATGAATTGAACGGAGCCGGCGGGAATACCCGCCCTGTATGCGGCTTCCTGCACGATGCTGGCTAAAGCAAAGTTGGATCGAAAGGCTTCTTTTCCACCCCGCAGTATAACCGCATTGCCGGCCTTCAGACACAGTACGGAGATATCAACGGTCACATTTGGCCGACTTTCGTATATGGCGCCGATAACGCCAAGAGGGACCCGCACTTTTTTAAGCAGCAGGCCGTTCGGCAGGGTGCGTTCTTCTATTATTTCGCCAACCGGGTCGGGTAGATTTGCCACGGTTTTAACATCCTCAGCGATAGCTTTCAATCTGCCCGAATTCAACATCAACCTGTCGAGCATTACCGGACTCATGCCGTCGGCCTGAGCCTCTTTATAGTCCTTCTCATTATTGGTCAAAATCATATCCTCTTTTTCCAGCAATAACCGGGCAATGGAAAGAACAGCCTCATTTTTCAGAGCGGTACTTACCGTAGCCAGCTTTTTTGAAGCTCCCTTTGCCTGCCTGGCTTTTTCGCGGAGCTCATTGATATATGACTGCATAATAAATACTCCTGCCTTTTAATCAGTCTTAAACCAGCGCCAGATTATCACAGTGAATAACCTCATCTCCATATTCATATCCAAGTATCTCGACGATTTTTCCCGATTGCATGCCTTTTATGCGTTGAAGGTCGGCTGAGCTGTAATTGGTAATGCCGCTGCCGGTTTTTCTACCCTCCATATCGATAAGATCAACAACATCACCGCGGTTGAATTCCCCCATGACATCGACAACTCCCGCAGGTAAAAGGCTTTTTCTACTTTTGCGCAGTGCATTGATGGCACCCCTGTCAATAACCAGTTTGCCGTTGCTGCTGAGGCCTGAAAGGAGCCAGCGCCGTCGGCTCTCGATTTTGGTGTCCCGCGGCAGGAAAAGGGTGCCTACATTTTTGCCCGAGGCGGCTTTGAGTAACACATCGGGCAAGGTGCCAAGCGTAATTATCACGGTAACGCCCGAGCTGGTTGCCAGCTTAGCTGCCTCTATCTTGGTTACCATTCCGCCGGTTCCACGCGGGCTGCCGGCACCCCCGGCCATTTCCTCTATTTTTTCGTCTATCTTCTCTACCACAGGGATAAGTCTAGCCCGCTTATTATGCTGCGGATTTTCAGAGTACAGGCCCTTAACATCCGATAACAATATCAGCAGGTCCGCATCGACGAGATTGGCAACCATAGCAGACAGCTTATCGTTATCTCCAAATTTCAGTTCTCCCAGCTCATCGGTACAGACCACATCATTCTCATTTACAATGCAGATGACCCCCAGTTTAATAAGAGCCAGCAGCGTATTTCTGGCATTCAGGTATTGTGAACGGTCCGTCAGGTCTGCTCTGGTTAACAGGGCCTGCGAAACAATAATCCCGTAAATGGAAAACAGCTCATCGTACAGATGCATCAGTCGATTTTGCCCAACCGCAGCCATTACCTGCTTAAAAGGGATATCTTTCAGTTTGTTCTTGATGCCCAGCCGCTCACGCCCGGCGGCCACAGCTCCGGAAGTTACCAGGATTAACTCATGGCCGCGGCCGTGCAGTTCCGCCATCTGTTTGACCAGATCAGCCATGATTTTAACATCCAGTTTGCCGCTGCCGCCCGTCAGCAGGTTGGTACCGACTTTAACCACAATGCGTTTGTACTGCATGACTTCTAAATTATATCACAGCACTATCACCCGCCGGCTCGACACGATTATATGTATATACGTATAAACGGATAAAATCCACTGCCCGTTGCGAACGGCCATTTAAAATTATCGAAAAATAACCATGCCGGCTGCTTCATCGGGCGGCCCAATTGAGTCCCAGCTCTGCCATCATCTAATTCGCTTGCCGGTCCACTCACCGATCCATGCACCCGATGATCCGTACCGCCATTTACCTGTGAAGCTGTTACTGTCCTGTGATTGTTGAATCTCAATATCTCCGGAATCATCGGGGGGCTTATATGTTGGTGACTCCGCCCAGGTGCCGATCGCCAGTCCTGAAGTTTTGCTCTGCCTGAGGGTAATTCGCCCGTCATCCCAGTCGTATGCACCGCTTATATTGCTTTCCACCTGTTTAAGCTCCCACAGGGTTTTATGCTCTTTACCTCCGTATCGGAAAAAGGTAGTATCCCATCTGCCTGTCCATAGCGCATAGGCGCCGTACGTAATAACCGGCTGACCTGCCTGCGGACCGGATCCATCGCCTGTCCCGGACTGCAGACTCCCGCCTGAATTCTCCCCCGATGGCTGTGAAGGTATATTTACCGGCGCCGTCTGCTGAGCGGCAGTACTGCCGGACATAACAGGTTTCTTTTTTATACAGCCCGACATTACGAAAGTTCCCAGCAAAACAGGTATGAGCAAAATTAAAAAAACGTACCTCATTTACTGCCCCCTTATCCTCATGTGTGCAATTCTACTCTTCGTCTGTCCATAACCGCAAATCAATGCATGGGTTCGTACAAGGGAATACATCTATAATACTGTTCGCCCCCATCAATCAT
>Ga0272448_1005863_pt1 | contig 13411 bp, 7 predicted proteins | sample YNPCB0191_FD_202220 | JGI IMG/M metagenome (GOLD analysis project Ga0272448, IMG submission 202220) | Hot spring sediment microbial communities from Yellowstone National Park, WY, United States - YNP-CB-019-1 | ecosystem: Environmental > Aquatic > Thermal springs > Hot (42-90C) > Sediment...
TCCCGCGCCCCCTTCGGCCGCACGGCTATCCTTGTCACCTCTGGAAAGCGCTCGTGCGGCCGCACCAGCACGTCCTCGAGGCGGCCAACGCGGCGGCCCTCAGAATCGTAAACGCCATAGCGCAGCAGAGCGGACAGGTATGCCTCGCCAAAGAACACCATCGCCGCTCACCATCCTTTCCCGCCCACCCTGCCGGCACGCAAAAGCCCCGCCGGGACCTTCCCAGGCGGGGCACGCTAGCGCGGACGCTCTCCGCTCGCGCCTACGGCATGGCGGCAGCCCCCGTCAACCCGCCTGGCCACGGCCCGGCAAAGCCCTGCCGTGGGTGAGGCAAGTCACTACTGTTGTCTGGACACGTTTGCATACGCACAATCTGGGGACTACACCATCCCCACGCCTTTAGGCTGGCCCACCCCACGAACGATAGCCCGCCTTTTCCTCTAGCCAGCCCAGCATAATTCTAAACCTCTTATCCTTTCAGGTCAAGTAGCTGGCGAAATCTGAGAGCCATCAGTCCTGCCTCGGCATGCAGGACGCCTCACGCTACCTCCCTGAGCCTCCACTGACGAAACGCAGCCACCTGGAGGAAAAAAGGCGCAGTTGGAGCTTACGCCCTGCGGGAGTATTGACAGAGGATTATAGGAGTGCTAAAAGAGCGCGCTGTGAGCATAGCACAACGCATTCCTGCTGAGGCCCGCGCCAAGGTCAGGCGCACGCTGGTCGTGACATGGTTCGCTTCGGCGGTAGTTATGGCCGCCGGCGCTCTCTTTCTCACGCTGCTTGGGGAGGAATTCGGGCAGCGTGTTGCCGCTCACGGCCCCTGGTTGGCTCTCGCCCTGGCAGTGCCGCTTTCCTTCATGGCCGAATACGTGGACAGCTCGCTGGGAATGGGCTACGGAACAACTCTCACCCCCATGCTGTTGCTGCTAGGGTTTCCGGCAAAGGTTGTGGTGCCGGCCGTACTTGTCCAGGAGCTGGCTTCAGGCGCTTTGAATGCCGCAGCACATCATGCCCTGGGCAACGCTGACATGCGGCTGCGGGGCAAAGCACTCCGACTAGCTTTGCTGCTCGGGCTGTGCGGGGTAGTTGGTGGAGCGGTGGCTGCGTCGGTAGCTCTGCGGCTGCCGGACAAGACGGTGAAACTCGTGACGGGCTTGATAGTGCTCTCCATGGGCCTTCTGGTGCTCCTTTCGGGCCGGCTTCGGGGCACTTTGTCGTGGTGGCGGGCTGGGAGCCTGGGCCTCGTAGCCGCAGCCAACAAAGGCTTCATGGGCGGCGGCTACGGGCCAATCGTGACGGCTGGACAGGTGGTGGCAGGCGTGGCACCCAGAGAAGCGGTGGCCGTTACGTCCCTCTCCGAAGTCTTCACCTGCGCCGGCGGCCTTCTGGGCTACTTCGCGGGCGGCCAGGCCCTCCACTGGCCCCTGGTGGTGGGCCTCTTAGCTGGGGGCGCGGCAGCCGCGGTTTTCGGGGCAGCCACCGTCCGCGCTCTGGATCCAAATCGCCTCCGGCTGGGGATGGTTGTCGGCTGTTTCTACCTGGGCCTACTGACAATCCTAAAGGCCCTGCGGTGAATCCGCCGCTCCCAAGCTCTCCGCCCTTCCGTACTGGCAAGGCGACCCAGGCAGACGGACGACCAGCAAAACCCTCGGTTATTTGCGTTCCCTGGCACCGCGGCTCCGGGGGCCATCCGCAGCCCCGATGCCACGTGCAGCCTCAATGCTACAAGCCAGCGATTGGCAGCCTCGGACCGATGCCGTCGAGGAAGGCTCCACCATCGAGCCTGAGCTTCCAGCGTCCTGGGCCAACTTCCTCAAGACCAGGATTACCCTCGATACCGTGCCCTTCGAGGCCCGTGGCGGCGAAAAAGTCGCTGAGCCGGGAAAACTCCTTATGCCGGACCCGCCACGGCACGCCGTAAAGGATTAGCTTCTGTCCATCTCCGACCAGGTACATATTTCGGTCAATGACGATTCCCTGCTCCAAGGGATCGAACCACCACTCAGGTTTGTCGCGCTGGATGGCCTCGGCGAAGTCTTCCTCGGACTTATACCTCTCCATGTCCGCAGGATGGCGGCCGAAGAAGGCAGTGTCGTACCAGAGGCCCAACTGATACTGGCGGTTGAGCGCGGACACGTTATTGACGATGACATGGCCTTCGTTCTTGAAACCGATGCGGCCGAGGTCTTCGGTGTCGAGATACCTGGGGCCTTGTTCGCGAAGCGCGATGCCGTCGAGGTTGTTAACGAAGAGATTGTTGCAGACGACGCAGTGGCGGCTTTCGGCGATGGTGAGACCGCCCACGCTCCACGTGAAGCCTGTGGCTCGCAGGCCATTGCCGAAGAAGCCGTTGTTCAGGACGTAGATGTCGCGGCTAATCTCGACGAAGAGGCCCTGAAATTCATTGTCTTCGAAGAGGCAGTTGCGGACGACGACGTTGCAGACGTCAATATCGAACCAGAGCCCCGGTCCGCCGTTTCCCCGAAAGATGCACCGCTGAAAGATGCCGTCGCGGGAGACGGCGAGCTTGACGCCTCCTGCGTCCCAGCCGCGATTGATGGGCTTACGGCAATTGTTTTCCCAGACGCAATCTTCGTTGAGGAAGTTGCGGCCGCCGGCGCAGCCCCCCGTATGACCGCAGTTTCGGATGATGCAGCGGCGGAGCACGCCGTCCTGTGGGCCAACGCCGATGCCGCCACCGCTCATCCACTCAACGACGCAGTCCTCAGCCGCGTTACCCCTGCCCAAGAGCCAAACCGCAGGCCGCTGGGGGAAGGTGGCACAGTAGCGGAAAATCAGGCCTCGAACGACAACGTAGTCGAAGCCCTGGGGTCGCGCCCACGGATTGGTGCCGAAAATCATTCCCCGCGTGGCCGCCTCGATTGTATGACCGGCGGGGTCTGAGCCATCCTCAAGCCAGATATAGAGAGCGGCGTTGTCCACATCCGGAAAGAAGGTGCCGGGTTTCATTTCCTCGAGGGAGAGGACAAGCTGAGGCCAGTCCCAGACCTGTCCGTCCACGACCAACTGCTCGGCCCGGCCGCTGCGGACGTGCTCCTCGTCGCCTGGGTGGTGGTAGACGGGCTTTCCGTCGCGGTGGTCAATAATGAACTTGTGCGGCCAAGGAACGCGATAGATTGGGCGGGGGTCTTCGATGCGCTGCCAGCCGGTGACTACGTCGGCGCCGGTGACGACTACCTGCTCGCCAGGGGCTGCCTCGTAGACGATTGGCGCACCAGGCCGACCTGAATTCCGCGGCTCCACATACTCCCGGTAAACGCCGGCACGGATAACCACCCGGTCGCCAGGCTCCATCACGGCGGCGGCTATGGAAATCGTCTTCCATGGCCGCTCGGCAGTCCCTGGGTTGTCGTCCGAAGCCGCCGGGTGATTTTGGTCAACGTGGTAAACGGCGCCCAAGACAACGGGAGCCGTAACGGCTAATGCAAAGGCCAGCGTCGCCTTCATATGCCTCGCCCCTCCCAGGCCGCGCAGTGACTTACGCACTACAACAGCCTAGGCTGCCTCCGCATTTTAGCTTCTGCGACCGCACAACAACAGGCACAAAAATGGGAAGCCGGCCCCCAGCCGGCTCCCCGCCCTCCTCACACAGCTCTTCCGACAAGCCTTGCCGTGTCCACGGCAACCCAACGCGCAGGTAACAAAAGGGCAATCGCATCGAGCTATGGCCCGTCGTAAGCGCCGATGTATTCCTTGCGGGCCGTGGACATGTACTTCCGCCACTTCACGTGGCCATCGTAGAAAGCGAAGTTGGCACCTTCATTGTGCCTCGTGGAGACGATGCCGTCCCAAGCCATTTCGTCGAGCCATTGCTGTGTCACCTGGCTGAGCTGAAGCGGGGCGCCACCGACGCAGCAGCTTATCGCAAAGCATTCCTTTCCGCAGCAATTCACATCGGCGAGGGCGATGGTCTGGGCAGGCTTCTTGAACCAGCTCAGCGCCTGGCCATCGGGCCGGCCGCTGACGTTGGTCATGTTATAGCCGTAGCCGCCTCTGAGTCCCCACCAGCCCTGCCCACAGGCCCCGCGACGGAGGTTATAGCTGAGGTCAGGTTGGGACGGGCAGACGAGAAGCTGACGGTTCTTCACGTAAGGTTGGATCGCAGCCCGCCAGGAAAAAGCCTGCGGCACTACACCGTCGCTCGGCTCCGTCGCGTCCACTGGGCGCATCGGCCACACCGCGCCCTGGAGCGAAATGAACAAATGTACGTTCCTTTCATCGTAGTCCTGCTGGTACATGAGAATGCCCAGCATTAGCTGCTTTAGGTTGGACTGGCACGACGCCATTCGCGCCTTTTCGCGGGCCCTGGCGAACACCGGAAACAAGATTGCCGCCAGGATCGCGATTATCGCGATCACCACCAGCAACTCAATGAGGGTGAAGCCCCTTCTCACGGCACACACCTCCTGGAAACTTTTGATTAGACCCGCCTCGGCCAGTATAGCACAGCCCAAGCAAGTTTCCACCTGTTCCGTAAAAATCTTTTGCCATTCGGGCAGGCGAGCCTCCCTCAGGAGCCGCTGTAGGAGAAAACCGGCCAATCGACGCGCGCTAGCTCAACGGGACTGCCAGGGCGACAACGGAGGCAGGGGGCAGGCGCAGGCGCCAACCCGTCCCCACCGCCGCGAACCGCCTATTTTTCGGACCGACGCGCTTCGGTGCCTCAAAGGTATTGTGTGCCCGCACGTCCGGCGCGGTAAGGACGCGTCCCTGGACCTCGCCGCCCACTTTCGCACCCACTAATTCCACGTCTACCGAAAGGGCGTCCTCTAGATGAATGTTGACGAGCGTGACGAATACCTGCCGGCCATCTCCGTCAACGGAGGCGGAAGCGCTCAAGACAGGCACGCTCCGGCCTTGGTTGTCCTGCACAGCAGGGGCGTCAACGTCGGCGGCGACGGCGGTCCCACCCATGTGCCCTCGGAACAGATGATACGTCCAATACGTTGGGGTCAGGACCATCTTTGAGCCGCGGGTAAGGATAAGGCTCTGCAAAACGTTCACGGGTTGGGCCATGTTGGTCATGTAGACGCGCTCGCAGTGGCGGTTGAACATATTGAGGGCGCAGGCGGTGAACAGCGCATCGCGGAGAGCGTTCTGCTGGAAAAGGCCTGCGGGGACGGTGGCCTCGGGATACCAGGTGCCCCATTCGTCCACGACGACGTAAATCTGGCGCCCAAAGCTGGAATAGTAACGGGCAAGATGGCAGGCGCGGGCGACTTCGGATTCCATGTACAGCACGTCGCCCATGAGCCGGTAATGCTGCTCGTCGGTGAAGGCGGTGGCGGAGCGGGAATAGCCACCGACGTAGAGGTGGAGGCTGAAGGCGTCAAGCAGATGGGTGGCGCCGCGCATCTCGCGCAGAAAGCGGAAGTTCCAGTCATCGTGAAAGCCACAGGCGATCAGGAACAGGCCGCCCGGCACGGTGCCGTCCATGGCGCGAAGGTAGGTGGCGTACTTGCGATACTCGTAGGCATACTGTTCGGGCGTCATTGACCCGCCGCAACCCCAGTTTTCGTTGCCAACGCCCCAAAATCTGACACCATAGGGTTCGGCTCCACCATTGGCGCGCCGAAGCCGGGTGTAATAAGTGTCTTGTGTCTTGGGCAGAATTACAATACTCAACCCAGCCGAGGGCTTCTTCAACCGTTCCAGAGCCCACGTTGAGGCAGATGTAAGGTTCACAACCAACCAGCCGGCAGAGGCGGATAAATTCGTCTGTGCCGAATTCGTTAGGCTCGGGCTGTGCCCACCACAAATTGTGGCGCGGCCGGCGCTCGGCGCCGCTGCCCACGCCCCACTGCCAGTGGTAATTGTCCGCAAAGCACCCGCCCGGCCACCGGAGAACCGGCAGGCCAACTTCTTTCAGCGCCGCCGCCACGTCCGTGCGGATGCCGCCCTCGTTGGGAATGCTGCTGCGCGGGCCAACCCATATCCCACCGTAGACGCACCTGCCCAGATGCTCGGCGAAGTTGCCGTAGATGCTCGGGTTTATGGTCCCAAGGGACCGATAGAGATTGATATTCAGCGCGGCTCGCAACGTTATCCTCCTCCCGCGTCACGCTTCTGCAAGGTTTCTGGCTAGGGTACCGGCAAAATGGTCCGGAATTCGTCCTCGGTCAGCGCCCAAGGATAAATCCGCACATCAGCGACCCTGCCACGGAAGTAGTAGACGTCCTGGTCGAAGATATACCGGCCCACGTATAGCGGCGCACCAACGGCCAGGAATCGCGGGTCACTGGGCGCGCGGGCTACCAGGGCGCCGTTGAGATACGTCCTCGATTCAGCACCGTCCCAGACAGCGATGACGTGCTGCCACTGGCCAACGGCTGCCGCCCCGCCGTCACAGTCCGTGGCGGGGGCCTTGTGCCAGCGGAAGTTGCCGCCCAGGATTTGCAAGAAAAAGCCGTCCTGGCGCCAGGTGCCGTGGCTGACGATAACCGGCATGCGGCCGGCCCACGGAGCAGGCTTCAGCCACAGGGCGACCGTCAAGCCGGCAGGGCTTCGAAGATCTTCCGGCAAGGCCAGCTCAACCCACCCACCGTCGAATTCCAGAACGCGGCCGCGGTCGGGGTCGTCTACGAAACGCGCGTTGCCGCGAAGCTGGGCATTTTCCGGCAGAGCGCGCTTGTCGCCGGCGAACACCAAGACAGGCTGTGGCGTTTCGTCCAGCGGGGTGACGGTCACGGGGGCCGCCCAATCGCCCTCGACCCCGCCAACTCCTACGCCAGCAACCGTCACCTCAACGGCCCGCCCGCCCGCAGCCAGAAGCGCCGTGCGCGTCGGCGCGCCGATGTAGCCCGCCGGAAACTCGCCCACAGCGCGCCAGTCAGCTTCGCCCGCCAACCGCAGGTACGCACGCCATTCCCGCACGCCCAGCGTCCCTCCCGGCAGCTCCACGACCACGCGCCGAGGGCCTGGCAGGGCCTTCCACTGGGCGGGTGCGGCAGGTTTTCGGGCCTCGACGGTGAGCCTAACCGCTGCGGGCGGCCCCGTCGCCCCACCTAGCCATAAGGGCGTGACGACATACTCCTGTTCACCGGCTGGCGGAGCACAATCCTCCAACCACGTGTCGAAGGTCAGCGCTATCACCACCTCCGCACCGTCCCTTGCGCGCCGTACGACCCTATACGCCACGCCAGGCGAGGGCGAGGGCTCCCAAGTCACCTCCACGCCGCCGTAGTCAAGCTGGCGGGCTCGGACTCGGCCCGGCGGCAAGGGCTTGCCGGCCGGTGGCTTGACGTCCCTCCACCCAGCCTCAGGCAACGATGGGACGACCGACGTGGCCCAGGCTCCCCTGTCAGGGAACCGCGCGCTCGTGCCGTCTGCGGCCGCGGCTTCGATGTACCATTCAATGCCCGGCGGCTTGACGGCCGACGGCGGAAGCACCGCCTCCCACACGTCGGCCCGCAGCCGGCTCATAGCCGTCTCGTGCCAGGCGCCGCCCCAGGGCCGCCAACAAAGCCTACCGCTCGTGGCGTTGAGCAATCCGGCCCTTAGCCTGAATCCCTGGCCTGCAGGTGTGGTTGTCGGGCGTTCGAAGGCTGCCACCGCCGGCCCGTAGCCCGCCACGAGGTCGGGATCGCGCGCTAGGTCTAGACCGGCCAGTTTTGCCATCTCCCGCCGCTTCTCGCGAATGTCCCACCAGGCCTTGCAGTTTATGCTGGCCAGCACGCCCAGTTCGCCGCGATTGGAGACCGTCGGCACAAGCTTCGACAGACCGGCACCGAAGGGCAGTTTGTCAAGCAGGTCCAAGGCCGCAGCAGCCTTGGCGGCAACGTCTGCCGCCCCTGATTGAGCCGCGTTGCGGGCTTCATTGACGGCCTGCGTGGCCTCGCCGTCACCGGCCAGGGCGCGAGCCGTCAACTCGTACGCTTCGCTCCAGTCGGCCATTGCCAGGAGCCACCGCAGGCGCTCGGCGGCCATCTGGGGAGCCTCCTCGTCGGCCTGGACACGCGCCAAAAGCCGGGCCAGAGCGTCGCGGCATTCTCGGAGCTTCGCCAGCTTGGCATCGTCGCGCCCAGGCCCCCAGTTCAGCGGTGCGCACTCCCCCTGCCCGCCCCCACCCGTCCAGCGGTAGCCCAGCGCCTGAAGCTCGAGAAGTATACGTGCACCTTCCGGCGCAGCTTTCTCCCCAAACCAATCAGCAGCCAGGCGCTGGTAGAAGCCCTCCACCGATCCCGCTTCGCCCCAGGCGTAACGGGCCATATAAGCGACGCTTTCCTCGACGGCTCGGGTGCGCCAGTGGATGCCGAGAATGCCGGTGCAGCCCTTGGCCTCGGCGTCGGCTACGGCGCCTGCCCAGGCGGCCGTATTAGGCTGCTGCACCCATTGGTCGCCGTCGTATTCAAACCATGGGGTCGGCCAAAGCTCGCGCCCCTTGACCAGGCCGTAGTTGGCACTGATGGTGGGCGTCACGCTGATGTTGTCGAGGGCACCAAAGATGACGTCCTTGGCAACGAGCTTATCCATGCCGGGGAAAAAGTCGGAGAAGCGCATCCACTGATCGCCGCCCCAGCCTGCGACGGCGAGGCGGGTGTGCGGGCTGAGGGCGGCAAGAATTTGCCGGGCCGCCTGGACGTAGAGGGTCATACGGACAGCTTCGGCGATGCGCTTCTCATCCCCCAAGTAGGCGAATACATCGTGCCAGCGGCGCACGTAAGTTCCCAGGCGAGAGGAGGGCTCAGGTGGGCTGACGCCACTGAGTCCCATGCCCTCAGGCTGCCATATCCAGAGGTAGTCGAGGGGATAGCGGCTGAGGACATGGCGGATGCGAGCCTCGAGGCGGCTAAGCTCTTCTGGGTCGGTCGGGTCGGCGCCTACCTCAAAGCCGAGACAGGTGCGGACGCCCACGGCCCGCGCGTAGGCCAGGGCATCGGCCAGCATCTCCTGTTGGCGCTGGATGGCCTCCTCGTCGCCCAAGCCCGCGGTGGCCAGGTCTGCTCCGAAATGCTCCTGATAGAAAACGCGGCCGCTGCCGAAGCCAAATTCGTCAGTACGCATGGGGTGGCAGCCCCAGTTGTCTCGAGCGCTCGAAAACAATGGCAGGCCATCCAGCCACCGGTCTCCGTAGCGGTATGCGCAGAAAGGCTCGTAGTTGTAGGCGTGGAGAGCAATGAGATTGAGTTTCTGGCGGGCCATCGAATCGAGGTAGTCGCGCCAGTCGAAAGCGTTCCACGTGGTGGGGCTGTCCCAGAAGTTGTACCACGGAAGTAGCCCGCGCACCTCAAATCGCGGCGCCCCGTCGGCGCGCCTGAGTGGCCACGGCAGCGCCGGACGCCTCGGAACCGTATCCCAACCCAAGTAGAAGCCGCAGCCGTAAGCCTCCAGCAGCCGCGCGCAGCCGGCCCTGAGACCATCGGCGCCCGCACCCATTACCAGCAGATGAGACTTGTAGGTCCTTATCGCATACCCGCCTGGCTTCAGCGCCGCTACTGCCGACGCGATGGCTCGGTCCGAGGCGGCGATTCTCTGGACCAGAAGATCCGACGGTAAGCCGATGACAAGGGTCGGCTGACTGGCCAAATCTTTGACGGTGGGTGCGACTTGGCCGGTCATGAGATAAAGCATTCGCCTGACTTCTGCCGCCGCGAATGCCTGGGCGGGCGAAGAAGGTTTGGGCGGCAGATAAACAGCCGGCGTCGCTGGCTTCGGGCTTTCCTGCGCCCAAGCACTGCCGACCGCCGAAGCCCCGCTGGCCGCCAATGCCGAGCTCAACAGACATATCGTAAGGCCCTTCATGACACGCCCCCTGAAGCTCTGAGGCATTGTCCGGTCCTTAAGGTGTCCAGGCGAGATGACGCCCATCGTGGGCCGCCGCCCGAAAACGCTGCGGGCCAACTGTGATTCTCCGCAAGTTTGCACAGGACCTTCACGCCTTGACGAGCGCCGCCAACAACGCTCACGTACAAAATCACGGGGAAGAAGATGTCGCCGGCGGACATCGCAGCGGACGGCGAAGACGCCACTGTAGGCGGCCCGACCTTTTCATCTCAACAACCACCCCGATAAGGCTGGCGTTGAACAGGCCCCAGAAGGCCGCCGGCCAGTACATGTAGTGAGGGCCGAGCACGTGCAGAATCGGCAGGTGGATGGCGACTACTATCGCCAACAGAGGCCATGTCGGGCCGCTGCCGGCGTGGGCCAGTACGGCCAAGCCCAGAAGGAAAATCGTCATGGTCGCAATAGCGGCTATTTCCCGCGGGACAGTGATTAGGGCAAAGTTCCCGCCGAAAAGCTGTGCAAGCCCGGCAGCACCGAGAATAGCCACCAACACAAGCCAAACAAAGCTGGGCCGGCGCGGCAAGCGGACATACGAGTATATGCACGCAGACAGGAAGCCCGACACCACCAACAGCCACGGCCACCGAGTTGCCAGAAGACCTGCCGGCCGCTCTGCGGAGAACCAGACTATCTTTTCTAGAAAGTACATAAGCGGACGGGCCTTCGGCCCCCAGGCACCCGGAACCAGCGCCGACCGAAGGGCCAGATAGGCCGCCACCACCCCCAGCCCGGCCAGCAACACCTGCCAGAACAGCCCGATACCCAGCCGCCACAGAAAGGGCAATTCGTCGGCACTGCCCGCCGCCCGAAGACGGGCTGCTGGCACGCCTTTGCGGTACAGCACCAAGCATCCAGCCGCCAGAGGGAGGCACACGGCCATTTCCTTGAACAAAAGCGCCACAGCCCAAAGCGCCACGGCCTGGATGAGCTTTCGCCGCCGACCAGTCATTACCCATGCATCGAAGCACAACAAGGCGCCCAGAGACGCCAGCAAGCAAAACTGGTCCGTCTGGCCTGGCCACCATGCCACGACGCCATAGGCGATGGGCGCCAGGAGCCATCCGGGGCCAGTCGGCCCTATCCGGGCGTTGAATAGGGCCACGGCTACGGTCGCCAGCCCCACCCGCGTGCGCACTTCTCCCTGCAGCCACGCCAGACCCGCCCGGTACAGCAAGAGGCAGACGGCTCCATGGAGCAGCCACGAAATTATCACGTGGCCCTGAAAGTTCCAGCCGAAGGCCTTGTATTCCAGCCAGAAGGCCATGCTGGAAAGAGGGCGGTAGTAGGGTGAGGTGCGCTGGATCCATGGCCCAGCCCACCAGCGAAGAATGTCCCCCAGGCGTGCCTGCGCGGCCCAACGAGTTATGTCAACGCTGTCGGGGCTGTTGGAGTAATAAGCAAGAACGCGCGGGCTGAAGACGCCGTGGGCCGTGGCCGCCAGCCCAATCAAGACTGACGTCACCGCTCCGAGCACTATCCAGCGCCGCATCCCTGAACGCTCCTGGTCCATGACACGCCGCCCGGAACACACGAAGGGCCCAGACTATCGGGCGCCCCTGGCGCGGCCCCAGCAGACCGAGACAACTGCGCCGATCCCTCACGGCCCTTTGCGTCAGGGCGCCACCAGCCGCCCTTCCAGGATAGGACGCCCGGCTATTCTACCTCCATGGCCTTCATCCATTCCTCGGCCTCCTGGCGCGAGGGCGGCCAGCAGTTGATGAGCATGTTCTTGCTCTGCTGGCCAAACTCACGCTTCAGGTCGAGGAGTTGTTCTAGGCCGGGGCCGTCAGTGATGAACACTTTCTTTCCGGCGTCGAGGATGCGGTGATACTGAGGCCACCAGCGCCTATGCCAGGCTGGCTCGTTGCCCGCGCCCGGTGTCCACTGAATCATGTTCAGCCGCGGTATCTCGAGTAACGTGTCCAGGTGCCCCAAAGCGCCCGGCCCATCCCAGTGATAAAGCGAATACGAAACCCGCTCCGCCATCTCCTGAAGCACCGGCAGCATGAACTCGCGGAACATCGCCGGCGAAATCATGGCAGAAAAGTCGCACTGGAGCTTCGTCACGCGCCCAGGCGCCCACACCCAATACACGCTCCCGCCGACCTCGTCCCGAATCAGGTCGTACAAAACGTCGTAATAACGGAAGTAAAGACACGTGATGCGCCGCAGGCATTTGTGCACCCAATCGGGCCGCTCGATAAGGTCTACGAGCAACCGCTCGGTACCCCGCATCGCCGCCAAAGTATCTAGGCCCTCGATGAGGTCGGGGAACTGGTGAAGGAACTTGCCCCGACTATACTTCAGGGTCTCGCGGTGGGCAGCGAGGGTGAAGCGCCAGTAGAAGTTTTCCTCGTCATAGTCAAAGGTATGGCGTTCGGTGTCCTCAATGAAAGGCTCGCACCAGCAAGTGCCGGGCATTTCGACGCCACGGCAACCAAGGTAAAGCGCCAGGCAGTTCGGCGCGAGGTCGCCCGCTGCGCAATACGGCACCGCCTCGCCCATGTAGTCCGTGTAAAGGCAGCCGCGCAGGGCGAGATTGACGCGGTATTCGAGGCTTTTCGTGGAGTAGTGTGTGACCCAGCCTTCAGGCTCGGGCAGGGCCTCGATGAGTTCGTGGGGCTCGGTACGCGGGACGTAAATCTGCATTGCCGCCCGCCCAATGTCGCCGCCGTTCCACCAGGTAGTTAGCCTTTCCCGCGCCTCCTCCCAGTCGGGCCGATAAAGCAGCGAAGCCATCTAACAACCCTCCCAGTGCTGCTATGGGCAGCACATTGACTGCTACGCCTGGCGGCCCAGGTGTGCAAGCCGCGCTACCTGAAGCGTCATGGTAGCCTGTCAGAGGGAGACCTGCCAATTGCGGGTCAGCTTAGGGGCGGTTGGTGCCCGGCCTGCCGAGTGTGCAGCCGGGGAATACCCGCTCGCGGCAGTCATCCCCCGGCGGGGCGGGCCCATTGCGGTGCCCTGGCTCGCAGGTGCCTGTGCCTGGCGTAGTCACCATCATGCCTTTTGCGCTCCGGGCCTTTGTGCTACCATAGGCGTGCCGGCCCGGTGGTTCGGGCCGGCTATTTGTCGGGAGTGACCGATGATGCGCGGCGGAGAAATGCCGAAGGCCTACGAGCACAAGGCCGTCGAGGAACGCTGGTACGACTACTGGGTCCAAAACGGCCTTTTCAATGCTGACGTCAACCCCTCGCGGCAGCCCTTTTGCATAGTCATCCCGCCGCCCAACGTCACGGGCGTGCTCCACATGGGCCACGCCCTGGACTGTACCATCCAAGACCTTCTGACGCGCTGGAGGCGGATGCAGGGGCGAGAAGCCCTTTGGCTGCCCGGCACCGACCACGCTGGCATAGCCACCCAGAACGTCGTTGAGCAAATGCTTTCAGCCGAGGGCCTCACCCGCCACGACCTCGGACGCGAGAAGTTTGTCGAGCGGGTGTGGGAAGTGGCCCGCAAGCACCACGACTACATCGTCGCCCAGCTTGCCCGCCTTGGGGCGTCAGTGGACTGGCGCCGCGAGCGCTTCACCCTTGACGAGCAATGTTCGCGGGCCGTCCGCGAGGCCTTCGTCGCGCTTTACGAGCAGGGGCTTATCTACCGCGGC
>Ga0272448_1005865_pt1 | contig 13408 bp, 16 predicted proteins | sample YNPCB0191_FD_202220 | JGI IMG/M metagenome (GOLD analysis project Ga0272448, IMG submission 202220) | Hot spring sediment microbial communities from Yellowstone National Park, WY, United States - YNP-CB-019-1 | ecosystem: Environmental > Aquatic > Thermal springs > Hot (42-90C) > Sediment...
GGTTGATTTTCTGCCATTTGTAGCGGGTATCGTTGAACTGAACCGTTTCTCGTTGCGAAGTCAGTTTATTTCCCGAGCTGTCTTCTATAACCCACCAGTATGTTATGCTGGCGCCGGGTGGAAGACTTCCTTTTCTCATATCCCAGACCCAGCTGGTACTTACAGAATTGGATGGTGTAAAAGCAGGCCAGAATTCGGCAAATGAAGGCGCATAAGTTGTCTTATCAACTTCATATCGCAGTCTTATCCTGGTAATATTCGTCGGGCTTTCTGCCTTTACGAAAAATGTTAATGCATTGGGGAAATCGGATTTTGTACTTGTTGATATCAGCTTAATGTCGTTTACTGCCAGCGTGCTGGTAGGAAACAGGAAAGCGGGAATTAAAACAAGCAGAATAAATAAACTGATAAATAAATTTTTATTTTTAATCATTTTCTTCACCTACTCTGGAACGCAGATATGCCGTGATAAATTCATCGATGTATCCATCCAGTACTGCCGTAGTATCGCTGGTCTCGTACTCAGTCCTGTGATCTTTAACCATCTTATAAGGATGGAGAACGTAGCTTCTAATCTGATTGCCCCAGCCTGCATCAATACGTTTTCCTTTAATTTTTGCCCTTTCAGTACGCTGTTTCTCGATTTCAATTTCGAGTAACCTCGCATATAATACTTTTAAAGCGCTTTCTTTGTTTTGATGCTGGGAACGCTCGCTCTGGCAGGTTACCACAATGCCTGTGGGGATGTGTGTGATTCTAACAGCACTGCTGGTTTTCTGCATATGCTGTCCTCCCGGACCACTGGAGCGAAAGGTATCAATGCGAATGTCTTCAGATGCTATCTGGAGATCGATTTTTTCTTCGGCCTCCGGCATAACTTCAACTAAAGCAAATGAGGTGTGACGGGCGTGGTCGGCATCGAATGGAGAAAGCCTGACAAGCCTGTGAACTCCGTGTTCCGATTTAAGATTACCGTAGGCGAAATTTCCCCTGATTTCAATTGTGGCGCTTTTTATTCCTGCCTCATCTCCGGGTGAAGTATCGAGTATGTCTGCCTCAAACCTATGCCTTTCAGCCCATCGCAGGAACATGCGCATTAGCATCTGTGCCCAATCCTGAGACTCGGTGCCCCCGGCACCAGCGTGTATGGCCAGAATAGCATTTCTGCTATCGTAGGGTCCATTAAGCATTAGCTGTTTCTCCATCTCGTCGAAGTGTACAGAGAGCTTATGTAACTCATTTTCGATGTCGGATTTCAACGAAGTGTCATTTTCAGCCAGTGCAGCATTTATTAAGTCTTCAAGATCTGCAGCTTTCCTGGTTAAGTCGCGCCATTTTGCCACTGTTTCCCTTAAACTCACAATCTGCCGCATAGTAGCCTGTGCTTTTACAGGATCAGACCAGAAATCGGGTGCGAGAGTTTTTTCTTCAAGCAAGGAGAGTTGTTTTTCTTTACCCGCGATGTCAAAGATGCTCCATTATCGCATTAAGTCTGCGTCGAAATTCATCGAGACGATTTTTTTCTTCCTGCATTTTATTTTAACTGTTCCTCTTTGTAACTGGGATAGCTTTTAATTTTCCTCCTGCTGCCATATGAGCTATTCTTATGGGTTCTGGTAATCTATACCCTTGACAGCATTTTAATATCGTGTTTATAGCGGTATTCAGGTCGATCTTGTGCCCTACTGAAATGTAAACTGGCTTGGTGCCCTTTCTGGTTCTCACAGCGGCTCCAATTGTATCGTTATTATCCCGTAGCAAAGTATAACTTCCGGTTTCGTCAGGCAACTCGTCATGAACGCCTATCAGTCTCGATTTAGCACACCCTATGCTCGGTATATCAAGGATTAAACCCAGATGCGACGCAATACCAAAGCGGCGTGGATGGGCTATGCCCTGCCCGTCCACTATTATGATATCCGGTTTACGTTTAATCTTTTGCCAGGCTTTTAAAATTAGTGGAGCTTCCCGAAAGGACAGTAAACCCGGGATATAGGGGAAACGAATTTTACCCTGATAAACGTTCATATCAATTAATTCCAGTGAAGGATAGCTCATAACGACAATGGCGGCAAATCCGTCGTCTTTTGTGAACTGTATAGAAACGTCAATGCCTGCAACCGTTTGGCACTTTAATGATTGGCAGGAAGTTACTATAAGTGGTGAAAGCCGATTTTGAAGTTGTCTTGCATGTTCGGGTGTTAAATTCCAATTATGCAGGCGGCCTGATTTCATAAAGCTGATTATAACGGCTGATTATATTTAATGACAAGTATTATATTAAGCTTGCTCATATTCGAAGTGGATGTTAATACATATGAGATATCATTTATCTGCAGATGTTATGGAAAGTGTAATCGTAATTATGGATCGTACCGGATCCCGGAAATACGGCTGGCATTTGTTTATATAGGATTCTACACCGGTTGGGGAACATAACGGTCAGAAGGTTACAGGTTTTTATTGCCCCCTACATTGATGTCGAAAATTGAAAAATGATTGTGGTGGTTTTAAAATAGCACTAATTAAAGTTAAATAACGGATGGATCATTTTTGTTGATGAATGTGAAATGTTACAAATTTATTACCTGCGGTGTATTGGCGTTGTTGCTTTTAAGTGTTGCATGCGGTAGCGGTGGTGGAAGTGGTAAAAGAAGTACTAACGCTGTTATCAGCGACGGTGTAATGACGACGGCAGTTGATAACGATTCCAGACCAACTGGTAAAATTGCCACATCGTTTCCTTCGGATACTCCGGTATTATACTGCTCTTTTAAAGTGGTGGGGGTTGTACCTGAGGATATGATTAAAGCAAGTTGGTATTATGTTAAAGGCGAAGCGGGAGGAAGAGAAAACGAGTTGCTGAATGAGACTTTTACCATAGCTGAAAGCGATGCCAGTGAATACTTCCTTGCATTTTATCTGGATAAACCGGTTCAGGGCTGGTATAAAGGCGACTATAAAGTAGTAATTTCGGTAAACAGCATTGAAAAATTATCTGTGCCCTTTAAGATCGAATAAATTTCAACGGTTAATTGTATATTATCTATTTCTCACCTCTGCATATCTTGCAAGTGCCTGAAGTGCCCGTGCACATTGTTCGGGTGTATCATAGACGGGTATGCCCGATTTTATAAGTACTTCTTCAAATGGGTCTTTTTTACTTCCCCTATGCCATCGCACACAAACGACAGGTTTATTATAAATCGAAGGCAACCTGCACAGATATTTTGTGCCATCGTCTGCTATTTTCATGGCCTGTTCCATGAGGCTGCTATCTGAAACGCGGTCGAAGCGTATGCCCCAAACTGTAGGATTAACCGGGACATTGGTTATTACAGAATCGATATAATCAAGCTTCATCAGCATTTCCACTGCTTTTGCTTCATCCATCGCAGTCCTGTATCCGCCTGCAAAATCCACCGGATTTTTTGGGAGGGGAGCATGGGTTGGTAGCATCTTCATAATCTCCATAGCAGAATTTTCATCGAGTTCCGGGATTTCCAAACCCAGTTTCTGACAGGCATCAATAGCCACTACACCCTGGCCGCCAGTTCCAACGATACCTACACGTCGTCCCCGAGGAAGAGGCTGGTTTAGCATGGCTATTGCGATTTCAAATGTTTGAAATGCTTCCTGTGTTCGAATAAGTCCAATCTGCTGGCAGGCGGATTGGAAGACGATCTCAGAGCCAGCGATTGAGGCAGTATGCGACATGGCGGCTCGAGCACCTGCTGAAGTAGCACCGCCTTTGTAAATAATAATAGGTTTTGTTTTCAGTGTTTCTTTGCAAACTTCCATAAACCTGCGGCCGTCCTTGACCCCTTCCATATAAATTATAATTGCTCTGGTTTTTTCATCGTAGGAAAGATATTCGATATAATCTGCGACTGTTAAATCGGTCTGGTTCCCAATGCTTATAAACATGCGCAAACCGTAGCCTTGTGATCTGGCAACCTCCGCCATATAACCGCCGAAAGTGCCGCTTTGAGAGATGAATGCTATATGTCCGGCAGGCGGTGAGTCATCAAAGGCAAGGTTTAAATTACCCGCTGCGCTCCAGATACCCATTCCGTTGGGACCCACGAATCTGATGCCGCTTTTCCGTGCTATTTTGAGTATTTTCTGCTCGATCGCTTTGCCGGCATCGCCTGTTTCACCAAATCCCGCGGATATGAGAACGATGCCTCTTACCCCTTTTTCTGAGCATTCTTCCATCACCCTGACAACCTGATTTATAGGGGTAGTAATAACGGCCAGATCAACCTGAGCGGGGATCTCTTTAACAGAAGGAAAGCAGGTTAACCCCAGTATCCTGTCGGCCTGGGCATTTACAGGGTAGATTTTCCCCGGGAATCCTGTGCGCAAAGGCCTTTCTACCATCAGGTAACCCCATTTGGCTATATTCTCGGAAGCTCCTATTACTGCGATTGTGTTCGGTTTAAATATGTGATCGAGCTGCTTAACTATATCAGACAATTATTACCTCCAGGGGGAAAGTATATAGATTATAAATCATCCTGATAAAATGGTTTAACTGTATACAGTCCTGTACGTTTATTCTGGGGATGATTATAGCCAGGATATTGTTGACAGGTACGTTGGCTTAGTGCATAATAACCTGCAAAAACGGAGTGATTAAGAAAAAACAATAAAATGGTAAAAATCAGATTACGACGAATGGGTGCCAGGCACAATCCTTTTTACAGAGTGGTAGTGGCGGATAGTGAGTCCCCCAGAGATGGTGCCTTTATTGAAATTATAGGAACATATAACCCTTTAGTTGATCCAGAAGATATTAAAATAGAGGAATCTAAAGCAATGAAATGGCTTGAGCAGGGTGCCCAGCCTACAGTAACTGCCTATAGATTGCTGGAGAAAACAGGGGTAATAGAAAAGTTTAAAAATGTACATCCCGATAGGAAATTCAGGCAGGCATTCAGGAAAACGAGCCAAAAACAGAAGAAAAAAACTAAAGCTACCAGCTAAATCTACAACCGAGGTGAAGTCATAATGAAGGAGTTAGTCGAATACATTGCCAAGTCCATCGTCAGCGCGCCCAATGATGTTAAAGTTAGTGAGGAGACTGACTCAGGAGGCGTGGTCATTAAACTCGAAGTAAATGCAGAAGACAAAGGCAGAGTGATCGGTAAGCAGGGAAGGGTTGCTGAAGCAATGCGCACTTTGTTACGTGTCGTTGCGACAAAAGAGGGTACGAGAGTAAGGCTCGAGATTATTTAAGTCACGCGTTCGTAATTTTAAGGGGTTGGTGGAACGGGCATTCCATCAAGTGTTATTAATAGTAGCAGTCATAGCCTTATTATGGTTCCTGTTTAGCTTCTAAACAATACATCAAATTAGGGCTGGCTTAACCTGCTGTCAAATTTGATAAAAAATAAGAAGGCCAAATCTGCTGAGCAGAAAATTGGCCTTCTTGAAATCAACTCTGGATCGGTGGTTGTTGAATGTTGGGTCTAAAACCGGCGGCTTTTCTGCGCTTTTCTACAACACGCAGTCGAGCGAGAGAGCGTCTAAGGGCAGCTTCAGCTCTTGACTGATCTATATCTGGTGTACGTTGCTTTAGTCTTTCTTCGGCTCTACGTTTGGCTGCCTCTGCACGCTCTATATCTATCTCATCATATCTTTCGCAGGCATCGGCCAGAATAACGATTTTATCCGGCCTAACTTCGACGAAACCGCCGGTTATGACCATGTACATTTCATCTCCGTCTTTGCGGATTATCAGCTCACCGGGGTTTAGCATTGTGACCAACGGGGCATGTTTGGGTAAAATGGTCATCTGTCCCTCAGATCCCTCGAGAATCACGGTGTTCACATCACCGGAAAAGATCTGCCGTTCTGCAGTAACAATCTCCAAATGCATTGTCGGCATAATTAAGCCCCTAATTTTTTAGCTTTTTCAACAGCTTCGTCGATGGTGCCAACCATCATGAATGCCAGCTCGGGCAGGTGATCCCATTTTCCTTCCAGGATTTCTTTAAAGCCGCGGACGGTTTCTTTAACCGGTACATATTTGCCGGGCAACCCTGTAAAAGGTTCAGCCACAAACATGGGTTGTGAGAGGAACCTCTCAATACGACGTGCCCTGTTTACAATGATTTTATCTTCTTCACTTAGCTCTTCCATGCCGAGGATAGCGATCACATCCTGAAGGTCTTTATAACGCTGAAGGACTTTTTGCACACCTCGAGCAGTCTGATAATGCTCTTCACCGACGACATTAGGGTCGAGAATACGCGATGTCGAGGCAAGTGGATCAACTGCAGGGTAGATGCCGCGGGCAGCAATCGAGCGCTCCAAAGATATGACGCCATCAAGATGGCCGAAGGTAGTGACGATGCCGGGGTCGGTGTAGTCGTCTGCCGGTACGTAGATAGCTTGGAATGAGGTAATTGAACCTTTTTTAGTGGAGGTAATACGATCTTCCATTTCAGCCACATCGGTGCCGAGAGTGGGTTGGTATCCTACCGCTGAAGGCATGCGACCGAGAAGGGCTGATACCTCCATATTTGCCAGAATGTGGCGGTAAATATTATCTACAAAGAGTAATACATCCTGTCCCTCGGCATCCCGGAAATATTCGGCAAGCGTGACACCGGTCAAGGCAACACGTGCACGTACTCCAGGCGGTTCATTCATCTGTCCGAAGACCATCATAGTCTTATCTATTACTCCGGATTCCTTCATTTCGCGCCAGAGATCGTTTCCCTCTCTCGATCGCTCGCCAACACCAGCGAAAACTGAAAAGCCTCCGTGTTTGGTAGCAATATTATGAATTAGCTCGGTAATAACCACTGTCTTGCCCACTCCGGCGCCACCATAGGCCCCGATTTTACCACCACGTGTAAACGGGGTGATAAAATCAATGACTTTTATACCGGTCTCGAGCATCTGGATAGAGGTATCCTGTTCTTCCAGCTTGGGGGGGTCTCTATGGATTGGCAGGCGATGTTCGCTGTTTACGGGGCCAAGGTTGTCCAGGGGTTCGCCGAATACGTTAAAAAGTCTTCCCAGCGTGGCTCTGCCAACAGGTACGGAAATAGCGGCGCCGGTATCTATTGCTTCAGCGCCTCGCTCGAGACCCTCGGTAGGGCAGAGGGCTAAACAGCGAACCCAATTGTTACCAATATGCTGAACGGCTTCCATAACCATTTTCTGTCCGTCCTGCATGACTTCAATGGCATTATAAATAGCCGGCAGATTTTCCTGTGGGAACTCAATGTCCACCACAGTACCGATGATCTGTACTACTTTACCTTTTGCCAAATTGCACCTCCTATTTGAGACTTTCAACGCCTCCGGTAATATCGAGCAGCTCTTTGGTAATCATCTCCTGACGCGCCTTATTCAATGTAAGGGTGAGTTCGGCGATAACCTCATTGGCATTGTCGGTGGCGTTGCGCATGGCCATCATACGGGCTGATTGCTCACTGGCAATGGCCTCCAGAACTGCATGATATACCTGCATCTCGACAAACCTTGGCAGCAGTTCGCCGAGAACTTTCAGGCTATTGGGTTCAAAAATATAATCGGGACTTTCTGATTTGGGCAGTTGGGCCGGTAAAACCGGCAATATCTGCTCAATAGTGGGTTTTTGATTCATCACATTGACAAATTTTGAATAGGCGATAAAGACCTGATCAACCACGCCGTTAATATAGTCATCTATAATAATATGGGAAATGGGCATGGTATCGTCCATCCTGGGGCGGTCGCTCAATTTGATGAATTCGGCTCGTATCTCGCGCATTGCGCGGCGCATAAAATCACGGCCTTTGGTACCGACAGTGATAACCGTGACCGGTACTTTTTGATCGAGAATAAAATTACCTACCAGTTTATTAAGGTTGGTATTCAGACCGCCGCATAATCCCCTGTCAGTGGAGATATGTACAATGGCTATCTTTTTAATCTCGCGCGATTGCAGAAGGGGATGGGTTGCTCCACCGGCGGCTGCCTGGGCGGCCAGATCAGCAATAACCTGAGTGATTTTATTACTGTACGGCCTGCCTGCAAGAGCTGCATCCTGGGCTTTTTTCATTTTTGCAGTGGCGATCATTTCCATAGCACGTGTTATCTTCGCCGTGCTCTGGACACTGCGTATACGACGTCTTATCTGCCGTGGACTAACCATTTAATCGCCTCAATATGCTGAACTTTGTTTGAATTCAGCCACTGCCTTCTTAAGTTTCGTTTCTGTTTCAGGTGAAATAGCTTTCTCGGTTGCTATGCTTTTGCCTACATCGGGGTGGTTGTTTGCCATAAATTTATAGAAAGCACTTTCGAAAGCAGCAACCTTATCGACCGGCACATCATCGAGATAACCGTTGGTAACCGCCCATAGGATCATCACTTCATTTTCAAGGGTGATGGGTGAAAATTGTGGTTGTTTGAGGATTTCAGTCATACGCTGCCCACGCTCGAGCTGCGCTCTGGTAGCTTTATCCAGGTCGGAGGCTCCGAACTGAGCAAAAGCTGCCAGCTCGGCATACTGTGCCATTTCGATCTTCAGTTTTCCGGCTACCTGGCGCATAGCTTTGGACTGAGCATTGCCACCAACACGCGAGACCGATAGACCGATATTCAGTGCAGGCCTTATACCTGCATTGAACAGATCGGTTTCCACATAAATCTGGCCATCGGTAATGGAGATAACGTTGGTAGGTATGTAGGCTGACAGGTCACCGGCCTGAACTTCGATAATCGGGAGAGCAGTAAGGGAACCTCCGCCCTTTTCGGCGGATAGCCGGGCGGCACGCTCAAGTAATCTGCTATGCAGATAAAACACGTCGCCCGGATAAGCCTCGCGGCCGGGTGGTCTTCTTAATATCAATGAAATCTGGCGGTATGCCCAAGCGTGCTTTGACAGATCATCGTAAATAATCAAAGCATCTTTTCCCTGTTCCATGAATTCTTCGCCCATGGCGCAGCCCGCATAGGGAGCGAGATATTGCATGGCTGCCGGATCAGAAGAGTTGGCCGCCACTACGATGGTGTAATCCATAGCTCCATATTTTCTCAATGTATCTATAACATTGGCCACCTTGGCTGTTTTTTGACCGATAGCTACATAGATACATATCAGGTCGCCGCCTTTCTGGGCTATGATCGTATCGATGGCGATGGCCGATTTGCCGATAGAACGGTCACCGATAATCAACTCACGCTGACCGCGTCCTATGGGAACCAGGGCATCGATGCATTTAATACCGGTATGTACCGGCGTATTTACCTGCTGTCTGTCAACCACATTGGGTGCAATTCGTTCAACAGGTCTGGTTTTCGAAGTTTTTATCGGGCCCAACCCATCTATGGGCTCACCCAGTGTATTCACTACACGCCCGATTAGTTCTGGCCCCACCGGTACTTCGACAACGCGTCCCGTGCAGCGGACTTCGTCACCTTCTTTAATATGTGAGTAGTCACCAAGGATGACTGCTGCCACGGTGTCCTCTTCAAGATTCAATGCCAGACCCATAATACCACCGGGGAAGGCGAGTAACTCGTTGTTCTTGGCTTTACGCAGACCCTGCATGCGAGCAACGCCGTCGCCGACTTCCACTACTGTACCTACATCGGTCATGGTAGCAGAAGCTCCGAAATGCTCAATCTGGTCTTTTATTACCGATACAATATCTTTTTCTTGGGATTTCAATCTGCTCACCCCCTGATAATTTACTTTGCTGCCTGTACCAGGTCTTTTCTCAGCATTTCCAGCTTATTGCGGACGCTGCCATCGATCTGGGTATCCTGAATCCTTGCGATGATTCCGCCCAGAATTGCAGGATTGACCTGGAGTTTTATGGAAACTTTCTTTCCTGTTATTTTTTCCAGTTGACTGGCTATTTTTTGTTTCTCAGCATCATCTATTGGTACCGCCGTAGTAATCAGGGCATGGATTATGCCTTTGTAATCATCAAGCAGACCTTCATATTCATCAGATATTTGCCCTATATTCTTTAGTTTACCTTTGGAGATCAATAGATAGCACAGATTAAGGACGAGCTGGTCCGCTTTACCAATCTTTTGCCTGATAAGGTCAGCTTTCAAATTGAATGGGACCTTGGGATTATCCATCAGATCCATAATCTGCTGGTCTTTAACTATTTCCGAAATCCTTTTTAACTCTTTTCCCCATTCATCCAGGTTGTTGTTTTCCCTGGCGATCCGGAAGATCGCCTGAGCATAACGCCTGGCAGAAACTGTCGATATCATTATATTTTTCCTGATTTAATTTTGTTTAAATGACTTGCTCTGCTCTAATACTTCGTTGATTAACTTCCTGTGCTTCTGTGCATCCAACGATTCTTTGATAACCTTTTCGGCTGCAAGTATGGTCAGATTGGCAAATTCGGCACGTAATTCCCCGATTGACTTATCACGTTCAAGCTTGATTTCATCTTTAGCTTTTTTGATGATTATCTCGGCTTCTTTGCGTGCGTTATCTTTAGCCTCTTCCTTTATTTTTTCGGCTATCTGTGAAGCCTGGGCTATTATAGACTGCCCTTCTTTGCGGGCAGCCTCCACAGCGGCTTTTATCTGCTCTTCGCTACGGCTTGCCTGCTCCTTGATTTTTTCTGCCTGTTCGAGGCTTTCCTTTATCCTTGCCGATCTCTGGTCTAGCATTCTGAGGACCGGCTTATACAGGATTGCGGTGAGAAGGCCGAACAAAACCAGGAAGTTGACCAGAAAAGCAACCAGCAATTGCCAATTGATGCCGATACTTTCCATATTTACCTCAAACTTCCATCAGTATATTTTCTCTCGATAATCGCAGTTAACATTTACATCGACTTCAGGGGCACGTATTTCAATACGTACCTTCCTGCCTTTTTCCTTTTTAGACTACCATGGCCAGAAGGATGGCGACGATAAGTGCGTAAATGCCCACTGCTTCTGCAAGAGCACCTATAAGAATCATGTTGGTAAGAATTGCACCTCTGGCTTCGGGATTGCGGCCCAGAGCCTGCATGGCACCGAGACCGATAAGTCCAAGCCCGATGCCCGGTCCTACCATTCCGAGGCCAGCAGCGAGACCCGCACCCAGCATTTTCATAGTTTGAGCGTCCATTTAAGATCCTCCTTATAAATTTGACTGATATTATAATTAATGATGTTCAGCACCCTCTTCGTGGTGCGGAGTTAATGCCACTAAACCGAAAACAAGGGTCAGTCCGGCGAAAATCAGAGCCTGCAGTATTCCAAACAATGTTTCAGCACCGTAAAATATCGATGGAATTATCAGTGCTACCAGGAAGGTCATAACACCTATCAGGATTTCACCTGCTGTCATGTTGCCAAATAGACGGAAGGTAAAACTGACTATCCTGATAAGATGGCTGAGTATTTCAAGTAATCCTACATAAATATTGATAAATCCGAATGCCAGACCACTTATAAACGATTTGACGTTTCCTTTAAACAGGTCTGCAAATGCCTTTCCCAGTGCTCTAAACTGGAAGAAAGAATCAATATAATTAGATGCTCCTAACTTGGTAAAGCCGAGGTATTCGATAAAGAAGAAAGCTACCAGAGCTATGGAAAGTGTAAGGTTAACATCAGTGTTGGCCGCGCGGAGGAATGGTACAATAACGGTAGCTGAATGCGCACCTTCATGTATTTCTTCAACCGGACCCCATGTTCCCCACAATGGTACCAGAGCCAGCAAAGCATTGGTTAGAACATATATAAATATTGTCGCAACAATAGGGAAAAACGTCCGTGTATGTTTCTCACCTGCTACACCTTCGATAGCTTTATAGATGCCCTCAACAACTGCTTCGGCAAACCCCTGAAATCTGCCAGGAATAAGTTTCATTTTTCTGGTGGCAAAGAAAAACGTCAGACAGAGCACCAGAATAGTTATCCATGAAGAAATCAGGGTGTTGGTGATCTTAAATCCGCCGATATTGAACATCGGTTCAGACGGTAGAACGACGTGGGGTTTGTTTATTTGAAGTTCATTTGGTACCTGGATACCAAATAGTTTGGATCCTATAGGCCCGAAGGTAAATGCAGCCAATCCAAGGGCTAAAAACAGTATAATCAGTATTGCCATCAGTTTGCTGGAGCAACCGAGTTTACTCACTGTCCTGCTCCTTTTTTAAGTTCGTTTTTGCTGCTGACTCTTTGTTTTCATTTACAAATTGCTTTAGCATTTTATAAAGTCCGTAACCGGCGGTCGTAGCACCCAAAATAAATCCTGTTAGCGTGCATAATGGTCTGCTGTTAAATCTCTCGGGAGCATCCAACCACAGACCAATTGCTGTTGGCACGACAAGGCTTAATGCTACAAACCAACCTACATTAAAAAGAAACCAGAGGCCTTTTAGCAGCAACCTTTTTTCCGGTTTCTCTTCCTTATCCTGCTTGAGCATAGGCATTATAACAAGTACTATTTTACCGCGTCAACGGAATTTACAGTGATTTTAAAATTTGTTCGATAAGTGTTAGCCATTACGCATTTTAAGCAATGCTACCAATTACAATAGTAAACATGGACAGGACGGGAAATTATTTCGTGAAGTCAATTCAGGATTTTCTTTTACCGAAATCGTCCAGATCGAGAGTGTTTATGAAATCGTAAATCGCCTGATATTTCTTTAATTCCTGCTCGTCAAATTTGTCCTGTTGTAAAGTATTACTATCTGTAGTTTTGGCCTGAGTGGAGATTTTGCCTGATTCTGAATCGAGTATAATACCTGCTTTATCAAGTACCGACTCTTCGGCGTAAATAGGAGCTGTTACCCTAACTGCCAGAGCTATAGCATCGCTTGGTCTTGAATCGAGCTTCAATCTGGTCAGCAACCAGCGTTTGTTGAGTTCATCGAAAAAGACTTCGAAGATCCATCCTTCACCACTGTCGATTTCCATAAAGCGCTTATTATTCTCTTCCCATTTGCGCATAATAGTAGATGCAAAAGCCCTTCCCTGCCATTTCAGAAAAAGGCTGACATCTTTATCAAATTCTCGGGTGGGATGGGCTTTATTTCTCGGTTCGAGTTCGACTATAGGAGGTCCCTCAACGAATTCAAATATTATCTGGGCATAAAAGGTGTCGGAACGTAGATCATTAACGACAACCCTGCTTATGCTCGTGCCTGACAGGGACTCGAGTGCGAAAATTGTGTTTTTCAGCAGGTCATGTGTCATGGGCCGGGCTACATCAACGTTTTGCAATTTCATTGAGATAGCGTCGGCCTCTGCTGGTCCTATCCAAATAGGCAGATAACGGTCAGTGTGCCTTTCTTTGAGAATTACTACGTGCTGATAATTCATAAGGCTGACCCGTATGCTGTCTATTTGCATTTCTCTCATGGAAGTCCTCCTAAGCAGACGGCTCACTTGTGATTTTAACCCAAGTATCAGAGTTAGTCAATTTACTGTA
>Ga0272448_1005866_pt1 | contig 13407 bp, 10 predicted proteins | sample YNPCB0191_FD_202220 | JGI IMG/M metagenome (GOLD analysis project Ga0272448, IMG submission 202220) | Hot spring sediment microbial communities from Yellowstone National Park, WY, United States - YNP-CB-019-1 | ecosystem: Environmental > Aquatic > Thermal springs > Hot (42-90C) > Sediment...
TCCGCTCCTTGACGAACTCAGGGACGGCATTCAGAATTGGTCCGAGGTGGAGGACTACAGGCTGCAGGCCAATAAAAAATCGGATTTTGAGCGTACCGAGATCGCAAAAGAGAAAACCGGCGTTGAATTGAAAGGGATAAAAGCGGTAAACCCTGTAAACAATAAAGAGATTCCGATATGGATTTCCGATTATGTCCTCATGTCTTACGGGACGGGAGCGATTATGGCCGTTCCGGCGCATGACGCAAGGGACTGGGAATTCGCTAAAAAATTCAACCTCCCCATTGTGGAGGTCGTCAAGGGCGGAGATGTCGAAAAAGAGGCTTATACCGATATTCAAACCGGTACGATGATAAACTCCGGCATGCTGGACGGTCTTGCCGCAAGGGACGCCATAGGGAAAATAACACAGTGGCTTGAGGAAAAGGGACTTGGAAAGAAAAAGGTCAATTACAAGCTCAGGGACTGGGTGTTTTCCAGGCAGAGGTACTGGGGAGAACCGATCCCGGTAGTGCACTGCGGCAGGTGCGGGTGGGTGGCGCTGCCCGAAGACCAGCTTCCCCTCACACTGCCTGAAGTTGAAAATTATATGACTACCGATACTGGGGAGTCCCCTCTTGCGGCCATGAGGGAGTGGGTTGACACAACCTGTCCCGGATGCGGGGGACCCGCGCAAAGAGAGACCGATACGATGCCGCAATGGGCAGGCTCGTCGTGGTATTTCCTGAGGTATATCGATCCCCACAACGATAAGGCTTTCGCAGACAGGGAGGAACTTGACTACTGGCTTCCCGTGGACTGGTACAACGGCGGAATGGAGCATACCACTCTCCATCTGCTGTATTCCAGGTTCTGGCACAAGTTTCTGTATGACATCGGTTGCGTTCCTACTCCGGAACCGTATCGTAAGAGGACCTCCCATGGCATGATCCTTGGGGAGAACAATGAAAAAATGTCGAAATCGAGGGGTAATGTTGTAAATCCCGATGATATAGTCGAAGAGTTCGGGGCGGATGCCTTCAGGGTATACGAAATGTTCCAGGGCGCTTTCGACCAGGCTATCCCGTGGTCGCAGCAGGGGGTCAGGGGCAGCCGCAGGTTTCTGGACAGGGTCTGGAAACTGCAGGAGATGCTCGACCCGGCGGAAGGATATTCGCCGGAACTTGAAGCCAGCGTGCATAAGACCATCAAAAAGGTCAGTGAAGACTATGAGCGCATGAAGTACAATACGGCGATAGCTTCCATGATGGCGCTGGTAAACGGCTTTTATGCGGCGAACAGGGTTACAAGGGGCGAATTCAGGACGCTCCTGCTGCTTTTGAATCCGGTTGCACCGCATATCACCGAGGAGCTTTGGGAGGCTTGCGGCTACGGGGAAATGATCAGCCGGCAGCAATGGCCGAAATGGGATGAATCGAAGACTGTTGAGGACTTGATTGAAATGCCCGTACAGATAAACGGACGCGTAAGGGACGTCGTAAAAATGCCCAGGGATGCTTCCTGGGAAGCGGCAAAGGCCGCGGCGGTGGAGAGCGGGATTATCGGCAGGTTCCTTGCGGGAAAGAGTATTGTGAAAGAGATATATGTTCCCGGAAAAATATTTAATATTGTAGTGAAGTGATATTGCGCTGTTTTTTGGGACCTCTTGGCTATAAGCATTTTGAAGTGTTCGGGAATACACCTTGAATTCAGACGCCTTTATGCCGAAGAGGTTTTGTTTTCCCTATGGAATAATAAAATTTGCCAATAAAAAGAATTTTTAAAAGACTTTTTCTTATAACTTACGTATATTCAGCAGTAGGGATTTATGAAAATCAAGTTTTCATATTACGGCGTACGCCTTTTTTGGGAGCTCTTGAAATGAGGTAATTTGCGAAGGGCTTGGGATTACTTTAAAACGGGTGATTAAATGATAATAAACATGAAGGACCTTGGCAAGGTATATATTACCGGCAGCATCTCGGTGGAAGCGTTGAGGCATGTAAGCCTGTCCGTTGAGAAAGGTGAGTTTGTGGCAATTATGGGACCGTCGGGCTCGGGGAAGTCCACGCTTATGAATATTATCGGCTGCCTTGACAGAGCGACATCCGGCGTCTACGAGCTTGACGGCGTTGGCATTTCGTCGCTCGACGATGTTGAACTGGCCAGAATCAGGAACCTGAAAATCGGATTTGTGTTCCAATCCTTCAACCTCCTTCCAAGGATCGATGCGATCCAGAACGTGGAACTCCCGATGATTTATGCGGGTGTGACTGCCAGGGAAAGAAGAAAGCGGGCGCTGGAGGCTATGGAAAGAGTCGGCCTGGCCGACAGGACGCACCATAAGCCGAATGAAATGTCGGGCGGACAAAAACAGAGGGTTGCGATAGCAAGGGCCCTTGTGAACGAACCGTCGATCATTCTTGCGGATGAGCCGACGGGAAACCTCGACAGCGCGTCCGGAGAGGAAATCATGGCAATTTTCCAGGAGCTCAACAGGGAAGGTGTAACCATAATACTTGTTACGCATGAGCACGACATAGCGCAGCACACAAAACGCATAGTCAGTTTCCGCGACGGAAGACTGATCAGGGACATACCCGTCGAAAAGACGGTTGACGCGAGGGATATGCTTGCGGCACTAACTAGATATTAAATAAGGATACATTACCATAATGTATTCTTACTTAGAGGCTAGAAACTAGAGGGAGGGTGTATTATGGAGGAGATAAAGACAAACGAAAGCGGCGCGGTTGCGGGGCAGGTTCGGGAGCCTGCCGGGATAGGCCTGCTTAAAAAGGCGGTAGGCATAATATGGTCGCCTTCGGAAGCCGTTAAAGCTATTGCGGCCAGACCGAGGGTTCTTTTCCCTATTCTGCTGATAGCATTGAGCATGCTTGCTTTTCTGTTGGCGCTGTATCCGTATTTTCAGGATTTCATGCAGAAGGCGATTTCGGCAAGCACGGCACAAAAGGGGCAAACGATGACGGCGGCCCAGCTGGCGACGGCAGTGAAATTCGGGACTGTAGTCGGGTTGATTTCCGCACCCATACAGTCGCTCGTGATGTGGGTAATTTATTCGGCGGTCCTCTTTGGGCTGGTCAAACTGTTCAAAGGGCAGGGGACTTTCCCGCAATACCTTTCAATTACGGGATATGCCTATATAATCATGGTGCTGCAGCTTATAGTTACGATAATTACGACGCTGGCAACCGGCAACTTCAATCTTTACGTACCGGTTACGAGTCTGGGGGCGCTTCTGCCGCCGGAAATCGCAAAGACGTTTTTCGGAGGGATAGCCAATGGAATCGAACTGTTCGGCATATGGCACTATGTCGTAATCGGTATTGGAGCCATGCAGGTTGGAAAACTCGACAGGACGAAAGCCTGCGCCGTTATAGGGATCATATACGCCGCGCTCCTTATCTATATGGGCTTTGCGCAGCTGACGGGCAGTAAATACATGTAACGCTTACGGGGGATAGTTATGAAAAAAAAGATCATTATAGGCGCTGTAATCGGGGTCATACTGATAGCGTTTGTGACCGCCAGTATAATAAGGAGCGGAAGCGGCGCATCCGCATTTGCGGCAGGGCCGACCTTTGAGGTAAAAGTGCAGAGAATCGAAAGAGGGAATATATCGTCCACGATTTCCGCCAGCGGTGTCGTTGAAGAGATTGAAAGGGCGGAAGTGTTTTTTGATACGCCGCTCAAGGTTAAAAAGATACTTGTAGAGGAAAACGAAAGGGTCGCAAAAGGCCAGAAACTGGTTGAACTGGACATGGACTCATTGAATTCCGAACTTGAACAGCTCAGATTGAGCAGGTCGATACAGGTATTGGCAAAGGTGTCGGCCTCCTCCCAGGCGGACGTAATCCGTGCGCAGAACGCAATCGTTACCGCTCAAAGGGCTTACGAAGACAGTTTGAAAAATTATAAAAACAGCAAATCCCTCTTCGAGGCGAACGCGATCTCAAAGAACGAGATGGATATGGCCGAAAAGGCTATGAAAGATGCTCAGACCGCCCTGGAAAACGCCGAAGCCGGTTATGAGTCAATCGCCACAGGCAGAAGCACAAATCTGGGGACCCAGGACCAGAACCTTAAAAGCCTTGACCTGAAGATTTCCGACCTTGAAAGGAAGATAGCAAAAATAAACGAAGCCGCCTCAAGCCCTTTGGACGGTGTCGTCACAAAGGTGAACCTTACGGAAGGCGCCTTTACAAGCAATATGCAGGCGGCGTTCAAAGTGGTGAACCCCGACAAGCTCCGGGTCAGGGCGGACGTAAAGGAATTCGACATAAAGGACGTAAAGGTAGGACAGAAAGCGCTTATCTTCGGGGACGCAATCTCGAAGGATGAGGGCGTCACCGGAAAAGTGACCTCGATTGCCTCGGTAGCAAAGAAAAATCAAACTACGAGCGGTGAAGAAACGCTCGTAGAAGTGATTGTTTCGATTGAAAAGCCAAGCCCCATACTTAAGCCAGGTTTGAGCGTTACCAGTGAGATTACCACCAATGAGAAAAGCGGGGTATTGATAGCATCCTTCATGATGCTGAAGGAGGATAAGGACAACAACAAGGTTGTCTATGTCCTGGAGAAAAAGGGCAACGTTACGGCTATGCGCGAAAGGCGCGTAAAACTCGGAGTGACTTCGGAGTTGAACGCCGAAGTGCTGGAAGGCCTCAATGAGGGCGACATGGCGGTTCTCGATCCGATGCCTAATTTCAAGGACAACTCAAGGGTAAAGGTCATACAGGACGAAAAGAAATGAGGTCTGCAGCATGAATTTCTCAGAAAGCTTCCGGCAGGCGATGGGCAGCCTGAAATCCAATAAATTGCGCTCCATACTCACCATGCTGGGCATAATAATGGGTGTATTTTCGGTTATAACCATCATCGCCATAGGGAACGCCGCACAGGCTTATATGAACGTACAGTTTGAAAAGCTCGGCGCAAATATAATACAGGTAATGCATAAAACGAAAACCGTTAACCAGAACGACTGGATGACCCTGGCCGATCTCGATGTGATAAAGAAAGCGGTGCCGGATATAAAGGATATCCATGCTGTTGTCCAGGTGATGGGAGGCGAAGTGAGGGTTGGTTCAAAGACCAGGGATGCGATTGTGGCAGGCCTCATGCCGCACGTTAAGAATTTCAGGCCTATCGAAATGGCGAGCGGACGGTTGGTAAGCGATATTGACATTTCAACAAGAGCCGATGTGGCAATTGTGGATGAGAATTTTGCCAAAAGGTACTATAAAAGGTCCGATGTCATAAATGAAAGCCTTACTTTGAAAAATCTGACGGGCGGCACTGTCAAGCTTCGCATTATAGGAGTCATAAAGAGTGAGGGAAACATGTTCGAGTCGATGTTCGGCGAGGACTATCCTACGACGATTTATATGCCCATAACTACAGCGATGGCGTTCCTCGACATCAAAAAGCTCGATGTGATCGAAGTTTCGGTTGTTCGGAAAGACAAACTCGGGGAGATCGGCACACGCATAGTAAAAGCTTTGGAGTTCAAGCATGGGAATAAGGACAAATACGCGGCGAGGAACACTGCGGATATGCAAAAAACGGCGTCCAACCTTTTGGGAGTGATATCGTCGGTGCTTCTTGTAATAGCCGTCATTACGCTTGTAGTCGGGGGCATAGGAATAGTAAACATCCTTCTGGTCTCGGTGACTGAAAGGATAAGGGAAATCGGCGTAAGGAAAGCACTCGGGGCGCAGAAAAAGGATATCGTTTTCCAGTTTCTGACCGAATCCATTATCATGACGGGTATAAGCGGACTTCTGGGCATTCTCCTCGGGGTCATAGCGGGAAATGTAATCGCCTCTCTGATAAAGATACCGCCTACGGTGGACCTGAAGGTTATCATACTCTCATTTCTGGGTTCAATCGCGCTGGGCATAATATTCGGCGTATATCCGGCAAAGAGGGCGGCCGACCTCGACCCCATTGAGTCCCTCAGGTATGAATAGAAGATTAGAACAGCTTCTTGTGTGAAACGGAATTCTTCCCTTTGGATTTTGATACGTAAAGCCCCTTGTCGGCGGCCGCGATCAGGTCGTTTGTCGTCGAACCGTCATTCGGGTACGCGGATACGCCTATCGAGACGGTGAGGTGCGGAGCGCCGGATTCCTCCACCTTTTTCCTGAAACGCTCGGCGATCTCCCTTGCGCGTTCAATTTCGACACCGGGAAGCACTACTATAAATTCGTCTCCGCCATACCTTCCCAGGCTGTCCACTTCCCTGATGCAGCTCTTTGCTAAAAATGCGATCCTCCTGATGCATTTGTCGCCTTCGATATGCCCTTGAGTATCGTTCAGGCGCTTGAAATCGTCTATGTCGAACATAAAAATCGAGAACACTCCGGCAGACCTGGACGTGGTAAGGTTTTCGATTACGGCGGTTATTGCGGCCTTGTTCAAGGCCTTTGAAAGCGCGTCCGTTTTTGCCATGTCGGCCAGCCTTTTGTTGGACCTTTCAATTTCCCAAAGTCTTTTTTTGACCTCAAGATTTATGGACCTGTCCAGATCCGAAAGCATTTTTTCGCTTTCAGCCACCTTGGAAGTCAGCGCTTTTGAAGTCTCTCCGCAAAAATATATGAAAAACAGCAGGTATTCGGAAAACTTCGACACCAGGTAAAGGCATATAAGAATACCTTCCCGGGGAAAAGCACGGATTACCGCTCCGGCAAGAGCGCAAAGCATGCCCCAGAAAAGAAAGCTTCCGTAGCCTTTTTCTTTTCTCAGCAGATACAGGCCCAGGGTTGACGCTGAGACCGCAAGGGACGTGTTTACAAACGGCGCAAGCATAAAGTAGAGCCGTGAGCGCAGAATTCCCGCAGCAAGCAGAAGGATCGGCGGAAGCATGCAGACCAGCGTGAACAGAGAGTTTGCCGGAGGATGTTTGAGCCCTGCCCGGAGGACAAGAAGCAATATCAGGAGGAGCGCAATGTCAGCGATATTTATATAGAGTTCGGCAAGGGTTTCCTGTGGGGAAAGGAAAGAGGCGACGCTAAAAACAAAGGGCGTGAAAAACGCCGCACCCAATGCGAGCATGGACCTGTTTGCGCGGCCCAGGGTGACCGCGAAAACGAAGTTTAACAATGAAAAACAAACTATTATCAGCAGGTTCAACTGGTTTCCGACATCAGCATAAAACATTGAAGGCGTACCCCTAATATATTGTCTCTGCAGTTTATATCGGAAAAAAACCTGTTTTCAATTACTGTTCATAGCGCCGTATCCTTTTTTATCTTACCTGCCGATAAGCCTGGATATTCCGTAACCCAAAAGCACGCCGCCGGCAAGTGCGAAGGTCAGAACTCCCACTGCGGCGCCGATGCTTAAATCAAGGACGGTTTCAAGCTCTGCGGAGCCCGGCTTCATATAAACCCTGGGCGGTCTCGAATATCTTATTCTGCGGTCCATTAAAACACATCCTTCCAAAACAAAATCCTTTCATATTATTTTCAAAAAAGTCAAACCTTATTATGGATTATAATTATTTTGTTTCTTCCAGATATTGAATATTATAGTCGGTTTTTATTATACTAATAGTTAGGCGCCCATCGGCAGTCGTCCGGCGGCAGGTTATGGGCAATGGGAAAAAGGCAATATGCGACGGAGGATGAAAGGGAAACGGTTATGGCGGGGAGGAGAAGGTAATGATGCGGAATACGTTAACCGAAGAAAATGTTGTAAAGATTGGAACTGTGAATAGCATTGATATTTACAATATTCCACAATCCCGTTTCAAAACAGGAACTATAAGCATTTTCCTGCGCGACAGCCTCGACAGGGGCACGGTGACAATGAACGCGCTTGCGCCTGCGGTTTTGAGGAGAGGCAGCAGGACACGGCCGACTTTCAGGGATATCGCGCTCTGTCTGGAGGAATTATACGGGGCCTCGTTTGACTGCGGCATATCGAAAAAGGGTGAATGCCAGATAGTTCAGTTCAATACGGAATATGTAACAGACAGGTACACCGGCAGAGAATCGGGACAGTTTGAAAAAGTGTTCGGCCTTGTCTTTGAGATCCTGACGCAGCCTGTTCTGGAAAACGGCAGGTTTAAGGACGATTACGTCTCACAGGAGAAGGATAACCTCAAAAGGCTGATAGAGGGCAGAATCAATGATAAATTGACATACGCCGTAGAGAGGTGCTTTGAGGAAACATGCAGGGATGAGCCGTTCGGGATTTATGAGTACGGAAGTACAGGCGACCTTGAGATGGTTGACGACGGCGAGCTTTACATGAATTACCGGAGGCTTCTCGAAACCCTTCCGATAGATGTATATGTGACCGGTGAGATAGGCGACGCTGAAATAAGGTTTATGGAGGACCTGCTTTCGTCGGTCGGCAGGAAGGCGATAAAAAAGGTCGAAAGCGGCGGCCGGGTGAAAAGTCAATCCGGCCCAAGGTATGTGGAGGAAAGGATGAACGTAAACCAGGGGAAGCTTTCCCTTGGCTTCAGGACAGGTATCTACGCGAATCAGGACGATTATTACCCCCTGCTTGTATATAACGGAATTCTCGGAGGCGGCATTCACTCGAAGCTGTTCCAGAATGTGCGGGAAAAAGCGAGCCTGGCCTATTATGCGTTCTCACGGCTTGAGAAATTCAAGGGCCTGATGGCCATATCAAGCGGAATTGAGATCAAAGACAAGGACAGGGCGCTTGAGATAATTCTTGAACAATTGGAGGAAATGCGGAAGGGGAACATTTCCGACTATGAATTCGAAGCGGCGACAAAAAGCATCGATACAGGCATCAATTCGCTGAAGGACAGCCAGTTTCAGGTTGTTGACTATTACCTTGGCCAGTCGGTCGCCAATACGAAGGATTCTCTGAAGGTGCTGTCAGAAAAGGTTAAAAAGGTCAGTAAACAGGATGTCGTACGGGTTTCCGAGAATATCAGGCATGAATTGACTTACTTTCTTACCTCCCGTGAACAATAGAGACAACTGTCAAAAGGAGCTTTGTTATGAATTTTGAAACTGTAAATTATGATAAAATCAACGAAACCATGCACTTGTACGAACATAAGAGCGGATTGAAGGCTTTTGTGATCCCCAAAAAGGGTTATTCGAAAAAATATGCCGCATTCTCCGCACATTACGGTTCGATTAACAATGAATTTATTGTCCCCGGGGAGAACGAACCCACAAGGGTCCCCGACGGAATAGCCCATTTTTTGGAGCATAAGCTGTTCGAACAGAAAGACGGAAGCGTCATGGACAAGTTTTCCGCCTTGGGCTCCAACCCGAACGCATATACCGGTTTCAGCCAGACGGTCTACCTCTTCTCATGCACCGACAGGTTCAACGAGAATTTCAACCTGCTCCTGGATTTCGTGCAGAATCCCTATATTACGGAAGAAAGCGTTGAAAAGGAAAAGGGTATCATCGGGCAGGAGATAAGCATGTACGACGACGACCCGAACTGGAGGTCGTTCTTCAACCTTCTAAGGTCTTTATATGTGAAAAACCCTGTAAGGATAGACATAGCCGGTACTGCCGAAAGCATAGCCAATATCAACAGGGAAAACCTCTACAGGTGCTATAATACGTTCTACCACCCTTCCAACATGGTGGTGGTTGCAGTGGGAGACCTCGATGCGGATGAGGTCTTAGAGATGATAGAAAAGGGGATCGGCGCGTCGGATAAAAGGCCGGAAATAAAAAGAATCCTTCCTCAAGAGGGAAATAATATCAATGCGGATTATGCGGAACAGAAGCTTGCCGTTTCCACTCCGATCTTTCAGATGGGGTTCAGGGATGACACGCCCGACGTGAAAGGCCTTGATTCCCTGATGCACGAGGTTGCGGTGAAGATTTTGCTTGAGATGATCATGGGGAGGAGTTCGGAACTGTATAACCGCCTTTATGGCGAAGGATTGATAAACCACACATTCGATTTCGATTTTACATGCGAGGAAAATTTTGCATTCTCGGCCTTCGGGGGAGAGTCCCCCGACCCGTACAAGGTCAGGGACAGGCTCCGTGAAACGCTTGATGAAATAAATACCAGGGGCCTTGATGAAAATAACTATAAAAGGGTTAGGAAAGCCTTATACGGAAGGTTTCTAAGGCAGCTGAACTCGGTCGAAAAGATTTCGCACGCCTTCATATCCGTGTATTTTAAGGGCGTCAACATATTTGACTATCCGGACGTTTATGATAAAATATCATTTGAATACGTCAGCGAGGTGTTCAAAGAGCATTTTGACGAAGGGAAACTGGCGTTGTCTGTCATAAAACCTTATTAGGGGGACAAGAGATGAGCACAATAGAATTTCCGGGTTTGTTGGATTTGAAGTTTACAATCAGCCGTGTTGCCTTTTCGATATTCGGCATTCCCATTTACTGGTATGGGATAATAATCGCAGTGGGGTTTATGACTGCGGTACTTTGGGCAATGAAGGACAGTCCGAAATTCGGAATAGACTCCGAGAACATTATCGACCTTGTCTTGTTTGCAGCTCCGATTTCGGTCGTTACAGCAAGACTTTATTATGTTATCTTCAACTGGTCCCTGTATAAGGACAACCTGCTTGACGTATTCAATACGAGAAAAGGCGGGCTGGCAATATACGGAGCTGTGATAGGGGGATTGATAACCGCTTATGTGTTCGCCAGGGTAAAAAAGATCAACTTTTTTGCGCTGTTTGATTTCGGCACCCCGTACCTGGTGCTTGCACAGGCTATCGGCCGCTGGGGCAACTTTGTCAACCAGGAGGCTTTCGGGACGAATACCACGCTGCCCTGGGGAATGACCGGGGACGCTATCAGGGAAAACCTCAAAGCGATGAATATTCCGGGTGTAAACCCGGACCTTCCGGTACACCCCACTTTTCTGTACGAATCGCTGTGGGACCTGGGCGTATTTCTGCTTCTGATGTGGTTCAGGAAAAGAAGGAAGCTGGACGGCGAAGTCTTTTGCCTGTACATGATCGGATACGGCGTCGGCAGAGCGTTGATAGAGGGCCTGCGTACCGACAGCCTTATGCTTGGTTCATTGAGGATATCCCAGGTGCTTGCCGTTGTGTTTGCGGTTGTGTTTACGGGACTTTTCATATACAGGAGAAGGAAGTTTGCCACGGCCCCTGCGGTATACAAAATAGAAATGAACGACAGGCTTAAGATAATAAAAACGCCCGGACCTGAAGAAAGCGATAATGACGCCGGCGATATTGCAAAAGACAGGAATGCAGAGGATGAGAAGGCAAAAGGCGGCAGTGCGCAAAACGATAGTGCAAAAAGTGATAACACGGAAGGCGGTAGCGCAGAAGGCGATAATGACGCCGGCCGTTGATTCTACCGCATTAACCGATTCTACTGCCAATCAACGAATGCGGCTTGAAGCCGAGTTGCAAAATCAGCCGTCGAAGCCGCAGCAATCGAGTATGATTCAGCGGCCGGATGCCGCTGAAAAGACCATGAAGCCAGGATGTGCTAACGGGGACATTCCCTCCCGGTAAGGAATACCCGTGACTCAGCGGGTGTGTCCCCCTTAGCTTGGACGTCTGGTCATACGAGAGGCAAGGCGAGATGCCGCTGGTTGCATCGAGGCTTAGCGAAATGAGTTGATGCAGTAGAATACCAATCAATATTAGGCTCTCCAACAGGGAGCCTGATAATTCCTTCGGGAAATGGGAATGCCGATATGTATTCTGTAGAAAAGACAAAGGGTATAAACTTCTTTAAACAGTTTGACTACACTCTGTTTACAGCTGTGCTGCTTCTGGCTGCATGCGGGATGTTTGTGCTGAGAAGCGCGACGCTGGTTATGCCGGGTGGGGGTGACGGGAACAGGATAATGCTGATGCAGAGCATAGGTCTTGCGTTGGGCATTATACTTGCCCTGGTTCTGAGTTTTGTCGACTATAAGGACTTCAAAACGATCGGGTTTATTTTTTATATATTGAGCACGTGCCTTCTGCTGCTTGTGCTTTTTGCCGGCACGGGGAAAAGCCAGGTGGGGACCAACGGCTGGTTCAACTTCATGGGTGTAAGCTTTCAGCCGTCGGAGCTTGCCAAGATAACCCTCATCGTATTCATATCGCTTTTTCTCGAACGGATAAAAGAGGGGCGGAAGGACAGGACAGCCAATATAATAAAGTTTATCGTTTATTCTGCAATACCGATAGGTTTGATAGCTCTCCAGCCCGATGTAGGCACCTGTATGGTTTTTGCATTCATAATCCTCGTTATGGTATTTGTTGCAGGCATACCGTATAGATATTTTTTAAGGGCGCTCCTGGTTTCACTGCCGTTGCTGGCAGGCTCGTGGTTCCTCATGAAACCGTACCAGAAAAGCAGAATCCTGTCGTTCTTTTCTCCGGACCAGTACGCCCAGGATTCCGCATACAACGTGATACGTGCGAAGATTGCGATAGGCTCGGGCCGGATTTACGGCAAGGGCCTGTACCAGGGCATACAGACCCAGCGCGGCTGGGTTCCCGTAAAGGCGTCCGACTTCATATTTTCCGTAGTCGGGGAGGAACTGGGGTTTATCGGCGCTGCCGCGCTGATTGTACTTATATTCTTTATTCTCCTGAGATGCATATATATCGCCAAAAATTCGAGGGATGCCTACGGCTCTTTCTTGGTCATGGGCATAACCGGGATGTTTGCCTTCCACTATATCGAGAACATAGGCATGTGCATCGGGCTGCTGCCGGTGACGGGCATACCGCTGCCGTTTGTCAGTTCCGGGGGAAGCGCGATGGTTACGAATTTCATCGCCGTCGGAATAGTGCTGAGCGTTTCGATGCGGAGGAAGAAGACCATATTCAACAACACGCAGTAAAGAAAGCATGGTCTGGCAAGAGCTTCAGGATTTATTCCGGGAAATATAAAGATAGGACTAATTTCCTATCTTTTATTTTTTTTTAATAATTTTAATAAATTTATCTTGATTATTGGTTAAATTTGCAATAAAATAGCATTGTAGTGGTTGAAAGTGGAGGAAAGTGGTGGACAGGCTGGGTTAGTGAGGTGAAGTGGTTGTTCTACGGTGAATACCAGCACACGTTGGATCCTAAGAACCGGGTTATAATACCCTCGAAGCTCAGAGAGGGGCTCGGGGACAAGTTTATATTGACCAGGGGCTTTGACAACTGCCTGTTTGCGTATTCACTGGAAGAATGGAGGAACTTTGAGGGAAAGATGAAGACCCTGCCGATGACGGACAGGGACGCAAGAGCGTTCATGAGATTTTTCTTCGCCAGCGCGAGCGAATGCGAAGTGGACAAGCAGGGAAGGATATTGATACCCCAGAACCTCAAGGAATATGCCGGACTCGAAAAGGAACTGTACATCATAGGCATGGCATCGAGAGTGGAGGTATGGAGCAAGGCCAGATGGGAAGAATATACAAGTGGAGAGAATCTTAATGCGGACA
>Ga0272448_1005868_pt1 | contig 13405 bp, 9 predicted proteins | sample YNPCB0191_FD_202220 | JGI IMG/M metagenome (GOLD analysis project Ga0272448, IMG submission 202220) | Hot spring sediment microbial communities from Yellowstone National Park, WY, United States - YNP-CB-019-1 | ecosystem: Environmental > Aquatic > Thermal springs > Hot (42-90C) > Sediment...
GCCAAACTGATCCTGCGGCGCATCGTGCGCCCGAAGTATGCCTGCCGGTGCAGCGAGGCCGGTGTCGCCGTAGCACCCTTGCCGGCACGGCTGCTGCCGCAAAGCCGGCTGGGGCTGGGGCTCGGGGTTTACGTCACCCTGGCACGCTTTGACGATCATCTCTCCTACTACCGGCTCGAGCAACAGTTCCGCGAGCGGCACGGCATCGTCATCCCGCGCCAACAGATGGTCCAATGGGTCCAGTCGATCGCCGAGCTCGTGCGCCCGATCTACGACGCCATGTGGCGGCGGATGGTTGCCGGTGACTACATGCAGATCGACGAGACCCCGGTGCGCGTGCTCGATCCGGAGGTCGAGGGCAAAGCGGCACGGGGGTATCTGTGGTTCTATGCCGTGCCGGGCGGGGATGTCGTTTTGGACTTCAGCCGCAGCCGGGGCCTGGCCCCCCTGGCGCAGCGCCTGGCAGGTTTTTCTCGTTGTTTTCTGAGGGCCTGTGACCGTAAGATCGTTCTCGCCGGATGTTCCGGAGGGATGTCGTGATCGGCAAAACCATCTCCCACTACAGGATCATCGAGAAACTGGGGGGCGGCGGCATGGGCGTCGTCTACCGGGCCGAGGACATCAGGCTTGGGCGCACAGTCGCGTGCAACCCAAGGAACTGGCCGGAGATGAGCAGGCGCTCAAGCGCTTCCAACGCGAAGCGCTGGCCGTTTCGGCCCTGAATCACCCGCACATTTGCACGCTCTACGATATCTGCGATGAGGGCGGCCAGCCGTTTATGGTGATGGAGCTGCTCGAGGGCCGTTCGCTCGACCACATCATCGCAGGAAAGCCGCTGGACGCCGACACCATCCTCGAAATCGGCATCCAGATCGCCGACGCGCTGAACGCCGCTCACACCAAAAGAATCGTGCATCGAGACATCAAACCGGCCAACATCTTCGTGACCGGAGAGGGGCAGGTCAAAGTGCTGGACTTTGGCCTGGCCAAGCTGGGCTTGCTGCAGGCGCCTCGATCCACCCAGGCACAGGAGGGCACGCCGGAGCTTTCGGAGGCGCTCCTGACTTCGCCTGGAATGCCCGTCGGGACTGCATCTTACATGTCGCCCGAGCAGGTGCGCGGCGAGGAGACCGATGCCCGCAGCGATCTCTTTTCGCTGGGAGTCGTGCTCTATGAGATGGCAGCCGGCCGGCCCCCGTTTGAAGGTCCGACGTGCGGCGTCATTTTCGAGGCAATCTTGAACCGGACCCCGATCGCTCCCCGGGTCTGGAATCCGGCGTTGCCCGCAGCTCTGGAAGCGGTGATCCAGAAGGCGCTGGAGAAGGAAATGGCAGCGCGCTATCAGACCGCCGCCTTGCTGCGTACCGATCTAAAGACTCTCAAGCTCGAAAGAGATTCCGGACGAATACTGGCGGCTGCATCAAACGCCCCAAAGGAGGCCGAGGATTCGCTCAGCGTGAGCGCGGGAGACTCATCTCGCGAGCAGCCCGAGGGCAAGCCCCCGGAGCGGCGCAAATCGCGGCGCGTCCTGCGAGTGGCCTTCTTGACTGGAGCCGCTGTTCTCTTGGCGGCCGCCGGTTATCTCCTGGTCTCCGTAAGGACAGCCTACTACCCATGCATTGTGATCAATGAGTTCCATGTCGATCCGGACCTTGTACCCGCCGGACTGACCGAATACGCGCTTAAGAGGACCCTCTCACAGTTTCAAGAGGTGACAGTCCTCGATCATAGGGAGTTCGAACAGGCGCTCCGGCTTGAAAACAGCGCGCGTAAGTCACAAGCCCAAAAGCGCGGCAGTGCCCGAGTGCTGGATAGGATCCTGAACCGATCAGAGGCAGTCCGCGAGCCGACTCTTTCTGTTTCGGCGGAGATGCGCCAATCCATGGGATCCATCGAACTGCAGGTCAATCTGACCAATCGTGGGCGGTCCGAGTCCTTCTCCAGCCGTTACCGGGGTGTCGATCAACTGATCACCAAGGGAATCGACGACCTCGTCTGGCGCATCCTGAAATCCTGCGACGCTACCCTGGAAAGCAACCTGGCCGCCAGCGCGCAGAGTTTTCGGCCCGCCGTGCTCCTGCTCTCCGACAACCTCGACGCCTTGCGCCATTACTGGCAGGGATCGATGGCCTGGGACCATCTGGACATGGCATCGGCGGAACATGAGTTCCGCTCCGCGCTCGAGATCGATCCCACATTTGCGCTGGCGCACCTGCTGCTGGGGGAGGTGCGCGTCTTTCAGAATCAGTGGAGCGACGCTCAGTGGCAAATCCAGGCCGCCCAGGAGCAATCCGGTTCTCTGACGGAAGCAGACCGCCTGCGCATCAATGCTCTACTGGCGCGGCTCTCCGGCAGGATCTTCGACGAACGGGCTCAACTGGAAAAGCTCATCGGACTGCAGCCGCACCGCGTGGAATACGTCTACGAACTCGCGGAGTCCTACTTCCACACGCCGATGTCCAGGAGGCAATCAACAAGTACCTGGAAGCGCTCACGCTCGACGAGAGCTATGCCCTGGCTATAACCACCTCGGGTACTGCTACGCGTGGAAGGGGGATCACGCGCTCGCCCTTCAGGCTCTGACCCGCTATCTGAAAATCGATCCTTCCACCAATGCTTACGACAGCCTGGGCGACGCTTACATACTGGCCGGTGAATACGACAAGGCTGAGGAAATGAAAAGAAAGGCGGCCGAGAAGGACGGAAACTTGTACTACGTCAGGCGCAGCCTGGTCTTCCTCGATATCTTGCGCGGCCGCAACCGCGCTGCCGGCGAAAAGCTCAAGGAGTTGGTAAGCGAGGATATCGACGACCTGGAAAAGGCGCGCTTCCTCGCCGTGGCAGCCTTTTTTCACTATCGCCTTGGTGAGCTGAAGCCGGCCCTGCAGGCCTGCAACCAGGGGCTTATGCTATTGAGAGGCGGGCTGAGCAGCGACGCGCCGCACGACGAGCTCGTGTGGCTCAAGGGATTGATCGAGCTGGACTCCAGGAACATGGCTGGCGCCAAAGCAGAATTGGCGCAGCTCCGCAAAATGCTCGACGCAAACTCGATCACCGCCATGAATTACAAGCCCGCTTATAAGCACTATCTGCATCTTCTCGCCCGCATCAGCGCCGAAGAGGGGAAAAAGGATGAAGCGCTCCTCGCCACCAAAGACCTCGAGTGGGTCAAAGACAAGTTCGGCTACTGGAGCACTCTCTACGACCACGCATTCATGTTGGACAGCATCGGCCAAATCTTCGAAAAGCTGGGCTCTTTGCAGGACGCGGAACTCTCTTACCGGAACGCTTTGTCCTACAACCCGCAGTTCCCGCTGGCGCACTTTCACCTGGGCCGTCTGCTCCTCCGCGCCGGACGGAATCGGGAAGCACTGGACGAACTGAAGCTATTTCGAAGCGAATGGGCGACGGCGGATGCGAACGCGCCGGAGATCGTGGCTGCCGGCCAGATGCTGAACCCTTCCAAGTGACGAGTGACGAGTTAAAAACGCTTTTGTTGATTCGTCATTCGTCACTCGTCACTTCCCTCCGGTTCCTTTCACCCAGAGGAAGTAGCATGGAACACCCAGGGCGATAGTCATCAGTGCAATGCAGGAGGCGAACGGCCGGCCGGCAAATGCCACACCCATGAGTATCAGGCTGCTGATCAGATAGAACACCGGAACCGCCGGATATCCAAATACCTTCGCGGCCGACGCCTCCCCGATCCCCTCTTTCCTTGCCCGGAATATTCCTGCGACCGCCAGCCAGGGAAACACCCCCAGGGCAAAACCGATATAATAGGTGATCTGCTCAAGCGTCCCGGTGACGGCCATTGCAACGGCGATCGCCCCCTGGATCAAGATGGAGATTCCAGGCACGCCATAGCGTGGATGCACCTTGGCAGCCAGAGGGAGGAACAGCCGGTCCTGCGCCATGGCAAAATACACCCGCGGCCCGAGGATGATATAGGCGCTTAAAGAGGAGAGCAATGCCAGGCCCGTCAGCAGCCCCACGAGGTTCCCCACCCCACTCCCGAAAGCCCGGACGGATGCTTCCTTGACAACTTCCTCCATCCCTTGCAGCTGGCGAAAGGGCACATACTGAAGGATGAAGATGTTGACTGCCAGATACAACACAATGACGATGCCCGTGCCGGCCAGCAGGGATAAGGGCAGGGTCCGACGCGGTTCCTTCAACTCGCCGGCAATATACGCGCTCGCGTTCCACCCGCTGTAGGCGAACATCACAGACATCATGGCGGTTCCAAACGCGTAGCCGCCTTGCGACTCGCCGCCGGCAAGAGCAAACGCAGATCCAGTCCACCTTGCAAATAGCAATCCAAATGACGCGAGACCTAGAACGATGGCGATCTTGATTCCCGTCAGAAGATTCTGAACCACCGAGCCTAAGCGAATGCCGAGGTAGTGTACACCCGTGAGCGCGAGGATAATGGCAACAGCGCTCGCCTTCTTGAGGGAAAAAACACCCCCACCCGAAAGCGCCGGGAATCGGTCTTGAGCTGCACTGAAAACATATCCCGAAAAACCAAGGGCAGAAGCGGCGATGGGCGCAGAGAATCCTACGATCAAGCTGGTCCAGCCGGTCAGGAATCCCAGCGCCGGGTGGTATATCCTCTTGAGATACACGTACTCCCCACCCTCCTCGGGCATGTGAGTTGCCAGCTCCGCGTAACATAGCGCACCCGCGACTGCAATCAGCCCTCCCAAAATCCAGCAACCGATGACCCATCCTCCGCCTGGGATCTTGCCCGCCACATACCCGGTGGTCGTAAAGATGCCGGCGCCGATCATGTTCGTTACCACGATGCTGGTCGCGGTCAACGGGCCTATCTTCCTGTGCACTTGTCCTGCTTTAGTCTCGAGCTCACCTGCTGGAAACATCGGATCCCCCGAAACTGTAACCGGTGAATTTGCCTCGCACCCCGGCATTGCGCGCGCTGCGCATTCTCCCGCCGCGTTGGCAAGGCGTCTATAATATGTGTGGAGGGATTAAAAGGAATGGACGACGCGTATGCTCACAAGAAAGCAGAAGGCCATTTACCTGACGGGCGGGGGTGTCGTTGCTGCAGCGCTCGTCTGGCTCTGTAGCGCTAAGTCGGCTGCAGGAGCCCGCAGCTTTCTGGGTGAAGCGGGCAAGAAGGCGGCCAAGTCGCTCGACGATATCCAGAACACATTGTCGACAGTGCGGCAGTGCACGGAAGAGGTCGACCGCTTTGTGCGCGAGCTCGTCCAGGTAGGCAGAGAGCGCAGAGCCCAGGCTGAACTGGTCATCGATGACACGCTGAAGCGGCTGGAGCAGACGGCGGATGTAATCCAGAAGAACGTTGCCCAATCCTCGGAGGAAATCACCGCGCTGCTGAGAGACCTCCGGACTGCCGTCGCGCACTTGGTTTCGTCGAAGCCTTCTGAAGCCGCCTGAGGATTTCGGAGACAGTCACTCGTCACTCGAGTGAGCCTATCTCCTTTTCGACTTCTTCCAAAATCTCGCACGACCGGACCAGTTCCTTCATGGCGTTGTGGTCGGGATACAGCGGCCTGTCTTCCTCAAGGTGGGCCACATGCCTGCGCACGACCTCATGAGCTTTCCTCACGCCGCGCCCTGGAGTGAATTCGCGGAAATCCAGCGCCTGAGCGGCAGCCATGAATTCGATCCCGAGCACGCCATAGGCGTTGTCCAGAATCTGGCTGTTCTTGATCGCCGTGTTCATTCCCATGGAGACGAAATCCTCCTGATCGGCGGCCGCTGGGATGGAGCCAATGGAAGCCGGCGCGGACAGGATGCGCTGCTCGACGATGAGCATGTCCGCCGTATATTGGCTCAGCATCATGCCGGAAAACATGCCCGCCCCTTTCGTCAGAAAGGCTGGCAGGCCCACGCTCAGCGCCGGATTCGTGAGCCGGTTCAGGCGCCGTTCCGAAAGCACGCAGACCATGGTCACGGCCGCCCCGATCATGTCCATGGGGAGGGAGACAGGCGAGCCCTGGAAATTGGCGCCCGTAAGCGTCAGCTTGGCCTCCGGCAGGAAGACCGGGTTGTCGGCCACGCCGTTGAGCTCGGTCTCGACTTGCCGCACCGCGTAGGCAAGCGCGTCGTGCGCTGCTCCGATGACCTGCGGGCTGGATCGCATGGAGTAAGCATCCTGGACCTTGGTCTTGAACTTGCCCGCGAGCAAATCGCTTCCCTGGATGCACTTCATGATGGCTTTGGCGCTGCGCACGGCGCCGGGAAATCCACGCAGTTGATGGAGCCGCACATCGTACGGCTTGAGATTGGCGTAGAGCGCCTCCAGCGTCATCGAGCACGCGATCTCGGCCTGCTTCAGCCAGCGATTGATGTCGTGAAGGTGGAGAGCGCTCATCGCAGTCAGCAGGTTGGAACCGTTGATGGCGGCCAGACCGTCGCGCGCTTGCAGGCCAGGGATAGCGATGCCCGCGCGCTCGAGCGCCACCCGGCCCGGCAGGCGCTCTCCCCGGTAATATGCTTCGCCTTCGCCCATCAACAGCAGGGCCAGTTGCGCCATGGGCGCTAGATCGCCACATGCTCCCACCGAACCCTTCTGGCAGACTACCGGCGTGACACCGCGGTTCAGCATCTCTACGAGCGTGAGGGTGATTTCCGGCCGGCAGCCCGAGTTGCCGCGCGCGTGCACGTTGATCCTGCTGGCCATGGCTCCCCGCACATATTCAATGGGCGCCGGCTCGCCAATCCCTGCGGCGTGGTTGTAGATCAAGTATTTCTGGAACTGCTGCACTTGCTCGTCGTTTAGGACCACCTCGGAGAATTCGCCGATGCCGGTATTGATTCCGTACATGATCTCGTGCGCGCGTATCTTATCCTCGAGCATTGCACGGCACGCTTTGATGCGCTCCAAAGCGGCCGGATCAAGCTCGACCTTTTCCCCCTCTCTTGCGATTTGGATGAGCCTGTTGATAGTCAATGAAGATCCGTCGAGGACAATTGCCATCGTGACTTCCTTTCCCGTTATGATGTCAGGGGGTATTTGTAGCCGGGCGAGGGCCGAAGCACAAGACCTTTTTGGGAGCGCATTAGGATCTCACCGCACAGGTCGCAGCGCGGCCATGAACCTCAACCAAAAAGAAAGCGCGAAACACCAAGAAGTCACGAGAGAAAGCGGGAGATCGGATCCAGGATCGGAATCGCCATCGGCCTTTCTCGGATAGCCGCCGCGTGCGAGCGCGATTCCGATCCCGAAGCCGTCAGCCGGAAGTGTGCCACAATCCTGTATCCTGCAACGCCGCTTTGGCTTATAGTCGCGCTAGTGTGCGCGAGAAGGGGCGGAAGTTAACATAATACAGAGGAGTCCTTCTGGAAGGAATGCATTGTTGCCGCAGAACTCGGATCATGCCAGCACGTACTTCCCCGACTTCTTCGTCCCCACCCTCTTCACGAACCCAGCCTCGATGAGCGGCTTCAGAAGACCCATCGCTCCCTGCTTCGAGACGCCGAGCGCCTTCCAGATCTCGCGCGGCGCCATCCCGCCCTTGTCGCGGAGTAGCCCGAGGAGTTTCTCCTGCCTCGGCCGGAGCGTGATCTTGGCCGCGCCGGTCTCGACCGAGATCCGTTCGAGACGTGCCTGAACCCCTTCGAGCGTCCGGTGGATTCCTTCGGCGCAATACTCGATCCAGCGCGTGAGGTCATCGTTGCTCTGCCGGACCTCCTCAAGCGCAGCATAGTATCTCGGCCGGTCGTCCCAGTAGTACTCGTCGACGGCGAAGATATGGTTCGTGTCGAAGCCCCGCCGGAAGAGTTCCCATAGTGCGAGCATGCGGCCGACGCGGCCGTTTCCATCCGCGAAAGCGTGAATGTCCTCGAAGCGATAGTGGACGACGGCCGACGAGACGACGGGCGACCATCGGCCCGCCTCGTCGTTCCACCACCGGATGAGCCCGTCCATGAGGCCTCGGACCTCCTCGGGCGGTGGCGGAATGTGACGGCCGACGCGAACGCGGATCGTCCGGTAGACGCCCGGCTTGCCCTGGTCCATGACGCCCTCGGCGAGGATGCCATGGAGCCGGCAAACATCCTCGTGCGTGATCGCCTTCTTCGTCGCGTGCTTCTCGACGAACTTGAGGCCGTCGAAATAGTTGAGGACCTCCCTCTTCGACCGGGGCGTGACGGCGGGGACGGGGTGCCCCTCGTCGAGAGCGCGGACCTGCTCGAGCGTGAGCGGGTTCCCCTCGATCGCGGTCGAAGCGTGCGCGTTCCGGATCCGGGCATCCTTCTGGAGCATCGGAATCCACGGCACCTCAACCGAGGCGGCCTGGATCCGCGCACGGAGCGCGGCGATCTCCTCGATCCGGGCGAGGAGGCCGGGCGTGATCGTGAACCGGGGCGCGTAAGCCATCGTAGACAAGTCTACAGTAAGTCAAGTATTAGTCAAGCGATTGGTCAACCACTTGCCACAGTAGGCCCAATGGCTTCGTACAGCACGAGTTCCCGCCATCTCATCGCGTCAGTTTCACGCCATGCCTCGCGCCATTCCCGCGCCATCGGTTCGACCCAGTGGACCGATTGCCGCCGCAGTAAAGGACATGGACGAGCCTTGCTTTTCGTGAGCAGAAAGAGTGAGCCGAGACTCATCAGCCGGCAGGCGCACACCGCGCGCGTTCTCAGTTTCTCAGAATGCTTTCCCTCCGAAATAAATGCGGGCGCTGAAGAACACTTCGTCTTTCGGCCCGGGCTGATAGGAGTTGCCGTCAGGATCGGGCTCGGTAAACGCGATGTAGTATTTCCTGAGCGCGTTGCGGGCGGCAATCATGATCTCCCCGCTCACCTTATCGCTGTTCCACCGATATCCGAGCCGCGGATTGAACAGCCCGTACCCCCATGCATAGCCCGTGTTCGTTTGGTCGACGTAGGCCTTGCTCACCATGTCCTCGCCGAAACCGAGGAACAAGTGGCGGCGAACCGTGTACTCCACGTCCAGATAAGCCTGGTGCTCGGGAGCATTCGGCATCCAGACGTCCTGGAAGGCGCCCCACAGGCTCTGCACGTTGACATACTTGAAATTCGAGTAGGTATAAGTAAGGCGCACGATAAGCGGATCGACGGGGTACCAGGAGAAGGCTGTCTCGATTCCATTGCGGCGGCTGTTGCCCGCGTTCTGATAAAAAGTCTCCAGCGGCCGGCCCGGCACGCGATAGCGGCCGAAGTCGTTTTTGGTATCGAGATGGAAGTAAGCTATGTCGTAGAAGAAGCGCTTCTGCGCGTTGCCGCGAATGCCGAATTCCTCGCCGTTGGAAGTCGCCGGCCTGAGGCTGAGGTTGAACCCGCCGAGATGAGCGGGATTATTCCTCAGCTCTTCAGTTGCCGGAGGGAGGAAGCCCTGCCCCCAGCTCGTGTAAAAGCCGAAGTTCGAATTCGGGTTCCAAGACAGTCCAACGCGTCCGGTGGTCTTGTGAAAGTCGGCTGAGCCTGAAAGATCCACTCCTCCAGCCTTCATATTGTCGGTCAGTTGGTTGTGGATGTTGTCGTAACGCAGATCGAACATCACGTTGACCTGGGGGTTCAGCTCGACACGATCGAATGCATAAAGGCCAACCCCTCTCTGGTAGACGTCGCTGTCCGAGGCCTTCGCGCCTTCCTGCGCTCCTCCGAGATTGAGGTTCTTGTAATCCCAAACGGTCTGCCAATCCATGTCGGACCCGATGGTGAAATGGTTCTTCACCGGTCCCGTCCCGCTATGAATTGTGTACTGGACAATGGCGCCTGGCGAGTTGTACGAGGCGTGATCAACGGCTGAAGGGACCGACTCGCGCCACGCCGTATTGCGGTAGTAAACGCTGAAAGACAAATCCTGGTTGCCGGCGGGATGGAACTCTCCTGTAAGTCCGGTAGTCACGCGCCGTGTGCGCTGGTATTCGTTGAAAGTGAGCGCATCCGGATTCGGCTGCCGCGGGTTATCAAGCTGGGCCAGGTTGAGTCCTTCGGCGTTTTCGTTGAAGAAATTTGTGCCCCCGAGAATCGCCGTCAGTTTCCCGGATTTGCCGATCTTCCAACTGAACTTGCTGTACAAGTTGAGCGCACGGAAAGCCGTGTGCACACGATACCCGTCTCCGGCATTGTTCGACGCGGAAATCCGGTAGTTCGTCTTCCCTTGTGTGCCGCCTACCTCCGCTAGCACCTTGTAGAAATCATACGTGCCATAGGTAAAAGATGCATCGCCGGCAGTCGGCTTCGTTCCGCCGTCGCGCGTTGTGATGTCGATGACCCCGCCGGCAGCGCCGCCGCCGTACAATGCAGAGGCAGGTCCCCTGAAGATCCCGATGTGCCGGACTGTAGACCAGTCGACGTCGAACAGGTCCGGCGCGAATCCGGTCGGGTCGTTAAGCGGCAGGCCGTCGAGCAGAACCTTGATGCCGCGAATTCCGCGTTCCGTCAGCAGCCCTTGCCCTCGGATAGACATGTGGACGCGCTCGCCGTCGGCCTGATTGTCGACTTTCATCCCAGGAACGAGCTTGAGCGCTTCTTCTGCTCCGATCCCGCGCGGCATCATGCTTAGGAATTCTGCGGGAACGACGGACGTGGCCGCCGGGGTCTCATTGAGCGGGATCTCGATGCGTGGGGCCGTGACCACCACCACCTCGCTGGGGCCTTTCGGTGCCTCTTGAGTTCCGGTGGCGGGCTTCTGCTGCCCGGCGTTCGCTTGCTCATCTCCGGAAGCCGTCGTTGCCTTGTCGGCCTGCTGGAACGGCGCAGCCCTCAAACTGCCGGAGGTCATGAGTACGATGACCATGACAGCGCCGGCCAGAAACATGGCAAAGTAGGAATTAGTCAAAGCTTTGATGCCTGGTTGTTTCTTGCAGTACATCTGATTCCTCCACGAGGCAGAAACCGGCAAACTTGATGCCAGAGCCGCCCGCCTCAGTATGCAGACCTCTCCACACCCTATCCGCGAAAACATCCCTGCGCCCGCGAAATTGGTGACAGGCACTTTCTTCATCCGTCGAGATATCCGGGGCGAAAAAAGGTACCTGTTGCCAATTTCGTGCCCTCTAACCGATCGGATCGCCGTCGATGCTAGGATATTTCGGAAACTACTACCAGCCTTCGTATTTGGACAGAGGCAGAGCCGGGGATATCGGCAGCACCCGATCGTCTACTGAAGCGCTGAAACGACGTATTCGAGCGCTGAATGAATCGCGGCCAGGAGGCCGGAGCTGGAAACGGTCAGGACCAAAATGGTGAGGAATCCGGAGAGGCAGGCGCCCATGGCGAGTTTCAGAATGGGAGTTTCCGCCGGCTGCGGACTGGCTTGTGCGGAACGCTGGATCAGCCGAACCACACGCGACGTGATGCAGCCGGGATCTTCGCTGATGAGAGAGGTTCCTGCAAGCATGGCGGCCTTTGAACCTCTGGGGGCGAGCCGCGCGACCTTCACCAGAGCCGATGCGAGATCGAGTGCCACGGAGGCCCCGCCTCGGGCCGCATAGTCGTCGGCTGCAAGTTCGGCCGCCTCGAACCACGCGCGGTCCAGAGACCGTCCCGCAGGAATGACGGTCAGAACATCACGGCACATATGCAGCAATGCGCGCTTGGAATTGTCGACTGCGGCCAGATGCCCCTTCTCGTGGGCCACCGCTGCGTCGATTTCTTCCGGGCTCAGCGCATGAAATACCTGATCGGCAATAAACAATCTTGGACGAAAAGCGCCCAGGATCGCGATGACCGGGAACCGATGTTGAAAGCGGAAGGCGGGAATCGTGAGATTCTCAATCCGGAGAGGCTCGGCATGTTTCAGCCAGTCTCTGACCAGCCGGCGAGTAGCAAGGCATGTCCCAAGTCTGTGCCATAGCGCCAGACCGATTCCGCCGAGCGATACTGCGGCCAACACGCCGAGTTTCGCGGTGACGATCTCGGATGTGTGCCGGGGCTCGTTGGCCAGATACGACGGGATAAAGACAGCACCGACGCAGAGGATCGCCACCAGGCCGGGCACGATGCGTAGAAAAAACAGCAATTGTGCGCGAGTCGAGGTCGACCAGGACTCTGCCGCCGGCGAAATGCGTCGCCAAAGGACAGACACAAACACTGAGGCAAGGCTGTTGATACTCAGCAATCCGACAAGCGACAGGCAAATGCCCAGCAGCTCGTACATGGTATCCCTCAGTGCTTGCGCCGCAGCTCGCCTTTCTTTTCTCTAACGAGGCGGTCGAGCTCGTCCAGAAAGGCGCGGTCGCGCTCGCTTACCGCGTCCACAATGCACGCCAGCAGAGGCTCGCCGCCATCCGACGCGCGGTCGATCAGGCCTTCGATCATATCCTGCGCGATGCCCCGCTCAAACTCGAGCGGTGAAACTCGCGGCGAATACAGGAACGCGCGTCCGTGCTTGCGCCGTTCGAGTATCCCTTTTCGGTACAGACGGTCCAGCGTGGTCATTAAGGTCGTGTAGGCAATGCGCTCTTCGAAGGCCTGAAAAACGTCACGCACGCTGATTTCGCCCCGCTGCCAGGTCACGTTCATCACTTCGCGTTCGAGCTTGCCGAACGCCATGCTCACAACCTCGCGCGGGCGCTTAAATCCTCGAAGAGTGAATGATGACACCTTCATGTTCAGCCCTTACATCACCCCGCGAACATATCACTGCAGAATCGAGAGCAAATGCAAGTAAAATCGCGCAAATGGTCCCAGTTCGGCCGGGATCGGCCGCGCCATCTCGGAGGGCGCGCGATCACGCATTTCGTTCCTGCGTTTTCCACGGCCGTTCGGCGACCATCTGGCGGACGACCGCAGCGGCTTGCGCGACATCTGAGCGGGTGATGCCGCGATAGGTGACAAACCGGACAATCGTTCCCACTCCCGGCAGCCCTCTAACTCCGCGCGCGTCAAGCCAGCGGGCGAAAGTGGCGGCATCGATTCCCAGATCCTTTACATCTACATTGACGATGTCGGTCTGGACCGACTCCATGTTGATCGTCAGCCCTGGGATCACAGAGAGGCCGCTTGCCAGGAAACGGGCGTTTTCATGATCCTCGGCCAGCCGGGGAACCATGGTGCGCAAGGCCACGAGGCCTGGGGCCGCAATGATGCCGGCCTGGCGCATGGTTCCGCCGAGCGCGCGCCGGACCTTGCGCGCCCTTTCGATGAAGAATCGGCTGGTTGATAGTAGTTTGGTTTTTCGTTACGGAAGCAGGATAGCACGGGTGGGCGTGAAAATCTCCTGAAATCTCCCGCAATTCTTCCATGGGACCGGTCAAGAGGCAGGCGTTTTTCTGTGGCGGGGGCTCGCGCTGGGCAAACAGAGTGGGGAAAAGGCTCCGCCAGCCTTTGGGCCATCCTTGCCCCAGCCTCGTGAAGCGGCGGCGGGGCACACGACCGCCTTTCACCCCGGTTTCGACCGGTGCCAGGGCTCAGCGCAGCGAGATTCTGCTTCAGTCGATGC
>Ga0272448_1005869_pt1 | contig 13404 bp, 9 predicted proteins | sample YNPCB0191_FD_202220 | JGI IMG/M metagenome (GOLD analysis project Ga0272448, IMG submission 202220) | Hot spring sediment microbial communities from Yellowstone National Park, WY, United States - YNP-CB-019-1 | ecosystem: Environmental > Aquatic > Thermal springs > Hot (42-90C) > Sediment...
CTTTTGTACGGATCGCATTTGCGACCACAATCTTTTCTATCGCGGCAGTAGCTTGAATTGCCCGTTGTATCTTTATCCTGACGGCCCTGTGCCGGAATCTCTGTTCGATTACAACAATACCCGCCGGTCCAACTTGTCCGGCCGGTTTGTGGATCAGCTATGCGAGGGCCTCGGACTGGCTTTTTGGCCTGACGGCCGCGGAGACCTGGAAAAGACGGTTGGTCCCGAAGACATTTTTCACTATGCGTATGCCGTGTTCCATTCCCCCAGTTACCGAAGACGGTACGCAGAGTTTTTGAAGGTGGATTTTCCACGATTGCCGTTGACCAGCAAGTTGGAACTCTTCCGCTCCCTGGCCCAGGTAGGTGCGGAGCTGGTCGGATGCCACCTGCTGCAATCGCCGAAGGTGGAGCAGTTTGTTACAGAGTTTCCGGTCCCAGGGGACAACCGAATTGAAAAAGTGCGCTACACCGAGTCGGCCGCACGGGTCTGGATCAATCAGACCCAATACTTCGGCGGCGTGCCAAAGCCGGTTTGGGAGTTTTCCATAGGCGGGTACCAGGTCTGCCATAAATGGCTCAAAGACCGCAAAGGCCGCCAGCTTACCTACCAAGACATCCAGCACTATCAGAAGATCGTGGCCGCCCTGCAAGAGACGATCCGGCTGATGGGGCAGATCGATGGGCTGATCAGCCAGCACGGCGGATGGCCGATGGAGTAACGGGACCCGTCCGGCCTGGCTTTACTAACTCCCCCGCTTCGGCGGGTTTTTATGCGCCGGCCCCGGAGTAATGGCACAGGGCCGGGGGCTTGCCAACCCTCGGGACCAAGTTCTGGATGCCGTGCGAATCTATCTGTTTTGCCTATATTGCCCATTTTCTTTATTCAATTGGGGTTGTGATAAAACGCCTTCCTCTTTATATTTAGCCAGGCTCTTTGGGGATCCGGAAGAGCCCCGGACTCTACCCTCTTTTGAGTTTCTCCACGGGTGGCAAAACAGGTTTGGGTTGTCGTAACATCTTAGCCGAATGGAGGGGCCGATTAGCCGAATGGAGGGGCCGAACGTGTCATTCCTGCGGAAGCAGCAGTCCTGACTTGTTCCCGAGTAAGCGGGAATCCACGCCCTAGGGACTTCTTCCGACTGTCTGGCTTCCCCCATTTGCGGGAATGACCCCCTGGGGTTCGCCCGCCAAGGGAGAGGTGAGTTACTTCATTCGGCTAAAATGTTCCTGGTTTTCTTTGCCCATATCTTCTTGATTATCTTTTGGCAGGGAGGCCGACACGTGCAATGCCAACGTCATTGGGGCGAACAGGGATGGCTACGTTCTGGGCGGCAACATCTTAGATGGGTTGTTGCCGCTTTGGGAGGTTTGGGGAGTTTTTTCCTAGTATCTCCTGGAATGCCGGCCCAGACTACGGTTCCGGAACCAGGCACGGGCACAGCCGCTCAGTGGCGGTCCTCTCCGGGGGAACCGACAGGAGGTTCTGGGGCAGCATCCCCTTCCGGAACCAGCGCTGGCGAGGCGGCGTCAGGGGGGAATCCTCCGCCAGGGGGGATGCCGACCGGGGCTTTGCCGGCAGGAGCGATACCAGCAGGTACGGTTCCAGGAACGGCGGGGAACCTTCCGATGGGAGGGACAGGGGGTGGGATTCCGGCGGCTACGGTTCCCTCCGCCCCCCCACCCAACCTTGGGACGTCCGAAGTTCGTCCGGGGACAGCCGGTTCGGCTGGTCCTCAGGCATCCTCGGCTGGCCAGCCTGCTGCTTCGGCGGGGGGCATTCCCCCTTCGGGCGGCGAGGTCCGAACGCCGATAGCCCGGGTTTTGCCTAGCCCAGGTACCCTGCCCAACGAAGCCGGTCAAATCTGGCGGGAATACGACATCAGTCCTTATACGCTGCGGGTGCATACGACGGCCCGGCCCGAACTGGCCGTGGTGGATTGGATTCTGCGGGAGACCGGCTATCAGGCCTGGCACGGCGAACCGCTTGGCATTCTGAGCGTAACGCAGCGGACGCTGCGGGTTTACCATACACCGCAGATGCAGGCGGTGGTAGGGGAGATTGTGGATCGGTTTGTCCATAGTGCGGCGCAAACTCAGGCGTTTGGGCTTCGGGTGATTACGGTGGATCATCCGAATTGGCGGGCCAAGTCCTACCGGGTTTTGCGCCCGGTCCCGGTGCAAACGCCGGGGGTGCAGGCATGGGTGTTATCTAGGGAAGATGCTGCCCTGCTTTTGGCCGAGCTCCGACGACGCTCCGACTATCGGGAGCATAATTCGCCGCATCTGTTGATTCCCAACGGCCAATCCACGGTAGTTTCTTCGATCCGGCCCCGCTCGTATGTTCGGGACGTTACGCTTCGTCCTGATACGTTACAAGGATATGAACAGCAACTGAGCCAAATCGACGAGGGCTTCTCCATCGAGTTCAGTCCACTATTGACCTTAGACGGAAAAATGATCGACGCCTCGATCAAGTGCCATATTGACATGGTGGAACGGCTAGTTCCGGTCGTGATCGATGTTCCGACGCCCACGTCCCCCAGGCAACGGGTGCAAATCGAGGTCCCGCAGATCACCCATTTCCGATTCCACGAGCGGTTTCGTTGGCCGGAAAATGAGGTCTTGGTCTTGGGCCTGGGTGTAGTACCCATTCCAGCCCCGGCGGAAGGGCAGGGGCTGCTGGGCGGCTTGCCGTTGAAACTGCCCGGCCAGAGCGCTTCCCGGGGGGAACTGATCGTGATGGTAGAAAGTCGCGGAAAACAGGGGGAATTGGCCCCAGCTCCGTCCACAGCGACCCGGCCTACCTATCAAGGACGCTATTAGAGGCCCAAATGCCGGACGTAAAACCGCCCCACGCATCCGAAGCGTTTTGGAATCCGATCCGCTTTGCGATACTCCCTCCAACAGCTCCGCCATCTGGGGGGTATGTTCCTTCCAAGAGCATGTCCTCCTACGGATTTCTTCCCTCCTAGCAGATCACCGGATATTTTGGCCCCTGGTTCTTCTTTCCCCCCCCAATATGTGGTATTAAAGGGGCGACCTTTCTTTGTTCTCATCGACGAAGCCAAAGAAATGGGGTAAATTAGAGGTTTCGTAACACTTTAGCCGAATGAAGCAAGTCGCCTCTCCCCCGGGGGCCAAACCCAGCGTGTCCTTCCCGCGCAAGCGGGAATCCAGAAAGTAGAACTTCATATTGCCTGGGTTCCCGCTTGCGCAGGAATAAACCTGGGTTCCCGCTTGCGCAGGAATGACACAGGCGCCCCCTCACTCGGCCAGGCTGGCGCCTGGCCGGCCTCTCGACGGCCAGGGGAGAGGCGAGCAGGCGGACCTGACAAGCAGGTCCCTTCAAGGGCATTTTCCTTCGGTGGAAATGTTCCGTTTTTCTAAGAGGCAGGTGGTCCAAGGGGATTTTCCTGCCAAGAGGCGTCAGAAATTGAGGTAAGGTTCCTTTGGTGAAAGAGGGATTTGGGGATTCATGCAGCGAGAGCCACGTGTCGTCATTACGGGAATCGGCGTGATTTCGCCCATGGGATGTACGAAAGAGGCGTTGTGGGAGTCGCTCCTGGGGGGGCGAAGCGGAGTGCGACCGCTCCAACGGATTCCCGCCGGGGTATTGCCGGCCTCCTATGGCGGGGAAGTGTTGGACTTTCAGGGCAAAGCCGAGGATTTTCTCCCGGTCGATAAAGAGCAAGCCAAAACCATCCGCAAACAACTGAAGGTGATGTGTCGGGAGTCGCAGATGGGGGTGGCGGCCGCGCAACGGGCCTTAGCCGACGCCGTCCTTCGACCCGGTCAGATCGATCCAGAACGGATCGGCGTCAATTTCGGCAGCGATTATATGCTCACCATGCCCGAAGATTTCGTCGAGCCGGTCCGGGCCTGTGTCAATTCCGATGGGCAATTTGAGTTTCGTCGGTGGGCTTCGGAAGGGATGACGAAGTTGGAGCCGTTGTGGCTATTGAAATATCTGCCGAACATGCCCGCCAGCCATTTGGCCATTTTCAATGATCTGCGCGGACCGAACAATTCGATCACGCAACGGGAGGCTTCGGCCGATCTGGCCCTCGGAGAAGCCTTTGAAATCTTGCGTCGCGGCGATGCCGATGTGATGGTAGCTGGTAGCACCGGAACCAGGCTTCATCCGATGAAGGCCCTCCATGCCTTCCAGCAGGAGCAGTTGGCCGACGGGCGGTTTGCCCCGGAAGAGGCCAGCCGACCGTTCGACCGTGATCGGGCCGGCATGGTCCTGGGCGAAGGGGCCGGTGCGGTGGTTTTGGAAACGTTGGACCATGCCCAAGCTCGGGGGGCCAAGATATATGCCGAGGTGCTGGCTGCCGCCGCTCATGCCGCCATGGAACGACGCTTGCTGGCCCGCCGGACCAGGGCTGTGGAGTTGGTTCTGCGTTCGTTGCTTCAGCGATCGGGTCTGGCGCCGGAGCAGATCGGCCACCTGCACGCCCACGGCCTGAGCACCCACCAGTGCGACCGGGAAGAGGCCCAGGCGATTCAGGCGGTCTTCGGCGTCCGGGCCAAGCCGATCCCTGTGGTGGCCGCCAAAAGCTATTTCGGCAACCTGGGGGCCGGCAGCGGCCTGGTGGAACTGGCGGCGAGCCTGCTGGCCCTAGAACACGGCCAACTGTTTGCCGTCCTCAACTACCGAACGCCCGATCCAGAATGCCCGATCCATGTGGTTGGGGCCCTGGGCCAGCCGGCCGGCCAATGTTTCATCCACGTCAATGTAACCCCTCAAGGACAAGCCGCCGGGGTACTGATCCGCAAATACGAAGGCTAACCTCTCCGAAGGAGACAACCGTTGTCCGGCCAAGGTACGGCGTGGAGCAAATTTACCACCTGGCTGAAGATCGCCCTTTCGATCGGGATCGTAGTTTTTTTACTTTACCGGGCGGAAGCCAAGGACCCGGACACGTTCCGGCGGCTTTGGACCCAGCCGAAACAATGGGATTATTTACTCTTGGGCACGGCGGCCTGCTGGGGAGCGACGTTTTTGACTTTTGTGCGTTGGCTCTACTTGGTCCGGGCGTTGGACTTGCCGCTCCGGTTTCGGGAGGCGATGCGGATTAGTTTCCTGGGTTATTTATTTAACCTGGCGCCGATGGGGATTGTGGGCGGAGATTTGCTGAAGGCGTTTTTATTGGCGCGCCAGCAGCCGGGCCGACGTGCTCAGGCCGCCGCCACCGTGGTGGTGGATCGGGTGGTGGGGCTGTACATCCTGTTTATCGTGGCCGCCGTAGCCATCTTGGCCGTTGGATTCCATCAAAGCGAACAACCCCAACTTCGCTTCGCCTGTCAACTGACCCTATGGATCACCCTGGCCGGGACGGCGGCGATGGCGATGCTGTTTATTCCGGGGCTGACGCAAGGTCGGCTGAGCAAGCTGTTGGCCCGGACGCCTCGGATCGGCCCGGTGTTAGATAGTCTGCTGGAAGCGGTTCGGCTCTATCGGCAACGATGGATGGTGCTTCTGAATTCGTGTCTGATGAGCGTGGCCGTCCATTCCTTCTTTACTCTCGGCGTCTTCTGGATTGCCTGCGCCCTGTATGAGCAGGTCCTGTCGCTTCAGACGCATTTTGTGGTCATGCCGATCAGCGCTTCGATGGGGGTGATTCCATTGCCTCTGGGGCCGTTCGAGGCGGTGCTGGAGTTTCTGTACGAACGGGCGCCCGGGCCAGAAGGCATTCGCATGGCGGCCGGACAGGGCCTGATGGTGGCGCTGGCCTATCGGGTGATCACCGTGCTTTTTGCCGCCTGCGGCGTGTTCACCTATATCGGCAGCCGCACCGAAGTGGCCGAGGCCATGCACGAAGCCGAACTGGCCGAAACCGGCGCCCAACCGACAGAAGCCCCTCCGGCCTCTTAAAGGCAGCCCTTGCCGCGGGGACGTTTACGGCGTCAGCCCACGCCAAGGTTCCTGATCAGCCACCTCGCTAACTTCATAGCCGCTGTCAGACGGTCGGGCCGGGCCAAGAATCGCCAGAAGCCGCGCCGGACGATCGCTCCGGTTAAACGAGGCGTGAACGCCATCGCCGGCAATAAAGACGGCGTCGCCGGGCCGAAGGACCCGCTTCTGCTCTCCGACCCATTGTTCCACTTCGCCTTCCAGACAGTAGATGACCTCTTCCTGATCGGGATGTTTATGGAAGGCATGTCCACCGCCGGGGGCCAAAGTCACTTCAATCACCACCAGATGCTTGGCCCCGGTGTCCGCAGGCCGACACGTCCAGGCCAACACGCCCCAGGAAAGTTGCTCTCGCAAGACCTGATCCGCAGGTAAAAATCGACCACTCATGATGGCGCTTTCGCAAAAAAGGAAGGTACGTATCGGGATAGAAAACACGTAACATTTTAGCCGAATGCAAGAGTTTATGTGTCATTCCTGCGTAAGCAGCAGTCCAGGCTGCTTTGTGCCTGCTACGGTGTTCCTGCTGGGCAAGCGGGAACTCTGGATTCCCGCTTGCGCGGGAATGACAATAAAAAGCCCCCCTTACTCTCTCCCGCTTCTGGAGAGGGGGGAAAGCCCCTCCATTCGGCTAAAATGTTACGAAACCTCAAGAGGAATCTCAGACCGGCTCAATACGGATAGAGACCCTGGAGTTTTTTCGATTGGAGGTTTTCTTTGTAGTCGTATGGGATGGTAACGGGTTCTTTATCGACCTGGATGCCGCCCAGTCGGCCGTCCCATAGCCAGGTCCATTTGCGCAGTTCATCCCGATGTAAAATAACTCGGTGCATGACTTTGGTGCGTTTGTTTTTGGCCCAACCGCCGTATTGCCAATCGTACTGCCAGATTTCAAACCGCATGGTAGCGGCGCCGGGGAAGTCGGATTCGTAGCTGGTGGGCAAATCCCGGATCAGCATCACCAGAACCCGAGCGACCTTTTTGTCCTCCGAACGGGCGATATAGATCGGAACGACCTTGTTCTCATAATGCCGAGATTTGCGGATGTGATCTAAAATCCAGTCCCGGTCCTCGGCGTCCTCTTCTGGAAATGTCGCCGTCCCAGGAATAAACGGATCAAACTCCAAAACCGGGGCAAACTCAAACCCTTCGATGCGGATTCGATCCTGGCCCAGGATGACCAAGTCATATCGGCCTTTGGGGAGGTCTTTGAATTCCCATTTACCGGGGCTGGTTTGTTCGGCCCAATAGTCGGCCTGGGGGGCGTCGATTTTGGCCTTCGGATCCACCGGTTTACGGAAATTGCCGTCCTGATCCCATCGGGCTATGGCGCCGACGGCCCGGATACCTTCTGCCTTGCCTAACTCGACCACCACCTTGGCCGCCTCCGCCTGGCAAGCCGCCGCCAGCACGATTGCCATCCCAAGGCCCGTGGGTAAGAAAACTCCTCTATGCATCGGTCTTCTCCTTGAAAAAGAGGAACCCTAGCCATACGACCGGACTCTTGCCTTTCCCGTAACATTTTAGCCGAATGCAAGAGTTTATGTCTCATTCCTGCGTAAGCAGCAGTCCAGGCTGCTTTGTGCCTGTTACGGTGTTCCTGCTGGGCAAGCAGGAACTCTGGATTCCCGCTTGCGCGGGAATGACAAAAAAAGCCCCTTCACCCGGCGGTACCTTCGGTACCGCTGGCCTCTCCCACGGCGGGGAGAGGCAAATTGCTTCATTCGGCTAAAGTGTTACCCTTTTCTCATTCCGCCTTTCTCCATTTTAGACAAAAAACATCCTTTCTCCACTTATCCCAAGAGTACCAAGGCATTTTCAGGGCCTCGAGAGGGAAACCCATTTGCTGGCGTAACACGTTAGCCGAATGGAGCCGAAAGGAGATGGCTTGGGAGGGCCCTGCTTGTCCGGTCCGATGGGCACGATCAACGTACCTCTCCATCCTGGGAGGAAGCTGTCTTGGATCGCCGCTTTTGCGGGCCTGCCAAGCACGCCCCGCCATGCGGCTAAAATGTTACCGATAAAGTTTACGAAATCGGCAATTTTTTCACAGTTTCCCATCGGTCTGGCCGATGTTTGATATGCCATGTGGTGTTCTCGATGCGAACAAGATGTGCCTGGTTTGGCATCCCCAGGAAAGATGGGGTTTGTCTGCGTCCGGTGTGGGGAAAAATTGGAAAATCCCCAGAAAATTCCCGAATTTCATGGGAATCCAGGTTCCTCCACCGGAGAGGGGATGGTATGCCCTTCGATCCATACACCGACATTGCCCCATCCATCGGGGGGTATTTCGCAGCCGGTTTATCCCCCTTACGAGGGGGTTGTGTTGCCTATTTCTTCCTTTTTAGGCTACGACGACTGGGAGATTGATCAGGCCCTACGGCGGATTGGCCGACAGGTGGGCAAAGACCTCCCCGGAGGTCTCCATTCCCATGAGCAACGGCGATCCCGGCTGGATGCTTCTCATGAGGAGATTCCTCAGAGCCATTGGGCCTTATCGAAACAGCCGATCCTCTCCCAAGGGAGGATGAGACATAAGAACCGGACCGGCATTCTGCTTTATGGTGGTTTAATGACCCTCGTTTGTGGAACAGTGCTTTTGGTCTGGTCCTATCTGAGCGGCCGAGAAGAGTTACAACTGTGGGGCTGGCCATGCCTCATTGTGGGCCAAGCCGGGCTCCTCCTGGGCGTGTTTTTCCATGCCCCCTCCGAAGAAGGGGCAAAAATCCCCAAAGAATCCCCCTCTTCCCAAGCAACACCTCCTCAGGAGGGTTCTTCCTCCGGAAATCCCTCTTCTGCTGCATGGAGGGAACAGGCCCATCCTTTCCCTCCGCGGCCTATTGCTCCTTTCCATAGCCCCAGTTATCAGACTGGCTGAGCATCGGACTACCCCCAGTCTTTGCAAGGAACAGCGGAATTTCCAGCAGAAACGCAGAGACTCTGGCAGGAAAGGTCAGCGAGTGAACCTAGGGTTTTTTGGGATGGGCATTCCTTTGGAGATTCGGTTGGTTGGGTGTTTTCTGCTGGGGGTCTTTGGGGGCAGCCTGGCCAACTGGGCCATCTACCGGTGGGCGTGGAACAGCCGACCGATCAGCCCTTGGAGTCCTGCTCCCCCGGATGCGCCACCGCGTCGGAGGACGGATCGGATTCCGATCATTGGCTGGTGGGGCCTGCGTCGGGAAAGCCTCCTTTGGGGGCCGAGGTTTTGGATTCGTCCTATGGTACTGGAGCTTTTGGCTGGGCTGGGACTTGCCTGGCTTTATTGGTGGGAGGTGCATTGCACCCGGTTTTTGCCCCCGGCAGCAGCCGGTCCCGCAGCACCGCCGGACCTAATTTATATGCAGTTTTTGGCCCATGCCGTGCTTGGTTGGCTGATGCTGACGGCATCGATGATCGACCTGGACGAACGGCTCATTCCGGATACGATCACGGTGCCGGGGACCCTGTTGGGGCTGCTGCTGGCGGCAGGGTACCCTTGGGTTTTTCCTACGGTGATCGATATAGAACTGCCACCGCCTGGGCAGGCGCTTGGGAAAGTTAGCGGCGTTGTGGTTTATCTGAGTCCGTTGCAGGTAACGTCGCCGTATTGGGCGGGCCAGTGGCCGGAGTGGCTTCGGGCTTGGCCAAACTGGCCAGCACTGCTGGTGGGCTTGGGATGTTGGTGGTTGTGGTGCGTTGGGCTGATGCCCCGCACCTGGTACACTCGGCATGGAATGAGGCGAGCCTTGGTGCTCGCATGGTCCCGACTTTGGCGGCACCCGGCCACCTATCGGATTTTGCTGTTAGGGGCGGCGGGCACGTTGGGGATCATCGCCGTCTGGTTTTGGGCGGGTCAGGGGCCTTGGATTAACGCACCCCTGGGCGCACCACGCGGGGCCGCCGCCTTCCGATGGATAGGACTGCTTTCTTCTTTAGTCGGTCTAGCCGTCGCCGGAATGTTGGTCTGGAGCGTCCGCATCATCGCCGGCAATGTGCTCAAAAAAGAGGCGATGGGCTTCGGCGATGTGACGCTGCTGGCCATGATCGGCGCCTTTTTGGGTTGGCAGCCGTGCCTGATCATTTTTTTGGTCGCCCCGTTTTTTGGCCTGATCTTCGGAGTGTTCCGACTTCTGACTCGAAGTGAACGCGAAATCCCCTATGGCCCGTTTCTTTGCTTGGCCGCTCTGCTGGTCTTGCTCCGTTGGCCGGATGTGTGGAACCGGGTGCAATCCTACTTTCTGCTCGGCTGGTGGATTCCTGGGATCGTGGTGGTCTGCCTGGCCCTGCTGGCAGGAATGCTCCTTCTCATTCAGACGGTCAAATGCCTTGTCTGGAGAAGCCAATGGGAATAGCCGCTCATCCAGCGCAAATCTCCTTTGCTTGCCAGAGGCGAGCGCCTCCATCGCTTCCGTTTTATTGTAAAATAAAACACCGTCTGTCTGCACGGCGTTGGACGCCCATCAAGACAGACGGTGCTCTTTAGTACCTGCAAATCTGCCTGGTTACCGGCCGTACCAGGCAGGCGTCATTTTCTTCGCAGGAGGCGGATTCTCCTATTTCTTTTGGGCTTGCTGGAGCAGATGTTTGGCCCGGCTGACGGCCTGTTCGGGTTTGCCGGCTTGGATAACCTGTTTCATACCCTCGGCGACGGCGGCCGGCGTTTGAGAGACAATCTTCTCAGCAATGGCCACCGCCGTGTTGGCCGCCTCCTCCTGCACATCCAATTCGGTTAAATACCGGACGGCCAAGGCCAATCCCTCCTCGGTGGGATACCGCCGCAAGATTTCCAGGAGGAGCTTTTTTTCCTGGTCCCGTTGGCAAAGCGGGACAGCATCCCGACACAAAGCCATCCGCTCCTGGATGGGCAGATTCAGTTGGCGGACAATCCGCAGATAAGCCCGGACGGCTCGGATGCGATACTTGGCCGGTCCTTGGTTGGCCAATTCCCGGAGGACCGGAGCAGCATCGGCGCTCATCCATTCGCCCAGCAGTCGGGTGCCCAGGTCTTGGAGGGCATCCTCCTGACTGCGGGCAGCCTCAGCGACCCCGGCCAAAGCCTTTTTGCCGCCCAGGTTCGCCAGGACCTCCAAAAGCACCGTTTTCTTCTCCAGCGGGGCACTCTGAGCGGCCTGAAGCACCTTTTCGGCTGTGGCTTCCCGGTCGGTCATTCGACCGCAAGCGTCGATCAGGGCGTTTTTGGCCGTCTCCAGTTCCTCGGAATCCGCGGCCCGGAGCACCGCCTGGATCAAAGCGTCCAGGTGTTCGGCCTGTGCGATTCGGCCCACAGCGGGCAGGGCGGCCAACCGAACGGCCCGATCCTCATTTTGCAGATCGGGCAGCGTCTGCGGCAAAGCAGCCTGAATACCCCGCATGGCAACCAGATACAGCAGTTTCACCCGATTCGGTCCTTTGGTCTGGGCCAGTTGCTCCACCAAGGCCTGATCCACCTGAGCGCCGGGCAATCGTTCTAGGCTTTCCAAGGCCGCTTGGCCGGGCTGGCCGCCCTGGAGCACCGCCTCCCATAACAAAGGCACCACCGAAGCGTCGCCGATTCGGCCCAAGACTTGCAGGGCCGCCGCCCGGGCGCCCCAAGCGCCGCTCTTGGCCGTCTCTAACACCGCTTGCCGGGCTACCGGATCGCCCAAATCGCCCAGGGCATAAATCAAAAGCACCTGCCGGGGATTGGCCGGCTCGGAAGCTTCGCCCAGTTCGATCGAGTCGTTTTCCGGCACGACCACGGTGCGGGTCTGGTCGCCCCATTGGTAGGTGATCTGCAACTCTTTGACCACCTGAGGCGCCGGGTCGCCGGCCAACTGGTTGGAAGCGGTGATTTTCAACATGTTGTTACTGATGGCCGCCGAGAGTTTTTCCGTAACATCCACCCACCGGTCGCCTTTGCCGTAGCGGGCTTTCTGGATGGTCAGCAGCCGTTTGGGCGTCGGGGCGTCCGACTGGTACTTGCTCAACTCTTCGACCAGCAGCTTGGCTACTGTTGTGCCGCCCAGTTCTCGGGCCGTCTGAAGGGCCAAGGCAAAGTCGTCCGCATCTTTCGAGCGGAGCAGTTCCCCTAAAAGCGTTGCGCCGCCTTGCGGTCCTCGGGCAAGGATGGCGCCCCGGGTGGCCTCCCAAATCCGCTGTTTGGGCAACTCCGCCTGCCGAAGGGCGTCGTAAATCTGCGCCGCCTCCTTGGCCCGGCCTTCCAGGAGCAGCCCATGGGCAATCACCGAGAGGCCTTCAGCAATGCCGGAACGCACCGGCAGACGTTTTTCTGTAGCGAGGGCCTGGAGCAAGCCGTCCAGGGCCTGCTGGGCGCCGATGCGTGCCAGAGCAACCGCCGCCGCAGCCGCCACCTCGGCATCGGCATCCTGAAGCCGCCCTTGCAACTTGCCCACCGCTTCCTTGTCCCGTCGGACCGCCAACGAATTGATCACGCCGATCAAAAGCCGACCTTGCAGCCGATCCATCGCCTGCCGAAGCGCTGCATTGGCCTCCGGCCCAGGAATCACCTCCAGAGCAATCCGCGCCCAAGAGGCCAGTTCAGGATCGGCCAAAAGCGGGGCCAAAGCGGGCACGGCATCCTTATCCGCCCACCGGGCCAAGAGCCGACAGGCCATCGCCTTTTGCGCCTTCGGAGCGTCCGATTGCAACAGGGCGATCTGCTCCTGCACGGCCTGGCGCTGGGCCGCCGGGAGCGCGGGCGACGACTCCGCCGCTCCAACCGCCGCCGCCCACAGGCCCAGCACCCCCAGCAACCCTGCCGCTATCACCCCACTGAACATCGCCTTACCACCTCTGCCGCCTTGGAAGGGAACCCAAACAGTGTGTGTGTCTTTATACTTCATGGAATGGTCTCCTTTTGCTCCTCAATGGATCGAAGTTTTCCGTGGATCAGATAACCTGCGGATGACGGTTTCGTAAAATGTCCTTGGGATTTCTGACCGTCGCCTCCCCGTGAGGTTAGACATGCCAGGGGTCTCGGATCGCCTCGCCGCGGAGCCGATTGGCTTCGTCGTCGCCCAGAAACTCGTTTTTGACCGGGTCATACTGGAGTTTTCGGCCCAGGAAGATGGCGATATTGGCGGCATGGCAGGCAATGTGCGACTGAGCGGCCACCTGGGCGTTGACCTTCGGCTGAGAGCGGGTCTTCACACAATTCAGGAATTCCCGTACATGGAACGTGGCCGGGTACCCAGGATATTCCGGAACCTTCCGACCGGCCAACAGAGCCGGTGAACTGAGGGCCAATTTGGCGCTATCGCCCGTTTCCACCCAACCGGCATCGCCTTCAAACCGTACCGGACAAGACCCCAACGGCAACCAACCGTCGTTCCGCAATACGAGCATCACGCCGTTGGCGTACCGGGCGCGGGCCTGGCCGTCTTCTATCGGATAGTATTCTACCGGGGCAGTATCATCGGCCTGATTAGCCCACTGACACAGGTCCACACAATGAGACCCCCATTCCAGGCAACCGCCGCCGACCATGCCGCCGCCCTTCTCAAACCC
>Ga0272448_1005872_pt1 | contig 13401 bp, 8 predicted proteins | sample YNPCB0191_FD_202220 | JGI IMG/M metagenome (GOLD analysis project Ga0272448, IMG submission 202220) | Hot spring sediment microbial communities from Yellowstone National Park, WY, United States - YNP-CB-019-1 | ecosystem: Environmental > Aquatic > Thermal springs > Hot (42-90C) > Sediment...
TGGAGCCGAACGCCTGATTCCCATTCGCGCCGCCATCATGAGCCGACGCTACGACGAAGTCTGGTCATCGGCCTATAGGCTTGCCCCCAAAGTGAACTAGACACAGCTTGTGGGCGGCAGGCGGTCGAGGGCCTGTTCCACTACCTCGCGGCTGGGGATGCCGGCCCGGCCGCCCAGACGGGTGGCTTTGAGCGCTGCGGTGACTGCAGCCACGCGGATGGCCTGTTCGACCCCATCGCCCCGCGCGATCGACGCCGCGTAGGCGCCGTGGAACACGTCGCCGCAGCCGGTGGTATCGACCACCTCGACGGGGAGCGCCGGCTGCCAGCGCACGGCCCCTCCATGCTCCGCATACCACACCCCCTGCTCGCCGGCCGTGATGGCGCAGCAGGCCCGCTCGGGCCCGGCCAGGGCGCGCACCATCGCCACCGGGTCGCGCTCGCCGGTCACCCGCCGGCCAAACTCGGTGCTGGCCACCAGGTGATCGACCCTGGCAATGAGGGCGTCGACGCCCGGGGCGCGCTCGTCCTCGATGTCGCTGACCACGGGGATGCCGTGGCGTCGGGCGGCCTCGGCAGCCACCAGGCCCCCGACGACGTTGGTGTGGTCGATCAACAGCACGCGCGTGGCGCCGATGAGGGCATCATCGATGGTCTCCGCAGGCCGCTGGACTACTGCCTCGCGGGAGAAGAAGATGGTCCGCTGGGCGGTCGAAAGTTCCACGAGCACGACCGACTGGGTGGGCCGGGCACCGGGGCGACGCAAGGCGGCGGAGCAATCCACCCCCTCATGTGCGAACTGCTCCAGGGTGAAGTGTGAGAGGTCATCGTCGCCCAACACGCCGCAGTACCCGGCTCTGGCGCCCAGGCGAGCGGCCGCCACCAGCGCCGTGCCGGCGAGCCCCCCTCCCTGGCGCTGACGCAGCTTGACCTGCACCTTGCTGCCGTAGGGAGGGTAGTGATCCACATAGACCAGGTCGTCGACCGAGACGACACCAAAACCGAGGACGTCCCAGCGCTTCTCCATGGCGGGGATTATACTCCGCGGCACGGCGGCGGCGAAATCGAGGCGCCCTCGCGTACCTCTGCTGGTTGTCATTGCGAGCACGTTCGCTGGCTGCTCAGAAACTTCGGCCGTCGCCGGACCAGGGACCGGGCTACACGCTCCGCGGCTACCCGGTGCGAAACCTGCACCCAGGGGCTGGGCCGGGAGCGGGCGCAGCTCGAGACCCGGCTGCCACCCCTGGCCACAAGTCTCTTCACCTGCCCCAGGGCTGCGCGAGCCCTGGAGTACGGTTGATGACATTCCCTGCGCAGGCCCGGAGCTGAAAGTGACGGTGCTCATGAGCGGCGTGTTGCATGACGCTCCGGGCTGAGAATGGCGCCGCTTGGCACAGGGTTCTGGGAACCCTGAGGTACTCAGTGTGAACTCTGCGCAGCAAGGATAGCCCTCGGCTGCCCCCTGCGGCTCCAGGCTTGACCCGTGGGGGATGGCAGGCTATCATGCCCACGGTTCCACCTTTCAGGCCACTCTTGGCCGGCGCGGAGCGTGTGCGTGACGCTGAAGGGCTATGTCGGCTCATCCGAACAGCGCCCCCGATGGGGGTTGGGAGATCTCCTGATCCTGATCGCCGTGGCAGCCCTGATCTACGGCGCGCTGCGCCTGGCCTTTGGTGCGCCGCCCGAGGTGACCGGGCCGGCGATCGATCTGGCTCCCCAGGCCCTGCCCTACTATGCGGCGCTCTCGGTGGGCCGCATGGCGGCGGCCTACCTGCTCTCCCTTTTCTTCTCCCTGGCCTACGGCTATGCCGCCGCGCGCTACCGCACGGCGGAGCGCGGGTTGATTCCCCTGCTCGATGTGCTGCAGAGCGTACCCATCCTTTCCTTCTTGCCCGTGGCCCTGCTCAGCCTGAGCGCCATCCTGCCCGAAGGGGTGGCCGTAGAGCTCTCGTCGATCTTTCTCATCTTCACGAGCATGGCCTGGAACCTGGCGTTCAGCGCCTACCAATCCTTCTCCACCGTGCCCAAGGACTTGGTCGAGGCAGCCCAGATCTTTCAGCTTCACCCCTGGCTGCGCTTTCGCCTGGTCGACCTGCCCTTCGCCATGCGGGCACTGGTCTGGAACAGCATGCTGAGCTGGGCTGGGGGCTGGTTCTTTCTGATGGCAGCCGAGACCTTTTCGGTGGGCCGCCGCGATTTTCGCCTTCCCGGGCTGGGCTCATACCTCCAGGCGGCCGCTCAAGCGGGCGACAACCGCGCTGTGGCCTGGGGGCTGGTAGCCCTGATCGCCACAGTAGTGGCGCTGGACCAGATCCTCTGGCGCCCGGCGCTGGCGTGGGTCGAACGCTTCCGCATCGAACTGGTCGAGTCGGAGGATGCCATGCGTTCGTGGCTCTACGAGGCGATCTCTCGGGCCTGGGTGGTCGAGTGGGCTCTGACCCACTTCTGGGGACCGCTGGGCGATGCCTTCGATGCGGCCCTGGGCCGGCTTCGCCCGATTCGCGGCGCGGGCCCCGCACCCAGGGCGCGCCGTCGCCTTGGCTGGGTGGTGATCTTGTTGCTGCTGGCGGGGCTCGGCGTCGCGGCGGTGAGCGCGGTGCGCTTCCTGACCCAGGTGCCCCTCGGCCAGTGGCAGGTCATCGTGTTGGCTGCGGGGGCGACGGCGCTGCGGGTGGCCATTTCCCTGGCTATCGCTGTGCTGTGGACGGTGCCTGCCGGCGTGGCCATGGGCACCAACCCACGCATCTCGCGCGTTGCCCAGCCGGCAGCGCAGGTGGTCGCTTCGATCCCCGCGACGGCGCTTTTCCCGGTGTTTGTGGTGGCGCTCATCACCGTGGCCGGAGGGCTGAATGTGGCGGCTGTGCTCTTGATGCTCCTCGGCACACAGTGGTACGTGCTCTTCAACGTCATGGCCGGGGCTTCCTCGATCCCACGGGACCTGTACTACACCTCGGCCACCCTCGGCCTGGGCCCGCGGCTCGAGTGGAGCACGCTGATCCTGCCGGCCCTGTACCCCTACCTCATCACCGGCATGATCACGGCCAGTGGCGGAGCCTGGAATGCCAGCATCGTAGCCGAGTATGTGCAGGTGGGCGGCAGGGCGTATCAGGTGCTGGGCATTGGCGCCCTGATCGCCGACGCCACCGCGCGTGGTGACTTTGCACTGCTCTTCGCTGCCACCCTGGTGCTGATCATCGTCGTCGTAGCCATCAACCGCCTGCTCTGGCGCCAGTTGTACGTGCGGGCGTCGGAGCGATTCAGGTTCGATTAGAGGTTGTCAGTGGTCTCTGGTCCGTGGTCAGTTGTCGGTGGTCCGTGGTCGGGGCTCGGCCCATCTCCATGCGGGCATGCGACGGGCGACAGGGAACTGACCGCGGACCACCGACGGAGAAGCAAGGAGCCGTGTGAGTTCGCGCGATATCCTCGTCGAGGTGCGCAACGTCAGCAAGACGTACGGCCGGGAGCCGCGGCGCTTTGTCGCCCTGGAGGGGATCAACCTGAGCGTCCGCCGGGGCGACTTTGTCGGCGTGCTGGGGCCATCGGGCTCGGGCAAGTCGACGCTGCTGCGCATCATCGCCGGGTTGACGCCCCCCAGCGATGGAGTGGTGCTCTACCGCGGGCAGCCGCTCGTGGGGGTGAACCCTCATGCCACCATCGTCTTCCAAACTTTCGCTCTCTTCCCCTGGCTGACGGTGCTGCAGAATGTGGAGGTCGGCCTGAGGGCACGTGGCGTGCCTGAGGCCGAGCGGCGGCCGCGCGCGCTCGAGCTGATCGACCTGGTGGGCCTTGACGGCTTCGAGTCGGCCTACCCACGCGAACTCTCCGGGGGCATGCGCCAGAAGGTGGGCTTTGCGCGCGCCATGGCCGTGGAGCCGGAGCTGTTGTGCCTCGACGAGCCCTTCAGCGCCCTCGACGTGCTCTCGGCTGAGGCGCTGCGCGGCGAGCTGTTGGAGCTGTGGCTGAGCCACCGCATCCCCATCCGGGCCATCCTGATGGTCACCCACAACATCGAAGAGGCGGTGCAGATGGCCGACCGCATCGTGGTCATGGATGCGGGCCCCGGACGCATCATTGGTGAGGTGCCCGTGCGGCTGAAACACCCGCGCCATCGCAAAGCGGCCGACTTTCAGGCTACGGTGGACCGCATCTACGCCCTGGTCACCGGAGAAACGCCGGCGCCTGCCGCGGTGCTGGGCACGGAGCCGGGCCAGCCCGGGCCCACCGTGGCCCTGCCCCGAGCGGATCTGAACGCCGTCGCCGGCCTGACCGAAGAGGTGGTGGAAGCCGGCGGCCGCGAGGACCTCTACCGCCTGGCCGATGCGCTGAACTATGAGCTCGACGACCTCTTGCCGGTGGTCGATGCCGCCGAAATCCTCAACTTTGTGCGCACCGAGCGCGGAGATATCGTCATTACCCCCCTGGGCGAGACCTTTGCCGAAGCGAGCATCCTGGCCCGCAAGGAGATCGTCGCCGCAAGGGCGCTGCGCCTGCCCACCATCCGCTGGATCTATGAACGCCTGCAGGCCGACCAGGACCACCGGCTGCCCTACGCCTACTTTCTAGAGCGCCTGCGCGCCGATTTCGGCGAGTATGCCGACGAACAGCTCGATACAGCCATCAACTGGGGCCGCTACGCCGAAATCCTCGCCTTCGACGACGCCACCGATGAGCTGTTCCTGGAGGAGCCAGTGCCGGTGTAGCGGGTGGCGTCCGCCGTCAATACCCGACCGCACAGCCATCCTTGCGCGGGTCCGACCCGCCCTGGAGCACGCCGGTCTCGGGGTCGATGCGGATGATCTGGCCGCCGCCCATGGTGCCGGGGGCAGCGTTGGTGGTGACGGTGTGGCCTCGTTTCTCCAGGGCCAGGCGGGTCATGTGGGCGAGGCCGGCCTCGAAGGCTACCTGGTTCCCCTCGGTCCAGCGGAAACGGGGCGCGTCGAGGGCCTGCTGCACGTCCATGCCCCAATCGAGCAGGTTGCAGAGCACCTGCACCTGGCCCTGCGGCTGCATGAACCCGCCCATGACGCCAAAGCTGAGCACGAGCTGCTCGCCTCTGAAGAGGAGCGCCGGGATGATGGTGTGGTAGGGGCGCTTGCCAGGGGCGATACAGTTGGGGTGGGCCGGGTCGAGCGTGAAGAGGGCGCCGCGGTTCTGCAGGGCGATACCGGTGCCGGGCACGACCAGCCCCGAGCCGAAGGGCTCGTAGAGGCTGTTGATGAACGAGACCGCATTGCGCTGCTCATCGACCACGGTGAGGTACACGGTGTCGGCGTGGGCGCCGGGCAGGCCCTTCGCTGTACTCGAGGGCAGGCCCTTCGCTGCGCTCGAGGGCAGGCCGGGCTCGTACCCGGGCGCGGCCTGCGACAGGTCGATCCGCGCCCGGCGGCCGGCCAGGTAGGCGGGGTCGAGCAGGCCGTCGGCCGGCACCGGGGCGTGGCAGGGGTCGGCCAGGTAGTGCAGGGCGTCGGCGAAGGCCAGCTTGATGGCCTCGATCTGCAGGTGCAGCGGCTCGGCGAAGCCCCACTTCATGGCGCCAAGGTCGAACCCTTCCAGGATGCCGAGGGCCTGCAGGGCGACGATGCCCTGGCCGTTGGGCGGGCACTCCAGCAGGCGGTGGCCGCGATAGCCGATCTCGATGGGGGCGTCCCAGGTGGAGGCGTGGGCGGCCAGGTCTTCGGCGGTGAGCAGCCCACCTTTGGCCTGCACGTAGGCGGCGACGCGACGCGCGATCTCACCGCGGTAGAACGCCTCGCTGCCGCCCTCGGCGATCGTTTCGAGGGTGCGGGCCAGGTCGGGTTGGCGGAAGAGCTGGCCGATGCGCGGCGCCTTGCCGCCGATCAGGTAGGTGGAGGCGGCACCCTCATCCTGGCGCAGCTTGCTGGAGGCCTGGGCCCACGTGCGGCCGATGACCTCGCTGACCGGAAAGCCCTCGCGCGCATAGTGGATGGCCGGCGCGAGCACCTCGGCCAGGCTCATCGTGCCGTGCTCGCGCAGCAGGGCTTCCCAGCCGTGCACCGTGCCCGGCACGGTCACTGCAAGGGGGCCGGTCGAAGGGATGCGGCCGCCGCGACAGAGCGCGGCCACGCGCTCGGGCGTGGCCGCGGCGGGGGCACGGCCCGAGGCGTTGAGCGCCCGCACGCGGTGCTCCTTCGCCAGGTAGAGGAGCGCAAACGCGTCGCCGCCCACCCCGGTCGACATCGGCTCGACCACGTTGAGCACCGCCGCCGTGGCCACCGCAGCGTCGACGGCGTTGCCACCCTCCTGCAGGATGCTCAGGCCCGCCTGGGCCGCGAGCGGCTGGCTCGTCGCCACCATGCCACGGTTGGCCATGACCACGGAACGCCGCGAATGGAAGGCAAAGGCCATGGTGCTCACCTCCTTATCTCTGTTCCTATGGGGCCACCTGCGGGCGACAGACTCGGGTGGTTCCCCGGCCGGCGGAACCGGGCTACACGCTCCGCGCCTGCCCGGTACGTACCCCCCCCACCCAGGGGCTGGGCTGGAATACTAGAGATTAGGCGCAAAGGCGGCTGGCGTCAACAAGCAACGCGATCGCGATTCCGGCGCTTGGCCTCATTATGGTATAATCCCCCGGGCATGGGCTTGCTGCCCCTACCTTTTCCTCGGGGGGGACACTCCCCGCCATGGTAATGGAGGTTCTACGCATGTCGCTCAGCCTCGAGTGGCGCCACCGCGTGGATCGCTGGCGCCAGGAGCTTCCCCAGCACTTTTACCGGCCGCTGGGCCGCATGGAAATGGCTGGCTTTACCACCTTCGAACAACTGTCGCCCGAGGAGGCGGCGCGCCGCACCTTCCGGCCCATGCCCGCCGGCACGCCCTGGGGCGCCAAGTGGGAGTACGCCTGGCTCAAGGGCGAGGTCGTCCTGCCCCAGGAGGCGGCAGGCCACCGCGTCGTCGCGCGCATCGACCCGGGGGCCGAAAGCGCGATCTTTGTGAACGGGATCCTGCGCGGCGCCCACGACCGGCAGCACACCGAGATCACCCTGGCGCAGAGCGCGGCGCCCGGCACGCGTTACGAGATTCTGGCCGAGGCCTATGCCGGCCACGGCCCGATGGTCAGCAGCGCCGGCCCCACCCCGCCCTGGCGCGAGACGGTGCCCGAGCCCGGCCCTACGCAGAAGGTCATGGGCGAGTGCAGCTACGGCATTTGGGAGGAGGATGCCTACCAGCTCTGGATCGACGTGGAGGCGCTCTGGGGCCTGCGCGACTCGCTCGACCCCGAGTCGTTGCGCGTGGCCGAGATCGACCGGGCGCTCCGCGACATGACCGTGATCGTCGATTTCGAGCTGCCGCAACCAGAGATGATGGCTACTATCCGCGCAGCCCGCGAGCGCCTGAAACCGGTCTTGGCCTGTTTCAACGGCTCCACGGCGCCGCTGATGTTCGCCTTTGGGCACGCCCACCTCGACGTGGCCTGGCTCTGGCCCCTGCAGGAGACCGAGCGCAAGATCGGCCGCACCGTGGCCAACCAACTGGCGCTGATGGAGGAGTACCCCGAGTATCGCTACCTGCAGAGCCAGGCGCATCTCTTCCGCATGCTGAAGGCGCGCTACCCCGAACTGTATGCGCGCGCGCAGCAGGCCGTGCGCGAGGGCCAACTGATGCCCGAGGGCGGCATGTGGGTGGAGGCCGACACCAACCTCGCGGGCGGCGAGGCGCTGATCCGCCAGTTCGTGCATGGGAAACGCTTCTTCAGAGAAGAGTTCGGCGTCGAGAGCGAGTTGCTTTGGCTGCCCGACGTCTTTGGCTACTCCGGCGCCCTGCCGCAGATCATGCGCGGCTGCGGCATCCGCTACTTTGCCACCGCCAAGATTTTCTGGACCTACAACGGCGGCGACCCCTTCCCCTACAACACCTTCACCTGGGAGGGGATCGACGGCTCGACGGTGCTGGCGCACCTCTTCACCGAATACAGCTCGCGCACCGACCCGCGCACCGTCATCCAGCGCTGGAATGAACGGGTGCAGAAGGACGGCATCTCCACGCGGCTCTTGCCCTTCGGCTTTGGCGATGGCGGCGGCGGCGCCACCCGCGACCACTTGGAACACGTGCGCCGCTTGCGCGACCTCGAGGGCGCTCCCCGAGTGATCATTGCCTCGCCCAACGACTTTTTCCGCGACCTGCAGGTGCGCGGCGTGCCCGAGGCGCGTTATGTGGGCGAGCTCTACTTCCAGGCCCACCGTGGCACCTACACCTCGCAGGCGCGCACCAAGCGCGGCAACCGCAAGAGCGAGCTGGCGCTGCGCGAAGCCGAGCTGTGGGGCGCGGCCGCGGCAGCCCTGGCTGGCTACGCGTACCCATACCCGCGGATGGATGAAGCCTGGAAGTTGCTCCTCCTGCACCAGTTCCACGACATCCTGCCCGGCTCCTCGATCCACCGCGTCTACGAGGAGGCTGAGGCGGCCCACGCCAGCGTGCAACGGCAGGCGCGGGAGGTGGCCGGTGAGGCCATGGCGCGCCTGACCGGTGGCGGCGAGGGCCTGACCGTCTTCAACTCGCTCTCCTGGCCGCGCACGGCGCTGGTGGAGTTGCCGGAAGGCTGGGCCGGCGCGGCCGATGCCTCCGGCCAAGGCCTGCCCGTGCAGGGGGTGGAGGGCAGGCTGTGGGCCGAGGTCCCCGTCCCGCCCTGCGGCTGGGCCACCATCGTCCCCTCTCCCCAGGGGGGAGAGGGCAGGGGTGAGGGGGGAGTGTTGTACGAGCGGCCATCTGCCGCCCTCGGGGCACGAGCCGAGTGCGCGACTCGCCATGGCGCGGAGCTCCCCCTCACCCTACCCCTCTCCCCCACGGGGGAGAGGGCACAGGCCTACCTGCCGACCCGACCCTCTCCCCAGGGGGGAGAGGGCAGGGTGAGGGGGGAAACCCTCGACGCGCAGACCCCGCCCTCCGTCCCCTCTCTCCAGGGGGGAGAGGGTGCAGCCGCTGTGCTCGAGAACGAGCTGCTGCGCGTCGAGTTCAACGCCCTGGGCGAGATGACCCACATCTTCGACAAAGAGACCGGGCGAGACTGGGCGGCCGGCCCCTGCAACAGCTTCCGCATGTACAAGGATGTGCCCACCTCCTTCGATGCCTGGGATATCGACAGCCAGTATTCCCTGACGCCGGTGGAGCTCACCGAGCGCGCCGAGTTCGAGCTGGTGAGCAGGGGGCCGCTGGTAGCCCGCCTGCGGGTGCGCCGCCGGCTGCACCAGTCGACCATGGCCCAGGAGATCAGCCTGCGCCGCGGCAGCCGGCGGGTCGACTTGGCCACGGCCATCGACTGGCAGGAGCGCCACAAGCTGCTCAAGGTCAACTTCCCCGTCACCGTCCACGCCAACGAGGCGGTGCACGAGATCCAGTTCGGCCACGTGCGCCGGCCCAACCATGCCTCGCGCCCCTTCGACGCCGACCGCTTCGAGGTGTCGAACCACAAATGGTCGGCACTGGTGGAGGAGGGGCGGGGCTTTGCCGTGCTCAACGACTGCAAGTACGGCCTGAACGTGGATGGCAACAGCATCAACCTGACACTCCTGAAATCGGCCCTGGCTCCCGACATGACCGCCGACCACGGCAGGCAGGAGTTCACCTACGCCTTCTACGCCTGGAACGGGCCGTTCGCCGAGAGCGGCGTGGTGTGCGAGGCGTACGACCTGAACTGCCCCATACTCACGGCGACCGGCGCGGCGGGCGAGCGCTCGCTCTTCGCGCTGGATGCGCCCAATGTGGTGATCGAAGCGGTCAAGCCGGCCGAGGACGGCTCGGGCGACGTGGTGCTGCGCCTCTACGAGGCGATGCGCACCGCCACCCACTGCACACTCACGACGACGCTCGATGTGCAGCACGCTGCGCAGACGAACATGCTGGAAGAGGTGGAGGCGCCGCTCGCCTGTGAGCGGGGCCGCATCGCGCTGGACTTCCGGCCCTTCGAGATCAAGACCGTGCGCCTGGCCATTGTGCCAAGCCGTGTAAGCCCGTAGAATAGTCCCTTGTGAGCGTCGCCGGCTGCGAGCCTGGGGCTGTGCGGGGGCGAGTCTGGCGACGTGCGGCTGCAGCCCAAGGGGTGTGCTCCGGCTGCGAGCGAAGCACGGCGCCGGGGTGGCTCCCCTTTTACACCCAACCATGGAGGAACTATGTTCAGGGGGATTGCCCTCAACGCCGACGAGAGCGTGATCGACGGCGACCAGGAGGCGCTGGCGCGCCACCTGGAGCGCGCGGCGGCGGTGGGGTTCGATGGCGTAGAGCTCTCGGTGGGCTGTTTCAACATCATCCGCGGCGGGCAGGTGGTCGAGCGGGAGCTGGAGCGGGCGCGCGCGCTCCTGGCTCGCTACCCGCTGCGCTATACGCTGCACGGGCCTCTCAGCCTCAGCCTGGTCCGCGATGCCGAGCTGGCGGCGCAGGTGCTGGAGAGCTGCCTGCAGATGGCGGCGAGGTTGGGGGCGGAGGTGCTCGTCTACCACAGCGGGCAGATTGCGCTCCACGATGCGGCGCGCGGACTGGCCCATCTGCCCGATGACCAGTCTCTTAGCGACCTCTGGCAGCGCGAAACGGAGGCGCTGGCCCGCTTCGCCCGGCGCGCGGAGGAGCTGGGGGTGCTGCTGGCGGTGGAGAACCGCGACCCCCACTTGTGGGAGGTGGCGGCGCTGGCCCGCTGGGGCCGCCCAGCCGGCGAGCTGGTGCGCTACCACCAGGGCATGCGGCTGGACCTGCTCTCGGCACAGATGGAGGCGGTGGGCTCGCCCTTGGTGGGCATGTGCCTCGACGTGGGCCATGCGTTCCTGGCCGCCCCCTACTGGCAGGATCACGATTACCTGGCTGCCGTGAAGCGGGCCGCCCCGCAGGTGCGGCATCTGCACCTGCACGACAACTGGGGCCGCCTCGACGACATCGCCGAGAGCATGCGGGAGCGGCTGGTCTTTGGCCAGGCCGACACCCACATGCCGGCCGGCTGGGGGCGCATCCCCCTGCGCGAGGTGCTGGCGGCGCTCGCTGCGGCGGGCTACAGCGGCTGGGTGGTGAACGAGGTGGCGCCGCGCTATGCGGCCTACTACGAGGAGGCACTGGCCAACGTGCGGTCCATCCTGCCCGGGCCCTGAAGCGGGGGCCGCTCGGGTGCGCCTCAGCGCTGGCCCGGCCTGGCATCGTTGCGAAAGCCGAGCATGGCCAGCAGGCTCTTCCAGTCGTCGGCCGAAAGGGTGCCGCCGGTGGCCTTGTCGTGGCCATAGCCGAATTCGGTGGCATCGAGGCTCTGGCGAAAGGCCTGCAGGAAGGTAAGGAGGTCCACATCGGAGCGGGTGCAGAGGCTAAAGCTCACCCTGCCCGGGAGATACCCCTCGTTGCCGATGAGCACGACATAATCTGAGAGGCGCTCGCACCAGATGTGGGCCAGCGCAGGGTGGATCTGGTACGGGCTGCGTACGCGGATCAAGGCCACCCGGTCGCTGAGCAGCGGCTGTGTCCGCCTGGCTTGCTTCAAGGCCTGGTCGAAGGCCTGGCGCAGCTCGCCCAGCTCGCGGGCCTCTGGCACCCGGCAGTGGGCGATATCGGCCGGCTCGCGCGCGGCGAGCAGGGCTGCGAGCGCGGGCGAGGCATCGCCGCTGGCACTGCAACGAGCTGCGTTGACGAGCGCCGTCGTCTCGTGGAGGACGCGTGGGCCGTAGCGCGCCCGGGCCTGGGGCAGGGGTTCGAGGGTGGCATGCTCGGTCAGGTCGCCGATGATGCCGATGGCTGCCAGCCAGTCGAGGTCGGTGACGTCGACCAGCGCCACAGCCAGCCAGTACACCAGCGCTGCCGTGCAGAGCACCGGCTGCCACTTGTAGCTGGAGATCAGCCGGCCACCCGGTGGCACCCCCAGAGGCCGGTGGTGGTCGATGAGCAGAGTCGGCACGCCTGGGAAGATCGGCTTGGGGCGGCTGCCCAGGTCCAGCACGAAGAGCGCCGCCGGCTGCAACGCCTGGACTCGCTCGAGCACCGAAAGGCTCCAGGCAGTCTCGCCCTTGCCCATGGGCAGGAGGTGTAGCAGGGGGCGGCCCATGCGCTCCAGCGCGCGACGCAGCAGCACACCCGAGGCCAGCCCGTCGGCATCGCTGTGGCAGAGGAGCACGTGCTGCGCCTCGGCAGGCACGCCCTCGAGGAAGGCCTGTAGGGCGCGACGGGCGCGCTGCAGGCTTGCTGCCGGCCGCACCTCCGGTGCAGCCACGGCAACTCGTTCGCCAGTGCCGATTGCCATGCCAGTGGTCCTGCCTCATGGTCGGGCTGGGTTGCACCTTGGGCTACCTGGTCGCATACGCTCCGGGTGGGCCTGAGCGCCACGCCCTCCGCGCGGCTGTGCCCCTGCCCATACCACTTGCTCGCTCCCACTGCGATCCGGGGACCATGGGAGAAGCGATTGGAGCGGGCGCACGCGGCCACCTGCGCCTGCTTTTGGGGTCGCTCGGCAGCCCAAGCGCCATGCCCCCTGCTAGCAAGAGCTATGCCGATGGCGACTGGCCTGCGCTGTGGGGGGAGGGCGAGCGGGGGGGCCGGCAATGGGCACGAATCTTGCTCGGTGCGCGGTGGCTGCATCGGCCATTAGCCAATCGAGCAGGAGGTAAGCGATGAGGAACAGACGAACCCTCACCGCCCTCGACATTGCAGCGCTCACCCTGGCCACCATCGGGGCGATCAACTGGGGGTTGAGTGGCGCCGCGAACCTGAACCTGGTGCGGCGGATCTTTGGGCGGGGCTCCATCCTGGAGCGTGCGGTCTACGTGGTGGTTGGCCTGGCCGGGCTGGACCTGGCCTGGCTCACGGCCCGCTTCATTACCGGTGGCTATCAGACGCCCCCGCCGGCCACACAATACCAGCCGAGCGAGACGATGCGCCAGTTCGGCCAGCAGATCGGTGAAACCGCGCAGAAGGCAGAACGAGGCGCGGAGCAGGCCAAGGAGACGACTCAGCGGGGCGTGCAGGAGGCGGGGCGAGGGTTCCAGCAGGGCACCCAATCGACCCCGTACCAGCCCTACCCGCCCTCGCGGCCGTAACTGCGCCGAGTCCTGAAGATGGAGGAACGCGCCAGGGACCTTCTCTGGCGCGTTCCTTTGTGCTTGTCGGCTGTCGGGCCTGAGGCCTACGAACCGTGGACCATCAGCGAGCCGGCGACGGTAAACCACACGGCCAGGCTCGAGGCCACCAGGGCGCCAAGGTAGACGCGCCCCGTGCGCCGGAAGAACCAGGTGGTCAGGAAGAGCAGTACGGCGAACTCGGGCACAAACACAAAGACCATGAGCGGCCACATCTGGGCAAACTGTGGCAGCCCCAGGTTCTCAAAGCCGGGACCCATTCCCAGCCAGAGGTAGGGCACATACTGGATGGCCCAGATGATGATGAAGCCGACAAGCCCGGCGAAGCAGTTCTTGAGCCACCATAC
>Ga0272448_1005873_pt1 | contig 13401 bp, 15 predicted proteins | sample YNPCB0191_FD_202220 | JGI IMG/M metagenome (GOLD analysis project Ga0272448, IMG submission 202220) | Hot spring sediment microbial communities from Yellowstone National Park, WY, United States - YNP-CB-019-1 | ecosystem: Environmental > Aquatic > Thermal springs > Hot (42-90C) > Sediment...
CGCGAGCCGCGGCAGCTTGCTGAAAGGCAATTCGCTCAACAACAAATCCAAGTAACGCTCCAACGACAATAAAAACAGTATAAAGCAGCACGAGCTCAGTATGTTTGAGCTGCGTAGGATTGATACGAATAAGACCGAAAAGCTTTGGATCTTCTGTGCCTATAAGGCGCTCGAGCGAGACCACATACCAGGTCGAGAACGCATCGCCTGCAATTCCACCCATCACTACGAAGACCAACGTAAACAAAGGCCTTATTTTCCTGCCGCTTATTGCCACCTCCTCACTTCCTCTCTTTGCATTTTAAACTCATAAATCAACGGTCCACTTCTCCCAGCACAACATCGATGCTACCGAGAATCGCTACCACATCAGCCACCTTCCAACCCTTAACTATCCTGCCAAGCGCTCCGAGGTTCACAAACGAAGGCGCTCGCCAACGCAGTCTGTAAGGCTTATCCGAACCGTCGCTGGCAATATACACACCCAGATCTCCGCGGGAAGACTCTATATGATGATAAACCTCACCTTCAGGCAGCTTTAGCCGTTGCGGAGTTTTGCACTTCAGTTCACCCTCTGGTATCATATCCAACGCTTGCTCAATTATCGAGAGGCTTTGCCTGATCTCATCCATGCGGCAAAGGTAACGCGCGTAAGAATCGCCTTCGTTACGAGTGATAACCTGCCAGTTAACTTTTTCATAAAATGAATAGGGATCCACTTTTCGAACGTCATAAGCGACACCTGACGCGCGCAAACTGGGACCACTAAGAGACCAATTTATCGCTTCCTCCGCGCTTATAACCCCCACTCCGCGCATTCTTCCGATAAAAATCTGGTTATTGGTGAGCAGATCGTCATATTCTTTCAATCGTTCGCGCTGCTTGGCAATATAGGCTTTAGCTTTACTATAGAATCCTCCTGGCAAATCGCGAGATACCCCACCCGGGCGGAAGTAGTTGTAAGTAAGCCGTGCGCCGCAGAGCATTTCGAACAAATCGATTATGTCTTCTCGCTCGCGCATGCCGTAGAGGAACGGAGTTGTTGCACCCAGATCAAGCCCCATACTTCCGTAGAAGATCAAATGGCTAGCAATGCGCTGGAGCTCCATCACTATCATCCTGATCCACTCCGCGCGATCAGGAACTTCTATCTGTCCAAGTTTCTCCAATGCGCCGACGTAGGCCGCATTTTGTAACATTGAAGACAGGTAATCCAACCGATCGGTTATTGGTATGAACTGTACATAAGTGCGCATCTCCGCGAGTTTCTCGATCCCGCGGTGCAGATAGCCTAAATCGGGTTTACAGTCCACAACAACTTCGCCGTCGAGCGTCAAAACAAGACGCAACACCCCGTGAGTGCTGGGATGCTGCGGCCCCATGTTTATCTCAATAAGTTCGGTCCTAATCCGGGATGACATAGTCTTTCCTCAGCGGATGGCCCTCCCAATCCTCAGGCAACAATATGCGACGCAAGTCCGGATGGCCCTTGAACACAACTCCGAGCAAATCGTAGGCTTCTCTTTCGGGGAAGTTAGCTCCCTTCCAAACGGAGGTTACAGAGTCAACTTCAGGCTTGTCGCGGTCCAGATCGATTCGCAACACGAGCTTCTCGTTTCGTTCGAGTGCCGTGAGACGATAAACAACCTCTATCCGATCCTGCCAATCGGTTGCGAACACGTCGGCTAGATAATCAAAACCCAAAGAACGCAACATTTCGCACACGGGTACAATTGTGACCGGATCGATTTTTATGTTCAAAACGCCATCCATATCCGCCGCCGTTTCAATTACCGCATCGGGGAAGGCATCGCGAATAGCTTTTTCGGTTAGTTCAGTCATAGTTGTTAGTTTTCTAGAAGTTTGCTTTGGACGCCTTAGTCAAATTTTCTGGAGATCAGGCTGTCTCATTCTAAAGCAAGCATAGCATTCTTGACCGCTTTCCTTGCGGACACAACTTTTTATCTCCGGTGCTTTTCTATAACCTCCTCTCGCATCTTCTCTTTTAGTTTCTGCACTGCGTGTATAAGCGCTTCAGGGCGCGGAGGGCAGCCGGGAACATATACATCCACCGGAATGATCCTATCAACACCCTTCAAAACTGCATACGAATCCGCGAACGGCCCGCCGGCGTTAGCACAACTTCCGGTAGCGATTACATATTTCGGCTCCGCCATCTGCTCATAGAGCCTCTTGACACGCGGAGCCATCTTTTTCGTCACCGTGCCTGCAACTATCATAAGATCGCTTTGGCGAGGAGTAGCGCGGAACATCATGCCGAATCTGTCTAGATCGAACCTCGCAGCACCTGCTGCCATCAACACCTCAATAGCACAGCATGCCAGACCGAACGCAAAATACCACAGCGAGGATTCCCGACCCCACTCAAGCACCTTGTCCACTGTCGTAGTCAAAATAGCTCCGCCGGGAATACGCTCCAAATAGTCAAAAGGTCGCTCTACTTCCATTCCAGAACACCTTTCTTCCAGGCATACACCAGCCCAACAGCAAGAACGCCTATGAAGATCACCATATCAATCAAACCCAAAACCGCCAGTGCTTTTGTCTTTGAAAATCCCAACAACCCGGCGGCCCATGGAAAAACGAACACCGCCTCAACATCGAATATCAGAAATACAAGCGCATAGATGTAGTAGCCCACCCTAAACTGTAACCAGGCCGGCCCCATCGGCACTTCGCCGCATTCATAGGTGCTCAGTTTCGTATCAGTCGGCTTATGTGGCCTAAAGAGCAACGACGCAAACAGCGTCAACACCACGAAAGTTATCCCGACTATTATAAAAGCTCCTACGGTCAGAAAATCTTTAGCCAGCAAGTCGTCCTCCAAGAATGCCGCGCTTATATCTTGAGCTTTCGACCAGGAATCACTTCACTCCCTTGATCTCAGCCTTCAAGCGCCCGATCACTCTCGCAAGCAAAAACATAGACGTCGCATCGCCCTCGGCGAGCTTTATGTGCGTCGCGTCTACAAAGTCTGTAGGCAGAGTCGCATCGAACGGGATCCACTTACCCGTATAGCATTCGACCCAGGCGTGATAGTAGAAACCATCTTCCAGGTAGATAAGCCCGGACACAACCTTCGTCGGAATGCCGACACTTCGTGCCATAGCAGCGAAGAGAATTGCATAATCTCTGCACACACCTACTTTAGATTTTAACACATCTGACGCTGAACGCGTAATCCCTATGTCTCCCTTCACTCTAAGATAAGAATGCAGCCACGAGCGCAGCTTCGAACACGCTAAGTAGGAGTTTTTCTCATCACCTACTATCTCAGCAGCTTGTTTCTTCACAGATTGGTCATTATGATCTACATAAGGCGTTGCCGCGAGATACTCCGCAAGCTCCGGTTTTCTAATTGGCCGAGGCAGCGATCTAGAAGGCACTTCTTTCTTCGCGGTTATGCGCAAGTGCACCAATTCTTTCCCACCATCCGCTGCCTTTACATTTTGACGCGCATCGCTTATAATTATGCTCGGATCATCAAGTCCCGTTATCACAATATCCAGAACTTTGGCTTCGCGAGGTGAAGGGATCGGTTTATCGGTCTTCACTCGCGTTTGCACTGCAAAATCTTCGCCGCCCCCGTCCAAATCAGCAAGTGCTTCTTCCTTTGCCTGACGAATCATTCTGATGCCCATCATAGCATCCACGCGTACAATGTCACCGTTCGACTCTTGCCACAAGGTTATCTCGCCCATAGAAGTGCTATTTTTCACAACTATCGTTTCATAATTCCTGTCGCCGATTGTTATCTTCTCTCGCCGCTCCACTCTGACCCAGAGCTCGTCTATCGACAAAGTTAAGGGGTTAAAGTAGTGCAGATTGTATTCACGGCCGATTTTCAGAACAGAATCCGGCAACGCAAACATTACATCGCCAACCAAACTCACACCCTCTGGAATTGGAATAGTTTTTGTCGATGATCCGCTACCTGCTGAGACGACACATTCAATCCGGTCTTTGAAGAACTTCGCACTCACAGTTGTCGTCTTTCCGCCACTTGACATCGAGAACTCTTCGCGGAGAGGATTATACTGAGAGTCCGTATAGACAACCGTATTCGCGACCTGGCTAAGATCCGCACCCAAGACCTTCAAACGATTATTAACAGTGCTTTCAAATCTGTATACGCGCGCACCCTCCAGTTCGTCTTGGGTAACCTTAAGAGATATACAGCCGACCTTGGCATCGCCTACGTAAGCTCCCATCCAAATCTCGTATGGAACTCTATATGCGTCGACCCGAGGAGCAAAGGTGAATAACATCAAGGTAAAGATCCATCGCTTCATGTCGTTTGCCGAGTCAAAAAGTATGAGAGTCGGAAACATTATAACCCCGGCCAGCGTTTTATTGTTGTCCGACCGGTGTTAATAGGATGCTTATGTCCTATTTTGGCGGTGACGGTAAAGCGGGCTTAACCGGAGCCACGCATTTCTCTGATCTAACGCGCTCGTCGCGCCACTTCCAGCCTGTTTAGCGCTCTCTGCAAAGCTGCTTGAGCGCGCTCGATGTCTATATTCTTATCCCTCACGCCAAGGCGCTCTTCGGCCCGCTTGGCCGCGCGCTCGGCACGCTCCAGATCAATTTCATCGGCCTGCTCGGCAGCTTCGGCAAGTACAGTAACAGTATTATTGTGGACTTCCATGAAACCGCCAGATATAGCCATCTCTTTCACTGAGCCGTCGGCGCGTTTGAAATCGAGGCGACCAATCTCTAGTGCCGTCATAAGAGGTGAATGATTTGCCAGCACTCCCAGATAGCCCTCCACTCCCGGCGCTACCACGGAAGTAACATCATCCGCAGAAATTACTACTCTATCAGGCGTTATAACGTCCAGTTTAAATGTTTTTTTCGGCATAATAATAGCAGATTTGTGTTGGCCTTAGGTTGTTGCGATAAACCCCATATTGCCGCAATTTTGCCGATCTCAGGCTAAATGGATTTCGAGAGCATGCCTCATAAACCGATATGCCCGAACGAGTATAAGCCCGTCAGCTAGACCTCAACTCCCATTCTCTTCGCCTTTTCGACCGCCATTTCGATCGGACCTACCATATAGAACGCTTGCTCAGGCAAATGGTCCCACCTACCCTCCAAAATCTCCTTGAAACTCCTGACGGTATCCTCGCGCTTGACATACTGTCCCGGAAGGCCCGTAAACACTTCCGCGACGAACATCGGTTGCGAAAGGAAGTTCTCAATCTTCCGCGCACGAGCTACAATTAGCTTATCCTCATCCGAAAGTTCGTCCACTCCTAGAATGGCGATTATGTCCTGCAGTTCTCTGTAGCGTTGGAGTATTTGTTGCACTCCTCTAGCCACTTCATAATGTTCCTGACCGACAATATTTGGATCCAGTATCCGCGAGGTTGACGCCAGCGGATCTACCGCGGGGAATATCGCCCGAACAAATATCCGCCTTTCCAAATACGTAGTAGCATCAAGAAATGCAAATGTAGTCGCTGGCGCCGGATCGGTCGGATCATCCGCAGGAACGTAAATTGCCTGAATCGAAGTAACTGATCCCTTAACGGTAGACGTAATTCTCTCCTGCAGTTCGCCCATCTCAGTTGCAAGCGTCGGCTGGTATCCCACTGCGCTCGGCATGCGTCCCAATAGTGCTGATACCTCCGCTCCTCCCTGAACGAATCGGAAGATATTATCAATGAAGAGGAGCACATCCTGCCCTTCGACATCACGGAAATACTCGGCCATTGTAAGCGCCGAAAGACCCACGCGCAGTCTTGCACCTGGAGGCTCGTTCATCTGTCCGAATACCATGGTGGTCTTGTCGATAACGCCGCTTTGTTGCATCTCAAGCCAAAGGTCGTTGCCTTCGCGCGTGCGTTCGCCAACTCCTGCGAAAACAGAGAATCCCCCATGCTCCGTAGCAACGTTGCGAATAAGCTCGGTAATGAGAACGGTCTTACCAACGCCTGCTCCCCCAAATAGGCCGATCTTACCTCCTTTTGCATAAGGACAAATAAGATCTACAACCTTGAGCCCTGTCTCGAACATTTCAATCGCCGGCACCTGCTCCTCAAACGAAGGCGGATGCCTGTGAATGGGCAGTCTCTGTTTGGCGTCGATTGGCCCGCGTTTGTCTATCGGCTCACCAAGCAGATTGAAGACACGACCAAGCGTCTCGCGACCTACCGGAACCGTGATCGGGCCGCCCGTGTCAATTGCTTCCATACCGCGCACCAAACCGTCGGTAGACTGCATCGCAACACACCTGACGGTATCGTTGCCAACCATTTGCGCAACTTCAACAGTAATTGTCTCGCCGCGGACGTCCGGTATAATCACGGCATTCATAATTTCCGGCAGTTCATCCGCTGGAAACCGAATATCAACTACCGGTCCGATTACCTGGGTTACTTTTCCAGTTGCCATCTGTCCTCCGGATCAGGAATCATAAAGCGAAAGTTATCTGACTCAAAATGAAGTTAGGCTGTTGCGTAAAAGTGCACATTGTCGCGACTTTGCCGCTTTTTTGCTTAGTCAAATAGCAACCGAAACAGCAAGATCGCCAAGCTTGTTTCATATTGCAACTCTTTCGATGTTTTTTCGCTTTCGACCCTCACTTTAGTAAGTTATGTTATAGAAGTATAGAAGCTTCGCTTGTTACTTCCTCTATTTTTGCGCTTCTGCGCTAGTTACAATCTCTGTGATCTCCTTCGTAATTGCAGCCTGACGGGCTTTATTATAAGCCAGAGTAAGCGTCTCAATCATCTCACCCGCATTTTGAGTAGCAGCGGACATAGCCGTCATCCTAGCGCCTTGTTCGCTTGCTTGCGCCTCGACCAAGGCCTGGTATACCTGAGTGTCTATATAACGAGGCAGAAGCTCACCAAGCAATTCGCGAGCGCTTGGCTCGAACTCGAACTCTGGCCGGGTAACCTCTTCAGCACTCGGCTGAACCATTGGCAGGAGTTTAACAACAGTAGGTTGCTGTCGCATCGCCGTAATGAACCGTGCGTAGACCAAATAGACTGCGTCTACTTCTGCACGCTCGAACATATTCCGCACCTGTGCGCTCACTCTGCGCACATCACCAAAGATAACATCACCACTTGGCGATTCCAATCGTGCGACGATTTCAAAAGGTTTGCGCCGAAAGAATCCAACAGCCTTTCGCCCCATCAGCACCAGCTTAACATTGCTCGGATCTCGCGATCCTATGGCGCGCATAGCTGCGTTCATCACGTTTGCGTTATAGCTGCCCGCAAGTCCGCGTTCGGCACCTATAACCACGAACGCAACTCGTTGTTCTTCGCGTTGAGCCAAAAGTGGATGTTGAATATCTCCGGCGCTGGCTGCAAGATTAGCCATAACCTCGCGCATCTTCTGGGCATACGGCCTTGCAGCCTCCGCACGATTCTGAGCTTTCTTGAGGCGCGCCGCCGCTACCATTTTCATGGCGTTTGTTATCTTCTCTATGTTCTTAACGGCGCGAATACGCCGACGGATGTCCCTCGCACTCGCCATCGATCTAAGCCTTAAACCCTGCCTTGAATTCCTCTAAAGCGTGCTTCATCTTATCCATCGTCGCGTCACCCAACACGCCCGTTTTCTCGATAGCATGTCCAACATCCGGATAGCGATCAGCCATAAATGCATACAGATCCTGCTCGAAACGCCTGCATTCCTTGACCGGAATGTCATCCAAATATCCGTTCGTAGCAGCATATATGATGAATACCTGATTGGAAAGCGGCATCGGCTTATATTGCGGCTGTTTTAGAATCTCGACAATTCTCTCACCGCGGGCAAGCTGTGCAAGCGTGGCTTTATCCAAATCGCTTGAAAACTGCGCAAATGCCTGCAGTTCCCAATACCTCGCGAGATCCAGCTTTAGCTGACCCGTCACAGTTTTCATTGCCTTCTTCTGTGCGCTCGATCCAACCCTCGACACCGACGTTCCGACGTTGATTGCCGGTCGTACTCCTGCGTAGAAGAGGTCTGGTTCCAAGTAGATCTGCCCATCCGTAATCGAGATCACGTTGGTTGGGATATAAGCCGATATGTCTCCCGCCTGGGTCTCGATGATAGGCAATGCCGTAAGCGACCCGCCTCCAAGTTCGTCACTTAGTTTGGCCGCTCGTTCCAATAGTCTCGCGTGTAGGTAGAATATATCTCCCGGATATGCCTCCCGGCCTGGAGGCCGTCTCAACAATAGCGAAACTTGCCTGTAAGCCTGCGCGTGCTTCGAGAGGTCATCGTATACAACCAGTGCGTGCCTCTTCGAATCCCTAAAATACTCGCCCATTGCACATCCGGCATAGGGAGCTATATACTGAAGCGGCGACGGGTCGCTAGCCGAGGCAACGACTACTGTAGTGTACTCCATTGCCCCGTGCCTCTCGAACACATCCACTATTCCGGCAACGGTCGAGAGCTTTTGCCCAATGGCAACGTATATGCAATAAACGTCCTCTCCTTTTTGGTTCAGGATCGTATCTACCGCAATAGCCGTCTTCCCGGTCTGTCGATCTCCGATGATGAGCTCTCTCTGACCGCGGCCAATCGGAATCATCGAGTCAATCGCCTTAATACCGGTAGCAAGCGACTCCTTGACCGGCTGTCTATCCACGACTCCCGGCGCTCGCATCTCCACATATCTGCGTTCCGTCGTCAATACTGGTCCCTTGCCATCGAGAGGCTCACCCAACGGATTGAGAACACGACCAACAATCGCATCACCAACTGGAACATCTATGATGCGTCCGGTCCGCTTAACCTGGTCGCCCTCTTTAATGTCAACATCCGGCCCCATAATAATGACGCCAACGTTATCCTCTTCGAGGTTAAGGATCATACCCATAACACCGTTGGGGAACTCTACCAGTTCGCTCGCCATCGCGTCCTGGAGGCCGTAGATTCGCGCGATGCCATCTCCTACCTGCAGCACGGTCCCCACACCGATCTCGGCCAGCTCTTTTTCGAATCCTGCTAGGTGAGTTTCGAGGACCTCTGCGACTTCATCCGGTCTTATGTTGACAGCCATATTCTTACTCCGTTCCAGACTGCAAACCCAGGCTCTATGAGTTCAATCATAGTCTTAAAACAATATTCGAGTTAACCAATCATCTTCTCTTTTAGCGCGATCAATTGTCCTCTGATACTTCCGTCTATAAGCGTATCACCTATCTTCACAATCATCCCTCCGATGACTGAAGGGTCGATATGTACGACAAGTTCCACACGTTTCCCAGTACGAACGGAAAGTTTCTCGCGAAGACGATTTTCCTCCTGTCGCGTAAGCTCGATCGCTGAAGTCACATCGACAACAACAATCCCTCGAGCTTCATTTGCCAACTCTACGAAGACGGCCTCAGTGGCCGTCATAGCTTCTTCCCTTCTCTTGTCCACGAGGAGAAATAGATATGACAGTGTGACTTCGTGGACCTTGCCTTCGAATATAGCGCGAAGAATATCCCGCTTGACATCTCTTGGTATCTGCGGCGAACGCAAAACTTTTGCAAGCCTGGGTGACGACTCTATCGTATAAGAAACAAGACCCAAATCGCTCTCAACCTGATCGATAATGCCGGCTTTGTTGGCTGCTCTAAACAGAGCCGTTGCATATCTTCGCACTATCCGAGGCTCAATCATTCTCTTGTATCCTCCGCCTTCTCAAGCTCATCGATAAACTGAGCTACGAGTTTGCGATGTTCCTCGTCGTTAAGGTGTTCCTCGATGAGCTTACCGGCAGCCTCAATGGCCAAGTCGGCAACATGCTTTCGCAACTCGTACACAACCTTTTCTCTCTCTCGCTGAATTTCTTCTTGAGCACGATTAAGAATAAGCTCTGATTGGGCACGTGTATCAGCGAGAATTTCATCTCTCATTGCTTGGCCTTCTTTCAATGCCTCAGCAATCCTCATGCGAGCTTCATCCTCGATGGCAGACAATCGCTGTTCGTATGTTGCTCTCAATTCTTCCGCTTCGCGGCGAAAGTTCTCTGCGTCTTTATACTCACTTTCGATCTCAGACCGTCGAGCATCCAGAATGCCCAGCACCGGCTTAAAAAGAAACAGTTTGAATACGATCAACAATAGTATAAAAGCGCCGATCTGGACAATCAGTACCTTTGGGTCGATGTGCAGAATTTCCACGATCCAACTCCAGTCATTAGCCGGACGCGAGCCGAAAGCCCCGCCCAGTTCTAGACACGCGTGCTACTTCACAACTTTCTCTATTAACGGAGCCGCGCTGGGAATACCCAGGAAGAGCAGGATTAGCGTAACGAGCAATGCATAGATCACCAAGGACTCTATAAGAGCCAAGCCGATGATCATGGCTGTTTGAATCCTGCCTGCAGCCTCAGGCTGCCTAGCGATGCCCTCAAGAGCTGCGCTAGCAGCCCTACCCTGGCCAAGAGCACCACCGATCACAGCTATCGGCAGCCCCAATCCGATAGCAAGCACCAAAGCTACCAAATACATCATCGCAACCGTATCTCCTTATCAGGTGTTTTGTTTGAAATATAAATCATCATAAAAACTAAGAATGTATTACAAATCAGAGCTCATGTACATCCGTTTTCAGTGTTCTTCGTGGCTACCAACAGCAACTACTATGTAGATACACACCAGCATCGAAAAAACAAGTGCCTGGACGAAACTCGTGAAAATTGCAAATAACACCATCGGGAATTGAGCTGGTATCAAGAAATATCCCATCACTCGGATCACTATCAAGATAAGGATAGCGATCACCATATCCTCACCGAATATGTTGCCAAAAAGACGTATCGAAAGCGAGAGCGGCCTGGCAAGCTCGCCAATCACGTGTATTGGAAACATCAAGAAACCCATATACCATGGCTCGCCCCAAAAGTGCTTGATATAACCAAAACCCAGCCTTCGAAAACCGTAATACTGTACGAGTAAGAACGCGAATAGCGCCAACGCCAAGGTTGTATTGATGTTCGCTGTCGGACTGACAAATCCTGGAATCAAACCTACTAAGTTAAGCGACAGGATAAAAATGAATATCGTCCCAATTATAGGAGTGAGACTCTTTGCCAACTCGTCTCCAACGACGTTTTTAACAAACCCGTTAAGAGCAGAAACCACGTATTCAATAAAAGCTTGGAACCTTCCAGGATTGCGGGTTTTCAGCTTCCGAGAAGCAATAATAGCGGTAGTAGACAGCACCAGCACAACAAAATAAGTTACCGCTACCATCTCCGGCATCCACTCCGGCATAATATGTAACGTGTAGAGCCAGTGGAGCCAGGTTCCGTGTTCTTCCAACAAGAGTCCCCCTTAAACTATCCTTTCAGGCGTTCGCAAATTATGATGCCAAAAGTCTTAAGTACCATAACTGCTTGCACCAGCATCAATCCCGCGCAGAACGCAAAAAGGAACCTCAAACTAAACTTGCCGATCCATACAGCCAGGCAAAGAACAGCCAAGATCACGAAAAGTTTGACGATCGATAGCTTCGCAAACTCTTTTATCGCCCGAGCCTCGCCGGGCACGAAGCAACGCCTTACTACACGATCCAGACTTGCAAGCGCTCCCACCGAGACCAGTGCTCCCGCCGTCCAACCTACCGCGGCGACAACTCCTCCAGCACCCCAGGCTATCAGCAGTCCGAACAACCCAACAACCGCACTGGTCCTATAGACTCGCCCTATGAAACCCTCATCTATTATCGTCGTCTTCACGCGTCACGCTTACCAGAATTTTCGCCGACTCATATAGCCCGGCAGCAAGACCTAGTATAGACAAAACAATAGCAAGCCACGGCTTCGTGCCGAGCTTGCCGTCCAGCCACAACCCGAGACCGAGGCCAATTCCTGTGGCTATCAGGATGAGCAAAGGAATGCTCCACACCTGTGCCACCGTCAGCATCCAACGATAATCGGAACGGCTCATTGCTCCATCATGCCGTCCTGCTGTGGTAATTGATTGACCGTAACCGTGTAATGATACCACGTGCCAAACGCACAGGTCAACGGAGCTTGCACCTGAATACGAGATTGCAATAGAGAATGTGGTACCGCGATTTTATCGCTCTTCCGGCTCATTTGAAGGGTTATCGAGAATACTTGTTCTTGCATATCGCCGCTGTTGTTGACTTACTTTGGATTGTCCGGTATGCTGAAAACGATCAAACGGGTTCTCCCATGGAGGTTCTAATTTGTCTAGTTCTCAAAAAGCCGTCTTTCCTAGAGAATTTCCAGGTATTCACTATTATGACAGTGCCGAAGAAGAGGCTGCGCTTAGAGTAATCCGCCATCGTTCACCTTTTCGCTACTACGGCGCCAACTTTCTCGCAGAGACCGATAGTCTGGAAAAGGAGTTCGCCCAAGTCGTAGGGCGCAAGTACGCCCAAGCTGTGTGCAGTGGCACCAACGGGCTCGCTGCAGCACTTGCAGCACTGGAGGTCGGACCAGGACAGGAAGTGCTTGTGCCTGGTTTTATGTGGGTTGCTACTATTGGAACCTTAGTCCGAGCGGGAGCAATTCCGGTGCTTGTGGAGATAGACGAGACCTTTGGCATGGACCCAGCAGATCTTGAAAGAAAAATCACTTCACGTAGTAGCGTGGTAATACCGGTGCACATGTGCGGTGCGGCATGCGATATCGAGACGATTGTCAAGATAGCGGAGCGACATGGCCTTAAAGTTCTCGAAGATTGTGCTCAAGCAAACGGCGGAAGAGTGAGAAACAGAAAGCTTGGCGCGTTCGGCGATATAGCGATGTTCAGCTTCCAAATGAATAAGAACATTACGGCCGGTGAAGGCGGAATAGTGGTTACGGACGACGAACGATTATACCTGCGCGCAAATGCGGCTCACGACGTGGGCGTGCCATGGAAGGATGGCAACGCGCAGGCAGACCACGAGATTGCGTTGTGGGGTGCGGGAAGTCGTATGAGTGAAATTACTGCCGCAATCGTGCGCGCGCAGCTTCCCAAGCTCGGCAAGATCATCGACGCCATGCGCTCCAGCAAAGAGCGAATCAAAGCACCGATATCGGATATTCCCGGTATGCGCTTCAGAAAGATTGTCGATCCGGCTGGGGATACGGGAGCGGCACTGATAGTTATCTTCGATACGCTTGATATGGCAGAACGGTTCGCGTCGAATGCGAGTGAAATCGGTCTGCCGGCTGTTTGGATGCCGCAGTATGGAATGCATATCTACTACAACATTAAGGCTCTGGTCGAAAGGCGAAGCAACAGTCCAGATGGCTTTCCGTGGACACATCCTGCAAACGAAGGTTTGGCCCGCAACTATGGCAAAGGCGCTTTGCCAAAGTCGGACGAATTGTTTGAGCGTTCCGTTGTTCTGCCGGTGCCGTCGCTAATGGATCGTGCTCTGGAAGATAGATACATCGAGCTGTTCAGAAAGGCCGCC
>Ga0272448_1005881_pt1 | contig 13383 bp, 14 predicted proteins | sample YNPCB0191_FD_202220 | JGI IMG/M metagenome (GOLD analysis project Ga0272448, IMG submission 202220) | Hot spring sediment microbial communities from Yellowstone National Park, WY, United States - YNP-CB-019-1 | ecosystem: Environmental > Aquatic > Thermal springs > Hot (42-90C) > Sediment...
CTCGATGCGGCGGGCATCGACACCACGTTGCAGAAAATCGTCGTGGGGGCCGTGATCGTTGTGGCGGCGTGCTGGGACAGTTGGCGGCGAAGGCATCACCGGAGGGAAGCCGCGTAACGAAAGAAAGGACCGGCGTATGCAGAGCAACGGCAAGATCTACGTACTACGAGACGACCAGACCCTGCAAGCTCTGGTCCAACAACCGTTTCAAAACGAGGAGTTGCTGCAATCACTCCTCGCCAAGTACCCCGACGTTCTCGCCGGGGAGCAGATCGACGAGGCCTCTCCGAGAAGATGGCTGTTCGTGTCACGCGAGGTAGGCGTTCCCAACGAACCGGAGGGAAGCGAACGTTGGTCGCTGGATCATCTTTTCCTGGACCAGGATGCAATCCCGACCCTGGTGGAGGTCAAAAGAAGCTCGGACGGCCGCATTCGTCGGGAGGTCGTCGGACAGATGCTGGACTACGCTGCAAACGCTGTCGTGTACTGGTCGGTTGAGACGATCCGAGCGGCGTTCGATGCGGCGTGCCAGCAGCGTGGCGCGAATCCCGAAGAGGCCGTTCTCCGATTCCTCGAGAGCGAATCAGCCGATGAGAATGCGGTCGAAGCGTTCTGGGGTCGCGTCAAGACCAACCTGCAAGCCAAACGCATACGCCTTGTCTTCGTCGCCGACGAGATTCCTCCTGAACTTCGCCGCATCATTGAATTCCTCAACGAGCAGATGGACCCGGCGGAAGTCCTCGGCGTGGAGGTGCGCCAGTTTGTCGGTGATGATCTCCGGACGCTCGTTCCCAGGGTGGTTGGCCAAACTGCCGACGCCGAACGGGCGAAAGGGGCGGGGACAAGGGAGAAGCGAGAGTGGAATCGGGATAGTTTCATAGCCGAGATGGAGTCCAGGCACGGAGTCGACGCTGCGGAGGCCGCCGGCCGGATTCTTGATTGGATAGAGCAGCGTGTCGGGAATGTGAGATGGGGCCAGGGGACCAACGGCTCGTTTACACCCGTGCTCCAGGTCGGCGATGTCGAATACCCGCTCTTCCGCGTGTACGTAAGCAACTGCGTCGAGATACCCATGCGGTTTCTGAAGGACAAGCCCGCTTTCTAAATGGAGGACAAGCGCCGGGCGTTTCTGGCGCGGCTCAAGGAGATTCCCGGGGCGAATCTGCCGGCGGAAAACTTGACGGGGCTTCCGAGTCTGCCTCTCTCGGTTCTCCACGAAGGCGAGGCCTTTGCGGCGTTCCAGAGAGCCATCGAGTGGGCCATACACGAGGCGGAGGGAACCGCGAGAAGATCGGAGTGAGGAACGCGCCTTTCTTTTCGTCGGGGGGGGGTGCATGTCTTCACCGCGGCCGACGCAGACGCTCGTCGGGCAGGCATGAGGGTCTCGCGTGCGCCATGGCCGCCCGCGATCGACGAGTACGCAGACTGCATGAAGCCGTGCCAGGCGGCGGGCGTCCTCCTGAGATCATCACACCCCGCCTCAGTCGGGCTGGCGGGCACAACCCGTCCTACGATCTACGATCCACGCCTTCAACGCGCGGGGTACGCCATCGCGGCCAGGTCCCGTCGAAGCTCCTCCACGAACGCCCGGAGGAAGTCCCGCTTCAGGGGCGTGATGGCCTTAGGGTTTTCCCAGTTCATGCCAGGTCTCGATGATGTATTGCCAGAACTCCTTCTTTCGCCCGAGGAACGGCCGAAGCTCCGTCAGGTGATCGCGTACTTCCTCGGGGCTCAGGAACGTCCACACGTCTTCGAATGCCGCCTCGCGCCGGATCCACGAGGCCCATCGCACCCGCTCGAGGCCCGACGCCGCGGCAAGACGGGCCTTGATCTCGGCCACCGTGAGGCGCCTGTCCCAGCAGAAGTACGGGATCGTGTCGTCGGGAAGCGGAGCGACTTTCATTTCGAGCCTCGACGTCCTGGGGTCATCCTCACGTCAGTTCATACCGTTTGATGAAGCCCTGCGACGCCCCCCGGACGCGCGGCACTGGACGACGTGGCGCGCCTCGGCGATGATACGGGCTGTCGGTGCCGTCTCGCGGGGTGCGAGCCGGCGGCTGAAGGGCAGAGGCAGTGATCGCTGGGGACAGAGAAGAGAAGTCCCCGCCCCCGGCTATTGCTGTGTCAGACCTTCGGCCTGAGATTCCACCGGCGCGTCCGACGTACGCCGCGAACTGCGCCCGGAATCGAGGAGCTTTTGCGATGAATCGCCTGCTCGGGATTGCGTTGCTTGCGTGTGTGACCATTGGCGCTTGGGGATGCCGGCAGAAGGATGATTCGGGCTCGAGCGCAGGCCCGACGACCCGGCCGTCCGCCGCAAAGGCCGCCGCGGGGACGAAGGTCGCCCTCATCATGAAGGCGCGTACGAATCCGTTCTTCGCGAAGATGGAGGAGGGGGCGCGGCGGGCGGCGGAGAAGCTCAACGTGGATCTGAGCGTGCTCTCGATCGACCGCGAGACCGACTACGAGAAGCAGGCCGCGCAGGTCGAGGCGGCCGTGGCCCAGGGCGTCAAGGCGATCCTGATCGCCCCGGCCGACTCGAAGGGCATCGTCGCGCCGCTGCGGAGGGCTCAGGACCGCGGGGTACTCATCGTCAACCTTGATAACCGGATCGACGCGGGCGCTGCACAGCAGGCGGGCCTGCGCATCCTCACATTCATCGGCCCCGACAACGCCGAGGGGGCGGAGAAGGCCACCCTCGAGCTGATCCGCCGGATGGGCGGCAAGGGCAAGATCGCCATGCTCGAAGGGATCCTCGGCGCGGATAACGCGAAGCAGCGGCAGGCCGGCTTCATGAAGGCGCTGCTGGGCCACCCGGAGGTCCAGTTGGCGGATTCGACCGTGGCCAACTGGGACATCGCCCAGGGTCAGCAGAAGATGGAGGCCCTGCTCGGGCGTTTCAACGATCTGGCCGGTGTTTTCTGCGCGAACGACAACATGGCCCTGGGCGCCATCCAGGCGATCGAGTCCGCCGGGCGGACGGGCAAGGTCCTCGTCGCGGCGTATGACAACATCGAGGCCGCGCAGAGGGCAATCCGCGATGGAAAACTCGTCGCCACGATCGAGCAACACCCCGACCTGATGGGCGAGTGGGGCGTCGCAAGCGCTGTGAAGGCACTCGCCGGCGAATCGGTCGCCGCGGAGATTGCCGTACCCACCGACCTGGTCACAAAGGAAACGCTCGAAGGAGCCTCCGGACCCGGATCGGCGCCGCGATAACGACGGGGGCAAGGGCTGCGGCGGGGTCCGAAAACGCACGTGTGCGGGTCAGGCGGGATCGTATCAGGGTGCTGCGTGTCGCGGATTGTGCGGAAACGGCCGGCGACGGTCAGGGGTGGAAATCGGACCGGTGCGTGCGAACGGGCATTCGCACCGTTTCCGGCCGATCGTCTGCGGCGGGCGAAGCGGGGGCGGGCGCAACCCGGCGCCCGACAAACGACACCGCAGTGGCACGGACGATGAACGACAGGCTACAATCCCTGCGTTCCGTCGCTCCGGCGGGGAGCGAGGGCGCAGGACATCGGAGCCGATCAGCCTCTGATGCGTGAGTACTTCCGGAACATCTACCTGACCGTCAAGACCGTGTTGATCGGTATGCAGATCACGCTGAAGTACTGTTTTGCGCGGACGGTGACGGTGCAGTACCCGGATATGGCGCCGGTGCTCCAGCCGCGGTTTCGCGGGATCCATTACTTCGAGATCGAGAAGTGCATCGCCTGCGATCAGTGCGCGCGGGCGTGCCCGGTCGACTGCATCTACATCCAGAAGACCGCCCCGCGCAAGATCGACAAGGCGACCGGTGTGGCGACAGGAGGGGCGATCACCCGTTTTGCGATCGATTACGCCAAGTGCATGTTCTGCGCGTTGTGTACGGAACCGTGCCCGACGGAGTGCATCCATATGGGCAACGTGCATGCGATGGCCGGCTACGACCGGGAGAGCATGCTCGTCGAGTTCACGGAGCTGGCGAAGCAGGGGCTCCAGACGCCCGAGCCGCTGTGGGTGCGGAGCGAGCGGCTTCCGGCCTGGGCGGCGGCGCAGAAGCGCGAATGGCGGGAGCGCGCGGCCCCCGTCCGGGAGCACATGCGGGCGGCGCTGACGGAGCGGATGGCGCCGGGAAAGTCGGAGGCGCCGACGACGGCGGGCGCGGCGGCGAGTCCGGCCGCCCCGGCCTCCCGGCCCGCGACGGCGGAGGGCAAACCGTGATCGAGCACGCGGCGTTCCTCGCACAGGCCGTCGGCGACGAGGGGGCCGACACGCGGCTGGTCGTCGGACTGCTGCTCTTTGTCGTGGGCGGCATCGCGATGGTCCTCGGCGCGCTGACGCTCGGCTGGTTCCTGCGGCCGAAGCGCCCAAACCCGGACAAGGCGGCCACCTACGAGTGCGGCGAGCCGACGATCGGCTCGAGCTGGATCCAGTTCGACCTGCGTTTCTACGTCGTCGCGCTCGTGTTCGTGATCTTTGACGTGGAGGTCGCTCTGCTGTATCCCTGGGCGGTCGTTTTCGGGGGCGGGGCAACCCCGGACGCGCCGGCGAGCGTCCTGCGAAATGTCCGGTGGGCAGCGCTGGCCGACATGCTTTTCTTCTTCGGCGTGATCGTGGTCGGGTTTCTCTATCTGTGGAAGTATGGATATCTGGACTGGGTCCGCAGCTATACGAGCGATGAAGTGGCGGAGCGACGAAGCGACGAAGAGAGGACGGACGCCCTCGCCGCGTCCCTCTCCGTCGAAGGGAGAAGGGGCGCGGAGCAGAGCGAAGGGACCTTCGCACGCAGTGGCGGGCTGACGGAACAACAGGCTCAATGAGCTGGATTGAAAACAGGTTTGAAGACGGCCTGATCGTCACATCGCTCGACTGGGCGATCAACTGGGCGAGACAGAACAGCATCTGGCCCGTGACGTTCGGCATCGCGTGCTGCGCGATCGAGATGATGGCGACGGGAGCGTCACGATTCGATATCGACCGGTTCGGGGCCGGGGCGTTCCGGCCGACGCCGCGCCAGGCGGACCTGATGATCGTCGCGGGCACGGTGACGTACAAAATGGCCTCGCGGGTGAAGCGCCTCTACAACCAGATGGCCGACCCCAAGTATGTCATGGCGATGGGGGCATGCACGGTCGGCGGCGGGCCGTACTTCAAGCACGGCTATCACGTGGTCAAGGGTGTGGACCTGATCATCCCGGTGGACATCTACGTCCCGGGGTGCCCGCCTCGCCCGGAGGCGCTGCTCGAGGGCCTGATGCGGTTGCAGGACAAGATCCGACGCGAGACGATCGCCCGCAAGACGACGGTACGGGAGAATGACGAATGGTGAATGGCGGATGAGCGCGGCGTTCCGCCTTCATCATTCCGCGTGACGCCTATGACTCCGGAAGAGATCGCCAGACTGTTGCAGGACACCTTCCCCGACGCGATCACCGACGTCGCAATGGGGACGCCGCAACCGTATGTGGTCGTGGCGGCGGTACGGTGGCCGCAGGTGGCGTACTTCCTGCGGGACGATCCGCGACTCGGTTTCAACATGCTGCGGTGCCTCAGCGGCGTGGACCGCCCGGCGAAAAACGAACTCGAGGCCGTCTACGACCTCATCGCCATGAGACCGGCGGATGCCGGGCCCGACGCGTATTGGCTCGCGGCGAGCGTCTTCGCCGTGGTGGTCCGGGTGGACCGGGCCAGGCCGCGTATTCCCTCGGTCGCCGGGGTCTGGCCGGCGGCCGATTGGCACGAGCGCGAGGCGTACGACCTGTTCGGCATCGTCTTCGAGGGGCACCCGGACAGCGTCGAGGACCATGATGGACTGCATCCGCGGCGAATCCTCTGTCCGGACGACTGGGCCGGGTATCCGCTGCGCAAGGATTATCTGTTCCCGATCGAGTACCACGGCATCCCGGGCACGACGGAGTACGAGATGCCGAACCCGGTGCATTGAGGGAAGAAGCGACGGAGCGCCGACGGAACGACGGGGCGGAGCGACATAGCCAGGACGCAACGTAGAGCATTGCATGGCCGCCGACACTACACTTGACTCTTTGCCCGATCTGCTCGCGGACCTGGACCGGCCGACGATCGAGTCGAGCGACCTGCGCACCGAGGAGATGCTCGTCAACATGGGCCCGCAGCACCCGAGCACGCACGGCGTGCTGCGGCTCGTGCTGCGCACGGACGGCGAGATGGTGCTCGAGGCCGTGCCGCACATCGGCTACCTGCACCGCTGCGCCGAGAAGATCGGCGAGAACCTCCAGCCGTATCAGTTCGTGCCCAAGACGGACCGCATGGACTATCTCGCCGCGATGAACAACAACCACGTGTTCGCGCTGGCGGTCGAGAAGCTCGCGGGCATCGCCGTGCCGGAACGGGCCAAGTACATCCGGATCATCATGGCCGAGCTGAACCGCATCGCGTCGCACCTCGTCTCGTTCGGCACATACGGGCTGGACATGGGCGCCTTCACGCCGTTCCTGTACGCGTTCCGCGAGCGCGAATACATCCTGGACCTCTTCGAGGCGGCCTGCGGCGCGCGGCTGACGTACAGCTACATTACGATCGGGGGCGTCACGTTCGACCTGCCCGAGGGGTTTGTCGATCGCTGCCGGGAGTTCCTCGACTATTTCGAGCCGAAAATCGACGAATACAACCGGCTCCTGAGCTACAACCACATCTTCACGAAGCGGACGGCCAACGTGGGCGTGATCCGCGCCGAAGACGCGATCCGGTGGGGCCTGACCGGGCCGTGCCTGCGGGGCAGCGGTGTGAAGTGGGACCTGCGCAAGTGTCTCCCGTACGACATCTACGACCGCTTCACGTTCGACGTGCCCGTCGGGCTGCCGCCCGGTGGCGAGCCGCCCGTGCCGCCCGGCATGCCGAAGGCCAGGGTCCCGCCGGGCGTAGTGGTGGGCGACGCGTGGAACCGCTACTTCGTGCGGGTGATCGAGATGTACTGGTCCGTGCAGATCATCCGCCAGGCGCTGGACCAGTTGCCGTCGGGCGACTACCGGACGAAGGTGCCGCGCAACGTGAAGCTGCCCGAGGCAAGCGTGTATCTCGAAGGCGAGAATCCGCGCGGGCAGTTGGGCTTCCTTGTCGTCGGCGACGGCAACCCGATCCCGTACCGCGTGAAGGCCCGGGGGCCGAGCTTCTGCAATCTGTCCATCACGACGCACGTGTGCCGGAACTGCCTGCTGGCCGACGTGCCGGCGATCATCGGGAGCATCGACGTGGTGCTCGGAGAGGTGGACCGGTGATGGCGGACGTTCGAGCGGAGGACATCCTGAAGCCGCGTTGGGATCCGGCGCTCAAGGGCCGGGCGCAACGCGTGCTGGCCGTGCTCGGCGCGGCGTCCGCGATCGTTGCCGTCGCGGGATGGTTCATTGCCGTCAACGTTCTGAATGGTCACCCGGCGGCCGTCCTGTTCCTGTGCATCGCGCCGGCGCTGACGGCGCTGCTGCTGGCGGCCGGCATCGCCGCCATCGCCTTCGCCGGGCCGATCGGCCGGCTCCTGAGCGCTCTGGCCGCCCCGATCTTCTTCGGCGGTGTCGCCGGGCTGATCGTGCTCGTGTGGGTCTATGGAATGGCGACCTCGTTCGTGGACGGCCTGATCGCAACCACGGCGCCGGCAGCCCCGCACGGCGCGACTGTTTTCGGCGGCCCGCTGACCACGCAGGTCATTCTCGACGCCCTGCCGCATCCGGTTCACTGCCCGGTCGTCAGTTGGCTCCTGTGGCCGTTGCAGTTCGGCCCCGTGCGCGATGTGATGGGCCTGATCGGCGTAATCGGATTCGTCTCGCTCTTCGCGATGTTCGCCATCTGGTGGGAACGCAAGGTCGCCGGGCGCATTCAAAGCCGCCTGGGGCCGATGCGCGTGGGCGGCTGGCACGGCTGGGCGCAGTCGCTCGCCGACGGCATCAAACTCATCGGCAAGGAGGATCTGATCCCCGCGGGCGCGGATCGGCCGCTGTTCCGGCTGGCCCCGTATCTTGCATTCGTGCCCGCCCTGTGTGCCTTTGTGGCGCTGCCCTTCGGGGCGTACTGGGTCGTTCGCAATCTCGACGTCGCGCTGATCTTCGTACTCGCGATGGTGGGCGTGGAGGTGATCGGCGTCATCCTGGGCGGCTGGGCCTCGAACAACAAGTGGAGTCTCTACGGCGCGATGCGCGAGGCGTGTCAGATGGTGTCGTACGAGATCCCGATGGGTATGACGCTGCTCATTCCGATCATGACGGTCGGCACACTCAACCTCGTGCAGATCGGCGAGGCGCAGCGCGACGGCTGGATCTCGTGGCTGGCCTTCCGCAACCCGTTCCTCTTCGTGGCCATGTTCGCTTATTTCATCGCGTCGCTGGCGAGCTGCAAACGCGCGCCGTTCGACCTGCCCGAGGCGGAGAGCGAGCTGGTCGCCGGCTTCATGACGGAGTATTCGGGCTTTCGCTGGTGCCTGTTCTTCTTCGCGGAGTATGCGGCGATGTTCGTCGTGAGCGCGCTGGCGACGACGCTGTTCCTCGGCGCGTGGCACTCGCCGCTGCCGGCGGCCTGGGGCAAAGCACTGGCAGGCGGGAACTGGCTCGCGAAGGGGCTTCACGGGCTGCTCTTCAGCGGGCCGCTCTGGTTCATCTTCAAGAGCATCTTCCTCGTCTACGTGCAGATGTGGGTGCGGTGGACGCTGCCGCGAATCCGGATCGATCAGGTGCTCTACGCCTGCGTGCAGGTCCTCCTGCCGCTGGCCATGGTGGCCCTGCTCGGCAATACGTTCTGGGAACTGCTGGTGGCCCGGGGCAGCGTCCTGGCCGGGCTCGCCAACGTGATCCTGAGTCTGATCGGAGCGGTACTGGTACTGGGCTTCGTCGTGATTATGGTATACGGGCGAATGAACCGCCGGCGCCTCGTGGGCACCCTGGCGGTCGACCATCTGCCCGGGGCGTGACAGGCGGGTCAATGCTGACGATCAGGCGATTCGTTCTCGTGGCTTGCTTGGCTTGCGGCATCACATCCGTGGCGGCCGCCGCGCATCTGCCTGACGCGAGTGCGGGGACGCCGTCCGATCTGCTTCCTGGCGGCGCTGCGGCGGCCCCGTCCGCAGCGGCGTCGGAAGGCGCGCCGACGCTGGAAGCCGTGGTGTTCTACCTCTTCGCCGCCGTTGCTGTGCTCTCGGCCGTTGGGATCGTCCTGACGCGGAACATCGTTCGCGCGGCGATCTGGCTGCTCGGAACGCTCGGCGCGGTGGCGGGGTTGTACTTCCTCCTGGCGGCGAATTTTCTCGGGGCGATCCAGTTGATCGTGTACGTCGGCGGCACACTCGTGCTGATCATCTTCGGCGTGATGCTCACGAGCCGCGTGCCCGGCGCACGTCTGCCGTTGCGGCGGTGGGAGGTTGTTGCGGGCATCGCGGTCTGCGGGTTGCTGTTCGCGGCGTTGTCGTTCGCGCTGCTTTCGGCGGACTGGGCAAGCCGCGCCAGGCCCCGGGAGGAAGGGTACACGGTCGCAATGATCGGCAGGGAGTTACTGACGACGTATCTGGTGCCGTTCGAGGTGGCCAGCGTCCTGCTGCTCGTCGTGATGATCGGCGCGGCGTACCTGGCGAGACCGGAGAAGGAACGAAGATGAGAAAGTGGGAATGTGGAGAAGTGCGAAATGAGACGGGCCGGCGGATGCCGCAGGGTTGCCATTTCCCGCTTTCCCATATTCTCACTTTCGCACTTTGTGGGAGCGCGTAGTGTTCGCGATCGGTCTTACGCACTATCTGGTTCTGGCCGCCCTGCTCTTGTGCCTCGGCGTGCTCGTGATGATCACGAAGCGTAACGCCGTCGGCATCCTGATCGGCGTGGAGCTTCTGCTCAACGCCGGCAACCTGAACCTGGTCGCGTTCTCGCGGTACCAGGTGGGCGACCTGAGCGGGCAGATCGTGGCGCTGTTCGGAATCCTGCTGGCCGCCGCGGAGGCCGCGATCGCCATCGCGATCTTTGTGAACTTCTATAACAACACCGCTACGGTGGACGTGGACCGCGCGGATGCGATGAACGGATAACGCAGACTGATGCTGTCACAGCAAGAAACTTTGTTGATCTCCGGCGTGACGATCCCGCTCGTCTGCTTCTTCCTGCTGGCCCTTTTCGGCTCGCGGATGGGCAAGCCGCTGGCCGGCTGGTTCGCCTCGGCGGGCATCGCCGCCTCTACGGTGCTGGCGAGCATCGTGCTCTACCAGTGGTTCCGGCTGGGCCGTCACGACGAGGCTCACACGTTCCTCTGGTCGAGCATCGGCGACGTTCCGATCACGATCGGCGTCAACCTCGACGCGCTGACCGTGATCATGTTCTTCATGGTCAGCTTCGTTTCGACGTGCATCTTCGTATTCTCGATCGGCTACATGGCCGGCCACAGCGACGAGATCGACGGCCAATCGAAATACCACCGCTTCTTTACATTCCTTTCGCTGTTCTGCTTCTCGATGCTGGGGCTGGTCCTGAGCAACAGTATCCTGTTCCTGTTCATCTTCTGGGAACTTGTCGGCCTCTGCTCCTACTTCCTGATCGGCTTCTACTTCCACAAGAAGAGCGCGAGCAACGCCGCGATCAAGGCATTCGTGGTCAACCGCGTCGGCGACTTCGGCTTCCTGATCGGGCTGATGATGGTCTTCCTCTACCTGCGGGACCTGTCGCTGGCGGGTGCCGCGGACGCGTTCCGCGAGCAGTATGAAGCCGGTGGGCCGCTGTTTGCCCACAGCTTCCTCGGCATGAGCCTCGCGACGTGGATGGGCATGCTGCTCTTCTGCGGCGCCATCGGCAAGAGCGCCCAGTTCCCGCTGCACGTGTGGTTGCCCGACGCCATGGAGGGCCCGACGCCCGTCAGCGCCCTGATCCACGCCGCCACGATGGTCGCTGCCGGCGTCTACCTCGTCGCCCGCATCTTCCTGCTGCTTACACCGCCGGCGCAGATGTTCGTCGCCATCATCGGCTGCATCACGCTGGCGCTGGCCGCGCTCGTCGCAATCGTCCAGACGGACATCAAGAAGGTCCTCGCCTATTCGACGATTTCGCAGCTCGGGTACATGATCTTCGCGATGGGGGTCGGCGCCTGGGTCGCCGCAATGTTCCACCTGCTCGTGCATGCCTTCTTCAAGGCCCTGATGTTCCTCGGTAGCGGCCAGGTGATCGAGGGCTGCCACCACGAGCAGGACATCCGCCGGATGGGAGGGCTGATCCGCCGAATGCCCGTCACGGCCGTCACATTCCTGATCGGCGTGCTGGCGATCGCGGGAGCCGGGATCCCCTGGCTGCACGTGGGCGGGTTCCGGCTCGGCCTTGGCGGCTTCTTCAGCAAGGACGAGATCCTGGCCGTGGCCTGCCACCGCGCGTGCACGGCGCCCGGGGCAATCCCGCCGATCCTCTTCTGGGTGCCCGTGCTCATCGCCTACGTCACGCCCTTCTACATGATGCGGTGCTGGTGGCTGACGTTCATGGGCAAGCCCCGCGACCGCCACGTGCATGAACACGCGCACGAATCCCCGCTGATGTACATCCCGCTGATCGTGCTGGCGATCGGTACGGTCGTCTCGACGTATGCGGTGTTCCGGCCGATGGTGGAGCAGGCGGCGCCGGCGGGGTTTCTCGTACCGACGTTCAATCCCGAGAAGCACGGCGGCCACGAGGCCGGAACGATGGCGGCAACCGAGCACCCCGTGCCGGCCGGCCTGCCGATTGCCGAAGAGGCCCATGCACGCCTCGCGTGGATGGTCGGGCCGGCGTTCCTCGTCGGCTACGCCCTCGCGATCGGCATCTACCTCCGGGGCCTGGCCCTGGCAACGGCCATCGCGACGCGCCTTCACCCGCTGCACACGCTGCTCGTGAAGAAGTTCTACTTCGACGAGCTCTATGGCGCCGTCTTCGTCGGCGGCGTGATGGTGCTCAAGTCGATCGCCAACTGGATAGACGTGTACATCGTCGATGGTCTGGTGAATGCCGCGGGCTGGCTGGTCCGGCTGCTGTCGCTCCTGGCCGGCGACATCTTCGACCGCGCCGGGGCCGCCACGTCGCCGGCACCCGCCGAGGAAGAGACGGCCGGCCGCGGACTGGGTTTCCTGGCGTGCGTGGTCGTGACGATCAGCACGAGCGTGTTGCTGGCCAGCGGTTCGTATCGTACGGCCGTGTGGGTGCTCGTGGCCGCGTGGCTGATATTGGGAATCGACGGCATCGTGAACGATCTCGCTCGCGGGGCCTGGCAGATCGCCGGCGCCGTCCGCCGCCCGCAGACCGGGCGGATCCGAAACTATGTGCTGTTCGCGGCGGGAGGCGCCGCCGTAGTCCTGATGGTGATGATACTCCTCTGACAAGGGCGAGAAGGACGACTGAACCGTGGAAGGTCATCTGCTCAACTGGATCGTTTTCCTGCCGGCGATCGGCGCCGCGGCCTGCCTGGTCATGCCATCCCGGCGGACGGTGAAGATCACGGCGGTCGCGACCACCGCGGTCACGCTGCTGCTCTCGCTGCTGCTGTTCCAGCACTTCGCGTGGTGGCAGGGCGACGGCCCGTTGATCTTCGGCCGGGCGTACGGCGAGGGGCTGCACGAAGTGACGCGGGTGCCGTGGATTCAGGTCGGCCAGTTCCGCATCGAGTACTTTGTCGGCGTGGACGGGCTGAGCTTTCCCCTGCTCATCCTGACGACCGTGGTGAGCTTTCTGGCGTGCCTGGCGAGCTGGAACATCGAGCACTGGCGGATCAACAAGGGCGTCAAGGCGTACTTCGTGCTGTTCCTGCTGCTGGAGACGGGGATGCTCGGCGTGTTTGCCGCGCTCGACTTCTTCCTCTTCTACGTGTTCTGGGAAGTCATGCTCCTGCCGATGTATTTCCTCATCGGCGTCTGGGGCGGCGAGCGGAAGGAATACGCCGCGATCAAGTTCTTCCTCTACACGCTGGCCGGCTCCGTGCTGATGCTCGTCGTGCTGATCGCCTTCTACTTCAAGAGCGCGGCGGCGGGCGTGCCCACGCTGAGCCTCATCGACTACGCGACGAACCCGGCCATCCAGACGGAATTCGCCCGCCCGGCGCCGTTCCTCTTTGCAGGCTGGTCCTGGCCGATCGTCATGTTCGTGTTCCTCTTCATCGCGTTCGCGATCAAGGTGCCGGTCGTGCCGTTCCACACGTGGTTGCCCGACGCCCACGTCGAGGCGCCCACGCCGATCAGCATGATCCTCGCCGGCATCCTCCTGAAGATGGGCGGCTACGGCATCCTCCGCATCAGCTACCCGATCCTCCCGTCGGCGGCGAATCACCACACGGTTGCCTTCGTGCTCGCCACGCTCGGGGTGATCAGCATCCTCTACGGCGCGCTGTGTGCGATGGCACAAAAGGACTTCAAAAAGCTCGTCGCCTACAGCTCCGTCAGCCACATGGGCT
>Ga0272448_1005882_pt1 | contig 13383 bp, 13 predicted proteins | sample YNPCB0191_FD_202220 | JGI IMG/M metagenome (GOLD analysis project Ga0272448, IMG submission 202220) | Hot spring sediment microbial communities from Yellowstone National Park, WY, United States - YNP-CB-019-1 | ecosystem: Environmental > Aquatic > Thermal springs > Hot (42-90C) > Sediment...
GCAATTACTTTTTTTGCTATTTCCCAGTCAAAAGGAGTGGTTAATTTAATGTTGGTCTCTTCTCCTTCTACGATGTAAATTTTTATCCCAAGCTTTAGCACCAGCTCATAAGTGGTTTGCTCTTCGCTACCCTGTTCCCGGGCAAGTCGATAGGCTTTTTCGAGGATTTCTCTTCGGAATGCCTGAGGGGATTGGGGGATTAATATTTTTTTGGCTGGAATGGAAGAAATAACGGAATCTTTTTCAAAGAAAAACACGGGAAGGTGGGAGTGAATAAAACTACCGCAGGCAGCAAAATTAGTGGCACCGGCAATAATTTTATGAAGAAGTTTTTGGCTGGCAAAGGGGCGGGCAACATCATGGATCACTATAATCTGTTCTTCACTCCTTTCCAAAAGAAGCTTTATAGTCTCCTGGCGGCTTTTACCACCTGGATAAACTTCAGCCATATTTCCTACTTCCTCTTTTGCCTCTTTTAGATGATCGGAAGGAACTCCTACCAGGATTCGATCTACCACTCCGGCAAGATTGTTAACTACTTGCTTAAGGAGGGTTTTCCCGTTTAATTTAAGAAACCCCTTTGGTCCTTTTCCCAGCCTTTCTCCTCTTCCACCGGCAGGAACCAGACCAGCAATTAAATCCCGCTTTACTTTTTCTACCATCTTATCACCTTCTTAAGAAAATACTTAATCACCGGAAAGCGATTAAAGAATTTTCCGATTTTCGCCAAAAAACTCCTCACTTTCCAGTGCCTCCAGCCTTTATCTTCTGCGCTCATAACTTTTACTTTATCCCAGCAGATTTTCACCCATTCCCGGTTAATTTCATCCGGCTTAAGTAAAGTGCGCACTTTTTCGGCAATTCTTTCACTCGCTCTTCCGTCGGTTAAGTCTCCAAAAACCAGTTCGCGGTAAAAAGCTCTTCTTTCGGCTTTTTCCTGAGGATAGAGGAGGGCTATTTCGATCGCCGCGATTAATCCTGATAGCGATTCTACTTCAATCCCCATATCTCGCCAGGTCCATTCCGGAGCAGAAGGGTCGTAATACTCTTTTTCCTGAAATCTTTTTGGGTTATTAATGAGGATAATCGGTCGGTCCATTGCCAGAAAATAGAACATAACTGAAGAAGCATCAGTAATGAGGAGGTCAGCGAAAGGGAAAAACGGGTAAATGTCATCTTCAAAATTTTCTACTAAAATTACCCGTTCGTCTTTATACTGTCTCCATTGTTTTATTATTCCCGGATAAGTTTGGGTTAGTTGAGGATGGGGTTTTATTATCAGGTTAAGCTGGGGAAAGTGGTTAAAGATTTTTTCAATTACTTTGGGGCGGAGTAATTCTACTGAGGTGAAGTATTTATTCCAGGTGGGCGCGTAAAGAACTGTCTTTTTCCCCCACGGAAATCCCGGCGGAAGGATGGAGGGTAATTCTTTTTTTCGGGAAAAGATTTTATCCATAGAGATAAAACCCGTAACCCAGAAATCCAATCTTGGCTTCCAACCGCGGTGAATAAATTCCTCCTTTACCCAATTACTGGAAACACAGGCAAAATCTGCACCTGCGATTGCTTTATTAATTGAATTTTTAGTAGCAAAACCGTGGCGAGTCCAAACAATTATAGTGTCTTTAAGGTTTCCCCGGAAATAATGGTAATGGTGATTGGCAAGGATAAGTACTTTAGGTTTGAATTTAATCACTTCTCCCACACTTCGGGTGAAAAGGCAGAAGAAATCTTCTTTTAAAAGATCATAAACTGGCTTTAGAATTGATTTTTCAAAATTAGCGTAACAGTGGAAAGCAATTTTTCCCAAAATATAATTTCCCCTGCTCTTTTAAATTCTATTCTTTATATGATTTTAGCTTCTTTAAACCTTGCTCCTGAGAATTGCTTTCTTAAGTAATTCTCTTCCCACCAGCAAAATAAAGATTGGGTTTCCAATTAAATACCGTTTCCAGAGTCGTTTTGGTTCCTGAATTAATCGAAAAAACCATTCCAGTCCACTTTCTTGCATCCATTTTGGTGCTCGCCTTACTATCCCGGAAATGAATTCAAAAGCAGCACCTACACCGATACTCACCGGAATATTTAGCTCTTGGTAATAGGCATATATCCATTTTTCTTGTTTGGGTGACCCCAAACTAACAAATAAGATATCGGGTTTAGAGTTTCTAATCATCTTTAAAATTTTATCATTTTCGGTTTTGTCTTTTTCAAAGCCAAAGGGCGGGGAATAAATACCTACTATCGGTAAACCGGGGTAACTTTTTTTTAAAGCCTCGGCTGATTTTAAAGCAGCATTGGGACGTCCGCCTAATAGAAATACTTTAAATCCTCGTTCTGCCGCCACTTCGCATAACTTAGGAAACAAATCTGATCCGGATATTTTCTCTTTTAATGGAACTGCCAAAAGTCGGGATGCCCAGATTAAGGACATACCATCAGCTAAAACCAAACTTGCCCTTCCGTATATCTTCCGAAATTCTTCATCTTTCTGTAAGGTAACAATATGGGCAGCATTTGGAGTCACAATATAAGAAGGTTTTCCGGTCTGGATCATCCCTTCAATTTTATTAATCGCCTCTTCCATAGTAATATTATCAATCTTTATGCCCGCAAAACTAAATTGGGTCATTTTATCGATTTATATGGTAATTTTACCAAATACTTTCTATAAAATAAGAATAAAACGGCATCAAGACATTTCTTGCTCGGTATGGTTCAACACTTGCTAAACAGTGCTCCGGGCTAAATCGCGTTCGGTGGTTTAATACCTCAAGCACCGCGGTTCCAATCTCGGCAGTTCCTCCTTCCACCACTCGACCGGAGAAACCATCTTTGACTACCAGTTTTACCTCACCCACATCAGTGGTTATTACTGGAAGCCCGCAAGCAAGGGCTTCGAGGACTGATATCGGCATACCTTCAAAGGTTGAAGTAAGCAGAAAAACATCACTTATTCTCATAAGGTGAGCAACTTTTTTCTGGGGAAGGCTGCCGAAAAACTTAACTACCTGTTCTAATCCCTTCTGTTTTACTTTATCCTGGACTTCTTTGAGTAAGCTTCCGGTGCCTACTACTACCAATATTGCCCTGGAATCGCAGAAATGAACATAGTGGAAGGAATCGATGAGAAGAAGGGGGTTCTTTTGCCTTTCGATCCTGCCCACAAAGAGGATCAATTTATTTTGCGGGGTTAAACCTTCCTGGCGGGCAAATTCTTCTCGCCTCTGCTGCCGTTCATTTTCCGGGAGGGGATAAAATATATTCTCATCCACCCAGGTAGGAAGAAAAGTAAAGCGACTGGATAAAGCGGGATACCTTTTTTGGTAAAATTTAACTCCATCCCTTCGCACCACAAATATTTTCTTCATTTGGGTAATTAGTCTTTCCTCCAGCTTAAAGTAAAGATAGGGGAATCTGCTCCATCGGATCTCTGAAAATGGGTGGTATAGCTCCTTCATATGACTATGGATGATCAGGAACTTTGGGTTCAAGTGTTTTTTAAAAGGAAGAGAGGGCTCAATCCGATGGAATAGCATCATCCTATCATTAAGGGGAATTTTTGCCTTATGTTTAAATAGGGAAAAAGTGAACTTTGCGCTTAAGGGAATGGTCGTTTTGGTATTTTCATCTTTTACATAAAGAACCGGGAGAAAATAGAATTTTTTGCCATAAAGTTCTACCTCCTGCCACTTCCCTACCTCCCTTTCTTTATTCGAAGTTATCCCGACAAACTCGATCTCGAAATCTTCCGGGGAATATTTAATAAAATTCCGATTAAAAGTTTCAATCCCTCCGATCTTATTGCCTAAGGGGTCCATCTGATAAATGATTAAGCATTTGGTTTTAGAAAGGCACATTATTTAAGCCGTCGATAGTCATATTTTTCCTGGCTTTTAGGGCAAATCCGGTAATTGCCCAGAAATAAAAAAGAAAAGCAGTCCCACTGATCATATTACCGGCTAAGCTTCCTACCTGCCAGGCAACCCAATTTATAAATAGGGTATAAAAAAGATGTTTTAGCTTATCATCTTTTAATTGGCGATAATACTGGAATAAAGTGCTGGCAGTAATTAAAATAAAATTTAAATAAAAAATAAGCCCCACTAAACCCGTTTCAACTAAATAGCGGAGAAAATCGTTATGGGGAAGATAACCCAGCCCTTTTTCCTTTTCTTTTTTCGGATTGATAAAAATTGTACTATTTAGTCCATATCCTAACCAGGGTTTTTCTTTCCATAAAAAAAGCAACCCTTGCCAGTTAAAAATCCTCCAGGTAAAAGAATCGACCTCAACTTTTTTTCTAAAATTGTTTTAGGGTCAATCTGTTTAATTTTTTCCATTCTTTTTTGAAATGGAGTGGTAGTTATTAATATTGAAATATTCAATATAACTACTGTGGCGACCAGAATTTTCTTTTGCCAATCAACAGCTAAAAAAGTCCCGATAAATAAAATCAATCCCATTATATATCCAGTAAGGCTAAAAGTAGCAGTAAAGCATGTTATCTGAATAAGTAATAAAAACAGCCATAATAGTTTTTTCCGGGAAAATTGATACTTCCAAAAAGTTAATCCCATAAAAAGAATCAAATAAAAGGCAAAGTGGTTAGGGTGGGCAAATGTTCCATAGACTCTGACAATACCGATAGGGTCTTTCCAGCCAGTATGGGTTACTAACTGATATAACCCAGTTAATACCGGAATTAAAACCGACCAAAACATCATATCAATGAATTGATAAGCCTCTTTTCCCTTAGGAACAAGGTGATACGACATAATCAGGATTATCAGGATAGACCCTAAGCGGATCCATTCTCGCAGGGCTACTACTCCTCCTTTACTACCAAAATTAAATAAACTCATCGGAACCGAAAAAAACAGAAGGAATAACAGCCAGATTCCAAACCATCGGGCAATCGGGGGAAAATCCAATCGGTCGCGAGAAATGAAATAAAATCCTCCTAAGCCTAAAATTAGAATGCCTATTACTGAAGATAGATTAATGGTTATTGGGCCTAAAGTTACTCCAAAATCAGTAAAAATATCTAAGGCACTTCTAATAATAAGGAGGGTAATAAAAATTTTTTTCATTGAAAATGGGTCGTTTTACCGTTATTAATGAAATATATATTAAATTAAAAACAAGCGGTCTGTAAATAAAAATTAATTAAATTTAATCAAGGGTAAACTCATCAGAGTAAATTAGCTTTCTCTTTTTGGGGGAGATATGTGGGTTAAACCTAATTTTTTTATAATTGGGGCACCGAAAGCGGGGACTACTGCCTTAAGCGAATATCTTCGTTCCCATAATAATGTGTATTTTAGCCAACCCAAAGAGCCAGCCTATTTTGCAACTGATTTCAGAGGAAGAATTATAAATAGTTTTAATGGCTATATGAAGTTGTTCAAAAATGCCGATTTATCCACCCATAAAGCGATTGGCGAAGGCTCAACTCTTTACCTCTATTCCAATGAAGCAGTGGTAAATATTCTGAAATTTCAACCAAAGGCAAAACTTATTATCAGTGTGCGTAACCCCGCTGATTTGGTAATTTCTTTCCATGCAGAGCTTTTAAAGAATGGTGCAGAAAATGAAAAATCTTTTTTAAAAGCCTGGGAATTAGAAAAGGCCCGTAAAAAAGGGATGCATATCCCCCTTTCTTGCCGGGATGTTAAAGTTCTTTTTTACTCGGAAAGAGGGAAATTGGGAAGCCAGATAAAAAGAGTATTAAGTATTGTGCCGCGAGAACAGATAAAGATGATTTTATTCGATGATTTGGTTACTAATCCGGGAAGGGTTTATCGCGAGGTATTAGATTTTTTGGATTTAGCTGATGATGGACGAAAGGAATTTCCGATAGTAAATGAAAGAGTATGGATTAAGCATTTTACTTTTCATCGAGTCTTAACTACTTTATGGAGGTTTTGGCTTCCTTTACGTCGGAGGATTAACGGAGGAAAGGGATTGGGGATAATAAGGTACATTACCAACAAATGGAACTCAATCCCCAGCGATAAAAAGATTGATCCAGAAGTATACGAAAGTTTAATATCTTTTTATGAAGATGAAGTAGTAATTTTAGAGGAGCTATTAAACCGGGATCTCGCTCATTGGCGGGAGTTCCCTAAAGTTTCCTTTCCCTAACTATTTGCTTTTTGGTATTGTGCCAGAAATCAAATGGTTTTTATACCTTAGAGTGGCAGTAACAAATTTTCGGATATTTTCAAGAGTAACTTTTAGCTACCCCTAATTTTATTTGAGCTTATGGATTAAAAAGATACTTCTTAATGATTTTTCCGTAATTTGGTAAGTTATGAAAGATTTTTTATTTTATGGCTTTGACAGATGATATTTTTTCTGTTATTTTAGTTTCTGAAATTGAGGGGAGTTATTTTTAAAATAAACCTTGAGGAGAATTTAATGGATCATATTCAAAAAGAATGGGGATTTTTCTTGATCGGCTTAATAGCATTTTTCTTATCTACTTCGGTCCGGGCATCTGATGGGTTTACCCAAAAGGACCGAGAACTTATTATTACTTTGAAAGTAAAGGTTGAAGAGATTGACAAACGGTTTGAACAGATTGACAAACGGTTTGAGCAGATTGACAAACGGTTTGAGCAGATTGATAAGCGGTTTGAGCAGATTGATAAGCGGTTTGAACAGATTGATAAGCGGTTTGAACAGATTGATAAGCAGTTTGAACAAGTGGATCATCGCTTCAGCGACTTGATATCGTTTCTGTGGATGATTGTGGGGATCTTCACTGCGATTACGGTCTCAACGATTGGCTTTGCTCTCTGGGATAGAAGGACTATGATCAGACCTTTTGAAAAGAAAATAAAAGAGCTTGAGGAAAGTAAGATAGATAAGATAGATAAAATTACGGCTTCTCTCCGCACGCTTGCGAAGACGGATACTAAGTTAGCGGAAGTGCTAAAAGAATATAATCTGTTGTGAAAAAAATTTACTTTTCTTTCGTATTAATCCTTCATAAAGAGAACGGTATTTTGACATCCTCCCTAACTCGTGATGCTTAATCGACTTCGGCATAACATTTACCGCATAATTGTTATTTTGAGCTCAGCTCAAGGTATCTTAAACTGTTTATTAGATTCTGAAACAACTTCAGTACAAAGCTCAACATAAGAGTTTTGTTGCTGGATTAAAACCATAATCAGTATGCTTTTAACTGCAGGCTGAAACCCCCAGCCAAACAATATAATATAGTAGTTTTCTATCAATTGATTTGAAGATGAGCCTAAGACCAGAAACCTGGATGTTTATAGTTTTTTAATATAAATTAAGTTCAAGTAAATTAGAATAAAGGATTATATGGTAAAGCTGGAGATTTTTAATATCTTATACCAGGAGGGAGATATAAATCTGGTAGTGGATACCAATGTAGAAGGAGTAAGGGTTCCTCCTTACCTTTATGGGAAAATTACCAATTTTATCTTAGGAAACAGCCCTTCCCCTCATCTTCAGGCAGATGAAAATGGGATTACTGCTCCTCTTCGTTTTGGTGAAACCCGGTTTACCTGTTACTTTCCCTGGTCCTCGGTGCGAGCCATGATTTCTCGCCTGGCAGTAGTAAATTTCCCTACCTCCGGGGAAAAAGAAGGGGAAGAAAAGGCTAAGGATGAGCCACCCCGGCTAAAATTGGTTAAATGAAAGGTAAATTTCCGGATCAATATACTCCCCAAATTTTTCTTTTGTTTTTAATAGCCGCTCCCTTTGAGCTTCTAAGACTTCGAATAATATTTTCGGAGTATCAGTTATTGTGGTTTCATAAATTTTTTTTATCCGGTCAATTTTAGCTAAATTTTCGGGAATTCGGGTCATAAATTGCTTTTTATAATCGGCAAGAGAATATTCTTTTTTCAAAACTTCTTTAAACAATCGCTTCAAGTCATCATATTTAGGGATTAATCCGGTTGGAGTTTTAATTGCCTCTACCTCATTGTGCACTCGTAGTTCCATCCATTTATACCAAACTTTTTTATCGGTTTTTTCATTGAGAAAATTTCCGGTTTCCCGATCTCTTAAAAAATAATTAACCGAAAAAATCTTAGGTATTCTTTTTAATCCCTGACCAAAATCCAGATTTTTTTGGATATAAGCACCTACCGGGATAGAGAGGAAATCCAGATTGGACATCGGGTTGAATTCCCGGATCCCTTCCTGACCCAAAGTAGCGGCAGTAGTCTCAGATTCGAGAGCAGCACCTTTGGTGATAATTCCGTGAATCCAATCAAATGATTCCTCTACTGGCACGCAGGTATCCGAGTCCCTTCCTCCGTATACTATGCCTCCTACTTCTACTCCTTCGGGATCATTTAATCGAGGGTCTAAGTTATCAAACCGGGCTAACTCGATAGTAAACCGCGCATTAGGATGAGAGCAAGGGATCTCTTTACCTTTAGCATCCTTTTTCCCAATAAACCATTCCCCCGAGAAGTTTTCTCCCCGGGGAGGAATATCGCCATCTTTGCCAATCCAATGCACCTGTTTATCCGGAGTTACTAAGACATTGGAAAAAATGATTTCTCCCGGGTTATGGAGAGCTTTCCATTGCAGCGGGTCATCTTGAGAGTTAACCCCTTGAATAATTCCGAACATCCCCTTTTCTACATTTACTGCCTTTACCTCTCCCCCTATCTTACGTAAATAAGCAATATCATCTCCCACAATAGTTTCGCCATCGAGCATGGCAGTAGAGGTTTTACCACAAAGGGAGGGGAAAGCACCAGTAAAATAAGTTACCCGGTTTTTCGGCCCATGAACTCCCATAATTAACATATGTTCGGTTAACCAGCCTTCTTTTGCCGCTTGATTGATTGCCAGTCGCATGGCTAATTTTTTTAATCCAATGGTATTCCCTCCGTATTGGGTATTGGTGCTATAAACCGTTTCTCCCTCCAAATCAATGTAAATTCTTCTTTTATCAAGATTTTTTGATACCTTCCGTTCGTCCAGTTCTCCCTGGGAATGGACAAATTTGTAAAAATGCGCAGAAGGTCCTCGCCTTATAAATTCCTCGTAACCAGGACGATAAAGGATATACTCACTATGAGCTACATAGCTGGAATCAGTAAGCTGGACACAAGGAATAGAAAACTCTGAGTTAGTGGGACCCAAGCAAAAAAAACAAACATAAAGTTCTTTCCCTTTCATAATATCTTTAAGGATTTCATGAACTTCCCGCAGTCCGGATTCTCGGTCTCGGGTACTTATTGCCTCTCCCAGTTCTATTCCCTTAGGAACCAGGATATTAGTATGTTCCTTATCCCTCCCTTGATCTCCGGGGGCATCAAAATGGACAGTATGACCAGGAATGGCTAAAGGTTTTTCTTCGCCGTTTTTTAAAGCAGTTTCCCGAATATAGTTTATATCGGAGGGGGAATCATCGCTAACGAACACTCGTTCGGGAGAACAAAGTTCGATATAATCGCAGATAAATTTATGGAGGGTAGGGTTGTTAATTCGGATTAATTTTTGGTAACTTTTTTCTCCGAGTTGGACTCTTAATCGGTTACTTTCAGTTTCCATAGCTTTGCTCCCTTAGATTTGAAAGATTATAAAAAGTGCCTAACCTTTAATAATTGATATTAATATTTTTTAGCTATATAAAAAAGTCAAGCAAAAACTACGGGGAGAAGATAATTTTTACCATTTGAGATTTAAGTGAATTTTTTTCTTGACCGAAAGCAGAGTTTTGTTTATTTTTTTCCTTTTAAAATTTTTTATTTTGGAGGTCGTAATGAAAGTTATATTATTGGGAGCGCCGGGAGCGGGTAAAGGGACGATTGCTAAGTTACTAACTGAGTTTGATGGTTCGGTGCCTATTTCCACTGGAGATATGCTGCGCGCGGCAGTTAAAGCAGGGACCGAACTGGGTAAAAAAGCCAAAACTTATATGGAAGCAGGCAATTTAGTCCCTGATTCCTTGATTATGGAGATGATGGAAGCCCGATTGCAGGAACCTGATTGTCAAAAAGGTTTTATCCTTGATGGATTTCCTCGTACTATCCCCCAGGCCCAAGAATTAAAAAAGCTTTTACAAAAATTATCAATTGCCCTTGATTTAGTGATTAACTTAGAAGTGCCGCGGGAGGTAATCCTGGATCGGCTCACTACCCGCCGAACTTGTTCTAACCCTTCCTGCCAGGAGATATATAATATAAAAAGCAATCCGCCTAATCCAGATGGAACTTGTAAAAAATGCGGCAGCTTGACTATTCAACGAGATGATGAGACTGAGGAAGCAATTTTAAACCGACTGGAAACCTATAATCAAAAGACTGCTCCACTTATCAGCTTTTATCAAAACGAAGGGCTGCTTGAGACTTTTGTCTCCTTAGACAGCAAAAAAACTGCTCAAAGTATCCTTGAGGTTTTAAAAAAGCTTCACCGTAAGTGTTATTGATTGGGAAAACTTTCTGGAGCGAAAGAGATAAGATTTCCCAGCTCCTAATTACCCTTTGAACCTGAGGAAGCATCATTTAACAGAGGGTCCACAGAATTCCAGATTTCAACTCCGGCTTGTTTCATTTCTTTTATCGCTTTTCTGGTGGTTTCGGGATCAACACCCCGACTTAAATCTTTAACCATTACCACTTGATATCCGAGCTCTATTCCATCCAAGCAAGTTGCCCGCACACAGTAATCAATAGCGATCCCATAGGTGATAATCCGGGTAATGTTCCTCGCTTTTAAAGTTGGATGAAGTGAAGTTATATTTTCTCCTTCATCCTTAAAACCAGAATAACTTTCCAAATCCACTGCTTTCCCTTTTTGGATGATGGCATCAAATAAGGTTTCCTCAATTAATATCTTTGCTCCATCACTACCCTGAACACAATGAGGAGGCCAGAGCACCTGCTTTTTCCCCCGGTATAAGATAAGGTCAAAGGGGTTTTTCCCGGGGTGGGAAGTATAAAAAGAGATATGGTTATGAGGATGCCAGTCCTGAGTAGCAAAAATAGGATAGCCAATTTCTTTTAGTTTTTTGGTAACTTTCTTGACCTTATCAACATAATTCGAATCAGTTCCTTTTACTGCCAGCGGACCAGATTTAAGCTCAGTAAAGTCCCCCTGGAGGTCAATGACTATAATTCCCGTTTTTTCTTCCATTTTTTCCCCTTTACTTTCAGGACCTTACTGGTCATTCTGGCTCTTTACCGCCATTGTCCTGGCTTATCCACCCGGAGGTAGATGGGGTTTCTCCTCTTCCGGCGATACTGGTATGACTGGGGGCTCGGCCAACTCCTCATAGCCTACCTCGGCGAGTCGCTGCCGCATCTCCTGTCTTAGCCTGTGATAATCCATCTGGAGGGTTTCATAAAAGTGTGCACTTTCTAAGGCGATGGCACCGAAGTTAGCCGCTACCGTAGCAAAAGAAATATCAGCATCAGTAAAATGGCGAGGTTCTGATGTATAGACCCGCATCACTCCGACTATCTCTTCCCTCAGCTTTACCGGCACACTCAAAATAGAAACAATACCTTCCTGCTTAACCTGCTTCTGGTACTCAATCCTGTCATCCGTTGGGGCATCCAGGACAGCTACTGGTTTACCCTTAAGAGACTCAGAGATACTCTTATCGGCTGATACCGGGCCTTTTCTAACGAACCAATCACTTAACCCATAAGCTGCAGTATGAAGGAGCACCGCTTTGTCCGGGGTTAGCAGCATCAATGAGCAGCCCTTTGCGTTCATCGCTTTTGCCACTCCTTCAACGATAGAATGAAGAATCTCATTCTGCGAACGGGCTGAGTTCAATATCCCTGCCAATTCGTAGAGATTCTGATAGTATTTCTCCGCCTTTTCCATCTCGCACCTCCTTCTCCTGATAATGACCGCCTAAACAGAAATAGCTTCTACCTTTCTCAGCAGAAGCTATCAGCCCATTAAGGCAGTTTAGGCAATTTTTGCCGGGTGAGCTTTCTCACCATAACAGCTTAGTTTTTTTCAAAATGATAATTGTATTTTATCATCCTTCTCCCATCTGTCAAGAGGTTTTTTTGTGTATCCCCCTAAAATCGGTCGCCTGTCCGCTCCAAATTGTTCAGACCAAAAAAGTGGGGGAGCGGGAAATCCACCTTTCAATGCTCAACACCCTGGTTCCCCTTATTACCAAAAATCAATAATTTTCCCGCTAAGTTTTATTAACGCTCCTTTTTGCTCAGATATAGTTTGAGGAAGACAAACATGAGATACAAAGTATATAAGGCAATCATAAAAAAGGCAATAAAGGACGGAAGACTGATTGAGCCGTTTACCAAACCGGACTTTCAGATGTGCTATCCCGGCTTAGGCGACGGAACATACAATACTTTCTTGCATAAACATGCTAAGGGGAACCGTGGAGGCACTTCGGAATTGTTCGAAAGAGTTGGAGCAGATCAATTTTGGTGCTTCTGTCCGTTCAGATATGGATTCTAACGGAGGCGGCAAGATGAAAGACCGAAGGGATAGGCCAACTGAGCGAGGGGAAAAGACTGGGCCATGCCCAAACTGTGGTTATCCCGTAGTTGTAGCGCGAAAATCTCGGAAAACAGGCGAGCTATATTTTGGGTGCGCGAGACCTAAGCGAGGCAGATACAAAGGTTAATAGTAAACCATAACGAGTTTATAAATAAGATTCACTCCCCAGCAGAAGCTTCAGATTCTCAAAGAATGGGAGCTTACCGGAAACGGTGTGGAAGTAGCTTGAGAAGCATCAGATTCATCATTTAACGCTTTCTCGGTGGCGGAAAGCACTTCAGCAGGGAGCCCAGATGTTTTTAAATGGCAAGCGACCAAAAAAAGATGCCCGGATCAAGGAACTGGAGGAAGAAAACCGGAAACTGAAAGAAGCACTGGCCTGCCAGACCCAGGAGCTGATGTTGTTAAAAAAAAGGATGAACTTGGTTTAACGAACCGCCGTAAAGGGGCCACTTACAGTGGCACTCAACGCATACGGATCATCGCTCGGGTGGAAGAGCTTAAGGCTTCGGGGATTTCTAAAATAGGTTCTTCTCCCGAAAGTGATCATGGAAAATAAATTTCCCTAAGAGCTGAAAACGTATCGGGAACTCTGATACAACTCCTTTTATTTTTTGAAAAGTAACGAGAAAGGAGGTCAGAGGCCGATGCGTAGGGAAACTTATATCAGAAAAAGTCTGGGAATGAAAGCCCATTGGGTTACCGAGGTAGTGGAGACCGAAGAAGGGTAGGTGGCACGGGTCGATCGATTGGGAAATCGTCGCTTGAGGTGTGGGAAGTGTAGAGGAGAAGTGAAGAGAATTGCATGTCGGTAGCTTATGGCAAGTAACCTGGTTGCATCTTTTAAAGTAAGCCTTTTTTCAGTAACCTCCCTTAAAACACTATACCTTT
>Ga0272448_1005884_pt1 | contig 13379 bp, 13 predicted proteins | sample YNPCB0191_FD_202220 | JGI IMG/M metagenome (GOLD analysis project Ga0272448, IMG submission 202220) | Hot spring sediment microbial communities from Yellowstone National Park, WY, United States - YNP-CB-019-1 | ecosystem: Environmental > Aquatic > Thermal springs > Hot (42-90C) > Sediment...
ATCTTTAGACGTGATTTACATCCTTTCCAAATCCCTGTCTACGTAACGCTTGTATTATCAGATTCTCTACTTGTATGTGATAATCGAGCAATTCACTTTTTGTCATATCTTTATTCACATCCACTGGAACCAATTTATCAGCGAATGGAACATTAGAGATACGTATTATTGAAGGAAGTACTTCGTCTACAAGTTTTTCATAGTAGTGATGCAACATTTTGAAATAATGAGGATCAGTCTGAAGTTCTGACTCTCTCCCTCTACTTAATACACGCCTGTAAGCAACCTCTGGATTTGCTCGTAGATATACAAACACGTCTGGTGTAGGCACACCGTTTCTTAGGCGCTCGTAGATGCTTGCATAGTAATTGTATAGCGCACGACTATATTCGCTTGTTGGCGATCCATAGAAATGCGAATCGAAGGCGCTCTGGAAAAATACATATCTGTTCTCCTCGGGAATGCGTTCTATGATAACGATGCCATCTTCCTTCGCAGCTCTTTGCATATAGGCAAAACGCGCACGGAGCATCTCTGCCTCAGCTTCGAAACACTGTTGTCGATCACCTTTTTGATATGCGGGGTAAAATTTTTTCGTTGCAATGTTTTTTACTTTTCTAGATTCCTCATATACTTTTAAGCTACAGGTTGATTCGAGAAGCGCCGGAATACGTGAATTGTTTATTCTTCTTTTCATCGAACGAATAAATTCTGATTTCCCAAGACCAACTCCACCAAGGACTGCAACAATGACTTGTGCCATTTTATCACTTTGAACTATATACTTTGATATGTTTTGAGATATACACTTTGAACAATACAATCCTGCAAAGTCTACAAAATCTACAAAAATCCTCGAATACGTAGTTGTCTCTCAAGTTCGAGTTCTATGTTATTATGAAATCCTTCGAGATCCTTAGCATCAAAATTTTCATTCACATTTATCGGAGGTAGAAATCTTTCATCGAAGTTTTTGATGATTGCTGGAAGTTCCTTCCTTACCATTTTTTCATAGTAGTTGTGGAGCTCTGTAATGTACTCAAGCGTGTAGTTCTTTTCGTACTCTCTTCCTCGTTTCTTAATCCTCTCAAAAGCGACAGCAGGATCTGTATAAAGATAAATAATGATGTTAGGAGGTATTATAGATTTCAGTCTATGTTCAAATACTGCTGTATAATCTTCAAAATGATCCGGTGAAAGATATCCTTTTTGTGCAAGATATTCTACAAACACAAATCTGTCTTCATAGATTGAACGCTCGAGGAACCAGATACCATTCTCACGCATTATCCGGTGATACTGATCAAATCTCGCTTTGAGAATGTCCATTTCAGCAAAGAATAGTTTATTTTCATCACCTTCTTTTAAAGCTGGAATAAATTTATTCTCGACAATCTCAAGAACTTTTGGATCTTCCTCCTCAACTCTTAACTCTTTTACTATGCTTGTAGAATCTAGAAGTGGTGATTTTTCTCTTTTTTTCTTGAATGTATTAAGAAGTGCGGATTTACCAGCGCCTATGTTAGCTATAATAATTGATGTTAGCTGAGCCATATACTCACCATAAAAAAAGAATTAACTAAAAACCTCCCAATTAATTTACCTAATTAACTATGAAAGTAAGGGTTTATATTATTTCGTTTTTACTTCGTAACGACGAAAGCTATGATAGCTTAAGAAGGAAGAAATGTATGAAAGAAGAACGAATAGTGTTGAAAGTTAGCCTTTTATGTTTGCTGGTAAATATGATGTTAGTAGGTTGTTGTTGACAAATGCGAGTTGAAAATGAGTTGATGATAGTTGACAATGTTGACATGAGGTTGTCTTAAAGGCAGAAAGGAGTGATGTTATGGTACTTCGACAACCGATTATCGTGGTGCTTGGACATCTTACGACAAGATAAATTGGATTGTCATCTGTCCATCATCTGTCGTTAGACCAAAAACGTAGACCACGGTAAAACATCGGTGCTTGATAATATTAGGAAAACTACCATCGCGTTAAAGGAACCTGGAGCAATCACACAAAGTATTGGTGCAAGTTTCGTTCCACGAGAGGTATTGATGAAGATATGCTCAGAGGTAGGTGCACTGATGAAGCTAGAGCTTAAAATACCAGGGCTTCTTTTCATCGATACACCGGGCCATGAAAGTTTTACAAACCTAAGAAAGCGTGGAGGGAGCATCGCAGATCTTGCTGTCCTCATCGTTGATGTGACTCAGGGATTTCAACCGCAAACAATAGAGTCAATCGAAATTCTAAAAGAATACAAAACTCCTTTTGTCGTAGCTGCGAATAAAATAGATCTCATTCAAGGATGGAAATCGTCAGAAGGATGCTTCATCAAGAATATATCTCAACAAAGATCAGAGGTGCAGCAAGAACTTGACAGAAGAATATATGATATCATCGGCGAGTTGTCGAAGTTTGGCATAAACGCAGACCGGTTTGATCGAGTTGATGATTTTTCTAAGACAGTAGCAATTGTTCCAATAAGCGCTAAAAAAGGTGAAGGCATACCTGACCTCATTGTTCTTCTTGCTGGACTCGCTCAAAAATTTATGGAAAAGCAACTAGAGACAGAGATAGGTCCTGGAAAAGGTAGTATTCTTGAGGTGAAGTTCGAAAAGGGATTAGGAACAACTGCGGATGTTATACTCTATGATGGAAAGATATCAAAGGGAGATATTGTTGTGTTTGGGACAAAGGATGGCGCAGCTTCAACAAGGGTGAGAGGTCTTCTAAAACCTAAACCTCTTGTTGAAATGAGAGACACAGGTGATCGATTTGAATATGTTGATGAAGTTGTCGCTGCATCGGGAATAAAGATATTTGCACCAGGTCTTGAAAACGCTCTTCCAGGGTCTGAAATTTATGTTGCAAAAAATGAAGATGAGGAAGTTGTACTTAAAAATAAATTGAGTGCTGAGATAAGCGAAACGATGATAAAGACTGAAAAGGAAGGAATAATACTCCGTGCTGATACGCTTGGTTCACTTGAAGCAATCACTCGATTGATACAACATGAAAACATACCTATACGACGCGCAGATGTTGGTCCTGTTGTGAAAGGAGATGTGATTGAAGCAGTAGCAATAAGAGAGGTTGATAGATATCTAGGCGCAATACTTGCATTCAATGTGAATGTGCCTTTGGAGGTGTTAGAAGAAGCGAAGTCAAAGGGTGTTCCGATCATTAACACGAATATCATCTATTCACTTCTTGATCAATTCAAGGCATGGCGCGAAGAAGAGAAGAAACGTGAAGCAGAAGAGGCCCTTGCGTCATATGTGTTTCCAGCAAAAGTCAAGATTCTTCCCGGCTGCTGTTTCAGAGCTAGTAAACCAGCCGTATTTGGGGTTGAAGTAATTATAGGAAGGATAAAGCCTGATTATGAATTGATGAAGGAAGATGGCACTTCCATTGGTTGCATAAAAAGCATCCAACAGGAGAAACAAAGCTTGAGTGAAGCGCGAGCAGGTCAACAAGTCGCAATTGCTGTCGACGAGCCAATATTTGGTAGGCACATATTTGAAAATGATATTCTCTACAGTGTTGTACCTAAAAAACACATCGCAATATTACGTGAAAAATATAGATTACAATTGAATGATGCTGAATTAAATTTGCTTGATGAAATCGAAGAGATAATAAGAAAAGTTTGATAGCTGTCGATGAACAAAAATTGAACAAAAAGCAATTAAATAAAAAACTTGCTAATAATCAATTATGCCAATATCTGAAAGAGTGGAGGAACTACAACCATCCGTATTTCATAAACTTCAGGCGATAGCTGCAGAAGAGAAAGAAATAATCTCACTAGGACCTGGCGAACCTGATTTTGATACACCTTCTTATATCATGAAGGAATTTCGAAAAGCATTGACAAAAGGACACACGCATTATACCTCTCCAAATGGAAAGAAGGAATTGCTCATAGAAATTTCACGAAAGTTGAAGAGGAAGAATGACATCACAGCAGATGCTGAACATAGTGTCATCGTCACATGCGGTTCAACAGAAGCTCTCCTTCTTGCGCTTGCCAATATCATAGATCCGACTGAGGAGGTACTCGTACCAGATCCAGGGTATTTTGCGTATGGTCCTATGGTTGAATTTATCGATGGCGAAGCAACGTCATATCAACTCACTGCTGAAAATGGTTTTCAACCTGATCCTGATGATATAAAGAAAAAAATCAGTAGAAAAACGCAAGCGATCATCATCAACACACCATCAAATCCAACTGGAAGCGTATTTAAGCGAAAGGTGCTTGAAGAGCTTGCGGATATTGCGATCGAGCATGATCTTTTCATTCTCAGCGATGAAGCATACGAGGATCTTGTATATGATGGTGCGAAACATATCTCAATCGGATCGCTCAACGGCATGGAGAACCACGTAATCAGTTTCTTTTCATTTTCAAAATCGTACGCGATGGCTGGGTTCAGGGTTGGCTATGCTGTTGGTCCTGAAGCTGTCATCGAACGAATGTCACGTGCACATCTATTCACTTCGATATGCGCACCATCTCTTTCACAAATTGCTGCGCTTGCTGCACTGAAAGGCCAGCAACACGATGTTGAGCGAATGCGAAAAGAATACGCAAGGCGCAGAGAATACATGCTGAAACGCATCGATGAGATTGAAGGTCTCAGTATCGAAATGAAACCAGAGGGTGCATTCTATCTCTTCCCTCGCATCGACCCCAGCTTTGGATATTCTTCGCTCGAGTTTGTGAAGTTTCTTATACAAAGGGCAAAGGTCATCACAATCCCAGGCAATGAATTTGGCAGAAATGGTGAAGGTTTTATAAGAATGAGCTATGCGACTAATATAAAACTCATAGAAAAGGCAATGAATAACATCGAAGAAGCTGTTGGATACTTGCGAAGCACGAAATAGCTAATTCAAATTAAATTTAATTCAATGCTGCATGCTATGCCCATTATGTCCCATTGTGTTTTTCCAATTTTATTTTTGCTTCCTTCAAAATTTTCATCGCATCTAGATCTGGATAATCACCGCTGTATACTATTCTTTTTATTCCTGCGTTGATGATAATCTTTGCACATATTTTACATGGTGAAGCAGTGACATAAAGAGTCGAACCTTTTGTTGATACACCATGATATGCACATTGAATTATTGCGTTCTGTTCCGCATGTACAGCTTTGCACAGTTCATGACGTATTCCACTCTTAATTTTTAATTTCTCTCTCAAACATCCTTCGGTAAGGCAATGTGGCAAACCTTTAGGTGCTCCATTGTAGCCTGTTGAAAGAACGTGTTTGTCTTTCACAAGAACTGCACCTACTTTTCTCCTTATGCATGTTGATCTTTCTGAAACAAGCGCTGCCATCCTTAAAAAATACGAATCTAATGAAGGCCTTTTCCTTTCATGTTTATCCATTTTTTCTGTATTTTTTACATTCAGCCTCTCTCCTTTATTCTTTTTGATCATCATACCCCCAATAATGAAATATTCGAAATAATTGAAATAATCGAAACAACATCTTTAAAAAGAGATAATATGTTTTCTGTGAATAGGTTTTAATGAACAAAGCTTTTTAATCTTACAATTAAATCTGTGATTTATTATAGTATTAATTTACTGTAGCACTAATCGTAGATTATGACTTAGACTATGTAACAATACTATGTAACTTTGGAGGTGTAAAAATGGCAAAGATACCTGTGGTGGATAAAAATACATGTATAGGTTGTGGAAGTTGCGTGGCATTATGTCCAAAGGTATTCAGACTAGGCAGCGATGGAAAAGCTGAAGTCTACAAACCAAATGGAGACACTGAATCAAATATACAAAAAGCCATTGATGCATGTCCAGTAGGCGCGATAAAATGGAAGAAGTAAAAAATGAAACGACTACGATTTAATGACCTAAATCTCCTGTGTTAAATCCTGTATAAAGAAAATCCTGTATAAAGAAAGAGTAAGAAGAGTAAGTAATACGAATTAGAATGATAGAGAGTAATAGAGGCGTTAGAGCGATGGTGTGATGCGATGAATAAAGACAGGAGGCATAAAAACTGGGATTTTGTAACGAAAACGAAACTAACGTTTCTAGAACATGCATCCCAGTCAGGTATTTGCTCAATCTGCACAAAGGATGGAGTATGCGAAATAGGTAAAAAGGCAAAGGAGGGACGCACGCTCTATCCAGAGCCTTTTGGCCTCCAGTTTGGTGCTGAGAAAAGAGTCCCAAATATCGATGATCTCCAAATACTACCAGAACTGTTTGGAGATGGAGTGATATTCAAAGAGGTTGATCTATCTACAAAACTTGGTGGTTTTAACGTTGCAGTTCCAATATGCATCGCAGCGCTTGGTTCTACAAAGGTTGCATTCAGTAATATAGAGGAGCTGTCCGCAGGTGCAGCAATGGCAGGCATTCCATTTACAATTGGAGAAAATGTCTATCCAACGCATGGCGTTGATGGGCTGAAAAAAGCGATTAAACCTTATCTTGATAACTATTCAAAAAAAGGAGGAATACTTGTACAGGCTAATGTTCATGACATGAAGGCTGGAACATTAGAAAAAGGTCTATCGCTTGGAGCACATGGAATCGAATTGAAACTTGGACAGGGAGCGAAGATGGGTCTTGGAGGCGAAATTGTATTCGAATCGAAGGAAGATGCCAAGCGCTATAGGAAACTTGGATATACGATCATCGAACGACCGGATGGGACATTTGAACGGCATGGAGATCCTGGTAATATTGACAAAACAACTCTTCGCAAAACTCTGATTAAGTACTCTGATAAGAAAGTTCCGATATGGATAAAGGTAGCGGCTGGGAGAGGGATTGTTGAACTTCTCGAGTTCCTTGCAGAGTTGAAGAAGAAAGACAACGTTAGACTTCAGGCAGTTACAATTGATGGTCATGGTGGAGGGACAGGGATGTCTCCATGGCTTATCATGAATGAGACAGGAGTTCCTTCTGCATGGGCGCTTCGTGATCTTCATCCTAATAAATCAAAACTTGGATTTGATGTCATCCTCGCTGGCGGTTATAATGATGGTATTGATGTGGCAAAAGCGCTCATGCTTGGTGCAGATGGTGTTGCAATGGGAAGAGCTATGCTGATCGCAGCAAATACAGCTAAGGCACAAGGTGTTGCAAATTTCATCGCAGCGCTAAAGGAAGAGCTACAGATGGTATGTGCAGTTCTCAGAAAGAAGAAATTGACCGACATCAAAGGACTGAGGCAGAATCTCTATCCTCTCTCAGCAGAGGCAGAGCAGATGTTTGGTCTATGAATTGAAATTTGGAAACAGTAGTTACAGTAACTAGTTATACTATCTATTATATATATCTCCTCCTACAAATCCATCTATAAATCTATCCGACATTCTTTCCAGTGACTATATTATTAGCCATCAAAAAATTATCCACTTCTTTTATTTTTTCAAGGGCGAGTCCTTCTGTCATCTTCGTGAATTTATCAAACCATATTTTTGCCATTTTTTCAATATCAATCACGTCGCTATCTATTATTTCAGAAGTATGGCATATGCTTTCGATACTCTTCCAAACATTGCTGTTAGGCAGTGGAATCAATCTAGAGAATTCTATTGATGAGAAAAATGGCTTGTCCTTGTGATATCTATTCACGATATATTTGATGAACTCAACAGTTCTGATGAGAGACTCTGTTGTTTCCCCTCTTGCTCCAGCAATAAAAGAGACGTGGGTGGTCATGTCTGCTTCTTTCAAGTTATCAAGCGCATGCAAATTGATGTAAGGGTCAGCTCCGTCCTTTTTCAATTGAGCTAATGTATCGAAATCCCCACCATCAAGGCCAATATTCACTCTTTTGACTCCTAATTTTTTTAATCTCTGTATGTTCTCTTTTTTGACTAGATCTGTAGCATTTGCATAGACCATAAATTCTATTTTACTGGCTTCAATCTTACGTTTTACACTCTCAGGCATTTTTTCTATTAAACCATCTATATACAAAGGTGACGAGAAGAAACTATCGAGAACCTCGAAAAATAAATTAATTCCATATTCATCGCTGTATTTTTCTACCATCTTCCAGAATGTTTCTGTTTTTCCGAATCTTAAGGATAAGTCAAGAATAGCACAGTAATCACATCTTCTTTTGAAATTCTTACAGCCCCTTGCATTATTTACGATCATTGGTATTATAGGGTTTGTATGTAAATGACCAAATGTCGCCATATAATGCTCAGAGTAGATACTAAGCTTGTCTTTTATGAGTTCTATGTCCGGAATAGTATTTGTTTCCTTTAAATCGTAGAATTTTGTGCTGTTTCTTATGACCCTATCGTTTGATCTGTAGACTAACGAATCTACATCCTCTAATTTGTTTTTGCCTAAAAGATATCCTACTAATTTACTGAATGGTGTCTCCCCAACATCATTCGTTATTATGTAATCAATGAATTCTCTCTTTTTGAGAATCTTTTCTGCGAGTAATGAAGCATGATCATTGCCTAAGACAACCTTTGTATTTACATCCAATTCCTTTGCCTTCTTTGCAATCGCTAACCCTTCTTCATATGTTAATGTCAAAGCACTTATTCCAATGAGATTTGGCTTGTATAATTTTAGTTGGCGTTCAATCTCCTCACGTTTTTCGATTCCACCATCTATGACTAGAACATCTACAAGAGGACCATATTCCTTTTTTACTCGTGTCGCTAACTGAACTATATTGACTGCTGGGAAACATGAGTAGTTTGAATTTTGGCTCCCTTTCGCTGGCGGGTTCACCAACATTATCTTGTATTTCGTTCTGTTCATAGAAATATATAAATATTAGTTATATATTAAACTATCTTTAAATTTTTTTGTCAAAAAAGCAAAAAGAATATAATTATATGTTATAATGTTATATTATGATAGATAAATTAGACCGAAAGGTACTTTACGAATTAGATAACAATGCAAGACAGCCGATTTCAAGAATAGCAAAAAAACTAGGCACTTCAAAGCAAGTCATAAAATATAGAATAAATCGATTGCTGAAAATGGGAATCATAAAAAGTTTTTACACAGTTATAGACCATTCAAAACTTGGACATTTCAGTTTCAGAGTTTATATTAAATTAAGGAATATATCTCCAGAAAAACAACAGGAAATGATTGATTATCTGAAGTCTCAGAAAGATATATGGTGGTTTGTAACAGTAGATGGAGATTGGGACATTGATTTTGTGATATTAGTAAAGGACATATTCGATTATTATCCAATATGGGAAAACTTCATAAATCGCTATAGAAAATTCATTCATAGATCTGAAACAGTAATCTATTCTCACATTCAGGGGTTTCCTAAGAGCTATCTAATCGGTCAAGAAAATGAATCTGAGGGTTTTCTTATTAGCTCTAAAAGAGAGGAAATAATAATAGATGAATTAGACTTAAAGATTTTAAGACTGATAGTAAACGACTGTAGAATCAATCTTGTAAAGTTGGCAGAAGCTACAAACACTGATGTCAGAACAATAAAAAATAGGATTAAGCAACTTGAAAATAAAAAGATAATAGTAGGCTATCGTATAGCATTGGATCTAAGTAAACTTGGCTATCAATATTACAAAGTACTTTTCTATTTAAATAATATAAAAAATATAGATAAAATGAAAACGTTTGCACTCATGCATCCGAATATCGTGTTCATTAACAAAACAATTGGAGGTGCTGATTTTGAACTTGAATTCCATGTGACGAACATCGAAGAATTTTATAAGGTATTAAACGAATTCAAACGATTGTTCCATAAAGACATCGATTATTGGTATTATTTCAGAGTAATGGAAGAATACAAAATGATTTATTACCCAGTATAGCATTAGCAATATACTTTAACAATATAGCAGAACAATACAATAACAATTCGATAGGAGAATAGGGAAGAATAGGATAAGAAGGCTATTTTAGCACTCTTCCAGTTCTCATGGACCACAGAAGAAGGTCGAGCTCATCAATGTCAATTCCAGCCCTTTGTGCGAATTCTTTCATTTTCTTCTCGGCCGCCATATAATCCTTTCTCGACTTTGGTCTTTCATCTGTCTTCAATACCCCAAGCGAGTAGAGTGAATGGACGATATGACCATCGAGTATCGCAAGACCACGATAACCTATATTTCTAAGGAAATGGCTTGCTTCTTTGTATCCTAATCCTTTGACATGTTTGACAAGAAATTCTCTCGCTTCGTATGGATCAGAAGGAAGCTTCTTTAGATAGGATTTTACCTTCCTTGCTTCAATGATATAACGTGCTTTATTCTTATGGAATCTGCATACTCCTCTAAGGAATTGTGTAATGGTGGAATATTCTTCATTTAAAAACAATTCTTTATTTTTTTCACTTACATACTCGTATACTTTTTCAGCCTTGCTGAGAGGTGTACAAATACAATAGCATAACTCTAGAAATATTTTGTCTAAGGATGCGTGTCGCATTCGTGAAAAGTCCTCAAGTCGTCGCTTGATCTCATCTTTTCTCTCTAAATATGCTCTCTTCAAGCTCCTCAAGTTCATTGAGTTCATAGAATTCGTATTATTCAGGCTGTTCATATTACTGGTCATGTTATTCATAATTGTAAAAATATTACAAACTTAAAAATATTACCTTCGACAATCGTCGTTTTGACATTTGACGAACGTAACAGTTTATATTTCTTTTGAATTGAAATATGAAACTACGTGCGTTGTTGTAAGATTGTGACGATGTGATGATGAGTATGTAAATGTGATGTGAGATTGAATGATGGTGTGGAAATGGAATGATTGTATGAGATGGTGTGAATATGATTAGTATACGCTTTCATGGTAGAGGAGGGCAAGGAATTGTGACAAGTGCAGACATCCTTGCTGTGGCAGCTGAACTTGAAGGAAAATACGCTCAAGCAATGCCTTCGTTCGGACCTGAACGAACGCTCGCTCCAGTTACATCATTTTGTAGGATAGATACAAAACCCATTGTTGTCTATCAGCAGATCTATCACCCTGATGTTGTCGTCGTTTTAGACAGCACGCTTCTTGATAGTGTAGATGTTCTATCTGGTCTGAAGAAAAATGGTGATGTGATAATAAATTCGAAACCTTCAGAATTCAAATGCGCAGAGGGAAAGGTTCACTTTGTAGATGCTTATCCTATCGCAATGCGCGTGATCGGTAAACCATTTGTGAACACCGTCATTCTTGGCGCACTAGCAAAGATAACTGGTGTTGTTTCGATCGAATCGCTGAAAGAAGCGATCATGCGACGTTTCCCTGATGAAAGAGGAAAACTGAATGCTGATGCTGCACAAGCATGTTATGATAGCTGCTAAAGTTGATTGAGTGTTGAGATCGATTGTTTATTGAGATGAGGGATATTATGAAAATTCCTTATGCTGAACCTGGAACTTCAAAGAAGAACAAAACTGGTGGAGCTGCACGTAATCCAGATATCGATAAAGAGGTATGTATAGGTTGTGGACAATGCATCGACAATTGTCCTGACAGCTGTATTCATTTCGATAAAAACAGGAAAGCCGAAGTAGACATCGACTACTGTAAGGGTTGCGGAATCTGTGAAAGTGTCTGTCCCGTGAAAGCAATTGTCATGAAAGAAAGAAAATGAGAAAGGAAATGAATGAAGAGATGAAAAAGAGATGAAAAAACGAAAATGAAAAAGAAACAAATTGAAATATTTGATTGTTGAGATTTTTGATTGTTGAGATGATTGTCTATTGATTGTTGAAAGGTTGATATGATGAAAAAGACTATTGAATGTAGTATCGCGATTGCTGACACTGTTGTCAATTGTGAACCTGATGTCGTTGCGTGTTATCCGATAACACCATCGACGCACGTTGCTGAAAGACTCGCTGAACACTGGGCGGACGGTGAGCTGAAAGAATATGTTACTGTAGAGGGAGAGCAAAGTGCGTTGTCTGTATTGATTGGTGCAATAGCAACTGGAGCACGAACATTCACAACAACCTCATCACAGGGACTTCTGTATATGTCTGAAACGCTCTTTAACGCAAGCGGGATGAGACTTCCGATTGTCATGTTCGTTGGCAATCGTGCAGTCAGCGCTCCGCTTTCAATTTGGTGCGATCATCAGGATAGCGTTTCGTTCCGCGACAGTGGATGGATACAGATTTATGTACACAGCAGCCAAGAAGCTGTTGATTCAATCGTTCAGGCGTATAAAATCGCTGAGAAAATGATGATTCCTGTAATGGTCTGCGGTGATGGATTTTTCCTCACGCACACTGTCGAAAGCATCGACATTCCTGAGAAGGAACTCATCAAGCGATACCTCCCGCCTTTGAAGATGCCTGTAAAACTCGATCCTCAAGATCCAAAAACACTTGGGGTATACGCGACACCTGAGCATTACCAATCATTTAGAGAAGATCTCGCGAACGATCTCGAAACGTCTATCGATGAGATTCTGAAAGCAGACGAGGAATGGAAGCGCCTTACGAACAGAAGCTATGGCTTGTTCGAGGCTTATAAAGTGGCTGATGCAGAACGCGTGATCGTTGCGATGGGAGCGCAGGCAAGCAATGGAAAGGAAGCTGTTAACAAACTGCGTGAAAATGGCGAGAAGGTTGGAATGCTTATACTGCGCGTATTCAGACCATTCCCTTATGCACAATTGGCTAAGACGCTCGAAGGAAAGGACGTACTCGTGCTTGATCGCGCAATCAGCCCAGGCGCACATCCTCCACTATACAGCGACGTATCGAATGCGCTATTTGGAAAGGTCAGGCGCCTCTACTCCGTCGTCGGAGGTCTTGGCGGAAGGGATCTGAACGTCGATATATTTGTCAGTTTGTTCAACCAAATGAAAGAAGGAAATGTAAAGAGATGGATATATTAAATGAAAGATAACGATGAATGAAACGAGCAATAATTGAGGCGATTATATGGCGAATATGACGAATGTGAATTTGTTCGAATCAGGTCATTCAGCATGCGCGGGATGCGGCTCAGCGATCGCGATGAAAGCGATCGTCAATACGCTTGGTCCTGACATCATCGTTGTCAATCCAACGAGCTGCATGGAGATCGTATCTTCGAAATACCCACAGAGCGCATGGCGCGTGCCATACCTACACTCAATATTCGAAAATGGACCTGCTGTAGCAGCAGGTGTTGCGCGTGCGCTGAAGGCGCAGGGAAACAACCACACGCGCGTCGTATACATCGGTGGCGATGGAGGAACATATGACATTGGCATGGTTGCACTATCTGGAGCACTCGAGCGCAATGAAGATTGTATCTTCATATGCTACGACAACAACGCATACTCAAACACTGGCGTTCAACGAAGCAGCGCAACACCTCACCTCGCTTGGACGACAACGAGCCCTGTTGG
>Ga0272448_1005885_pt1 | contig 13378 bp, 5 predicted proteins | sample YNPCB0191_FD_202220 | JGI IMG/M metagenome (GOLD analysis project Ga0272448, IMG submission 202220) | Hot spring sediment microbial communities from Yellowstone National Park, WY, United States - YNP-CB-019-1 | ecosystem: Environmental > Aquatic > Thermal springs > Hot (42-90C) > Sediment...
GCAGCGGTGTCCAGCGAGCCGGAGTGCTATGGCGTGGCCGTCGTGGACATATCCACGGGCGAGTTCGCGGTAACCGAGGTGGCGGGCAGGGACTCGTCCGGGAAGCTTTTGGAGGAACTCGGCCGACTGGCTCCAGCCGAAGTGCTGCTCAAGGAGATCGACGTCGATCTGACCGACCCGATCCGCCGCGCCACCAGTGCGACCATCACCCGCTACGAGGACAACTCAATCTATCGCAAGGCCCCCAAAGAGGCACTCAAGGAGCACTTCCACACGGATTCCCTGCGGGGGTTCGGCGCGGAAGAGATGCGAGCCGGTCTCGAATCCGCCGCGATGATTCTTGACTACCTCAAGCAGACCAACGCCGGCGCCCTGCAGTCGATAACGAGCATGTCCACCTATTCGACCGGCGGGTTCATGGTTCTCGACGCCGCCGCAAGGCGCAACTTGGAACTCACTCACTCGATGTCCGCCGACACGCGCGGCGCAAGCCTGCTCTCGATTATCGACAAGACCCGCACCCCGATGGGCGGCCGCTTGATGCGGAAATGGCTGGATCAGCCCCTACTCGATGTCAAGCGCATAAACCGCCGCCTCGATGCGGTCGACGAGCTCTACAAAGACGCTTTGATGCGCGGCGAGGTGCGTGAGACCCTGGGAGGGATTCAAGACCTGGAACGGCTGATGTCGCGCATAGTCAGCGAGACAGCGAACGCGCGCGATCTGATCGGCCTTGCACAGTCGCTCAAACAGTTGCCGAAGCTTTCAGGACACATTTCGTCCGTGACATCGGAGCGGCTCAAGACGATCTCGGCGGCGATCGAGGCTCTCGATCCCGTGGTGGAACTTATCGAGCGGGCAATCGAGCCGAATCCACCCATTACGCTTCGCGACGGCGGCATAATCGCCAAAGGCTACAACGCCGACCTCGATGCTCTCAAGAATGCCGCTACCAGCGGCAGGGACTGGATTGCCAATCTCGAGGCCCAGGAGCGAGAGCGCACGGGAATAAAGAACCTCAAGGTCGGCTACAACTCGGTTTTCGGGTATTACATCGAGGTCACCAAACCCAATCTCCATCTGGTGCCGGATGATTATATCCGCAAGCAGACCACCACAAATGCCGAGCGCTTCATCACTCCGTCGCTCAAGGAGATGGAGGCCAAGGTATTGGGTGCGGACGAAAAGGCAGCCGAGCTGGAATACGAGATATTCTGCGAGGTGCGCAGCAGGGTCGCCGACGAAGCCGTTAGAGTGGGCAAGGTCGCGAGAGCCGTCGCGGAACTGGACGTCTTGGCGTCGCTGGCGGAGGTTGCGTCCTCCAAAGGCTATGTGAAACCCACGGTCAACGACGGTGAGGAGATTCGCATCAAGAACGGTCGGCATCCTGTTGTCGAGCACTTCCTTGCGGAGCAGTTCGTGCCCAATGACGCACTGGTCAACTGCGACACCGATCAGCTTCTTATCATAACCGGCCCGAACATGGCGGGCAAATCGACATATCTGCGGCAGGTAGCGCTGATCGTTCTTCTGGCGCAAATGGGGAGCTTCGTTCCGGCCGACGAAGCCACGATCGGTGTGGTTGACCGCATCTTCACCCGCGTAGGGGCGCATGACGAGCTTGCCAGCGGCCAATCGACATTTATGGTCGAGATGAACGAAACCGCCAACATACTCAACAACGCTACGCGCTCCAGCCTGATCGTTTTGGACGAGATAGGTCGCGGCACGTCCACCTACGATGGGCTGTCGATCGCCTGGGCCGTTGCCGAGGAGATAAATCGATTGGGCGCAAAGACGCTTTTCGCGACGCACTACCACCATCTTAACGACCTCGAAGGCAAGCTCAAGGGCGTCAAGAACTACCGTATTGCCGTGCGCGAGGAGAAAGACCGCATAGTCTGGCTGCGCAAGATAATGCCCGGCGGCACCGACCGCAGCTACGGCGTCGAGGTCGCGCGGCTTGCGGGACTTCCGCACGAGGTGATCGACCGCGCGAACGAGATTCTCAAGGAGCTCGAATCCAACGGCACCGGCAGCAAAACCGTAAGCAAGGGCGCGAAGGTTAGCGCAAGAACGGAAAAGCTGCAAATGACCCTCTTCGAGGCCGAAAAGCATCCGGTGATCGAGGAACTTGAGAAGCTGGACACGTCGGTGATGACGCCGATAGAGGCGTTGAACAAACTCTATGAGCTCCAGAAACGGGTGACTACGAGGCAGTGATGACTGGAGTGTGGGTGGGCTAGAATAGACCCAACGATGGTGCCTGGCATGGGGACGACATCCCCCAACCGAATATCCCTCCTCGACGAGCACACGGCGAATCGCATCGCCGCGGGAGAGGTCGTCGAACGGCCGGCGTCGGTTGTTAAGGAGCTTGTCGAAAACTCCCTCGACGCGGGTGCGGCTTCGATTGCCGTCACGCTTGAGGATGGCGGCAAGGAACTCATCAAGGTCACTGACAATGGCTGCGGCATGACTCGCCAGGACGCCGTTCTCTCGCTTCAGCGCCACGCTACGTCCAAAATCCGCACTGCGCAGGACCTCGACGCAATATCCACGCTAGGCTTCCGCGGCGAAGCCCTCCCAAGCATTGCCTCGGTCTCCGTGATGGAGATGATTACCAAACACGAGACCGAAGCAGACGGCGTGCGTCTTGAAGTCGAGGCGGGCACTATTGCCAACCTGGAATCTGTTGGCGCGCCGCAGGGCACGACGATCTCCGTGCGGAAGCTGTTCTTCAACACTCCTGCCAGGCTGAAGTTCCTGAAATCCGCGCAAACCGAACTCGGCCACATTACCGATCTTGTAGGCCGATTCGCGATGGCGTATCCGTCCGTACACTTCCGTCTTATCCACAACTCCCGCGAGGTGCTCTCCTCGCCCGCGACAGGCAACCCGCTCAACAGCATCACTCAGGTGCTGGGCAGGGACATCGCCAGGCAGCTAGCGCCGATCTCGTTCGAGACCCCCGCGATGCGCGTTTCGGGCTTCATCTCCAACGCCTCACTTACGCGCATCAACCGCAACTACCAGATATTCTTCGTCAACGGCCGTCCCGTGCGCAGCAAGTCGATAACGCACGCGGTCGACCAGGCCTATCGCGGGCTTCTTCAGCCGGGGCGCTATCCTGTGGCTATCATATTCATCGAGGTCGCGCCGGAGCTGGTGGATGTGAATGTCCACCCGACTAAGGCCGAGGTCAAGTTTTCCAGCGAACAGGAGGTTCACAGCGCCGTTCACCGAGCGATCAATGCGGCGCTTATGGCAGGCGCCGCCGCTCCCACAATCACTGCCGCAGGCGCTCCGGTACAGCGCCCCGCACAGCCGCTGTGCCTGACCCCCGATCCGCCTGCATACCGCCAAGGTGCCTTCACTGACGGTCCCAATGCTGTTGACCTGAAGGCATTTCAGGAAGCTCTGGCGCGGCGGCGGGAGGGCTTGCCCGATCAGCCCGATCCGTTCGTGTGGGAACGAGGGGCAGGCGTGCCTGTTGAGGAATCGCCGGTTCCTGAGGCCGATTTCGACGCGATCCGCACCGTCGCCCTCAGCTCGGTCAGGGTCATCGGCCAGGCGCGCAACACATATATCGTGGCTCAGTGCGACGACGGCATCCTCATCATCGACCAGCATGTCGCCCACGAGCGCATTCTGTTCGATCGTATGCTGGAGACGGATGAGAGCCGCCGGCCGGCGGTGCAAGGACTGGTGATACCGATCACGCTGTCGCTGAGCGCAAAGGAGGCTGCCGTAGTCGGCCAGAGGCTGGATCAACTCAGGCAGGCGGGATTCGAACTTGAGCCGTTCGGCGGCGACACATACGTTGTTCGAGGAGTGCCGGCGTCCGTCAAGCCTGCCGACGCAGAGACCGTCCTGCGGGATATGATATCGGAACTAGTCGATCTGAGCGTAACCAAGCACCTTCTCGTCAAGGCGGAACAGGTATTGATAACCGCCTGCTGCAAGATGGCGATCAAGGCGGGCGATCCGCTCTCAGGCGAGGAGATGAATCAGCTTGTCAATGATCTGCTCGAGTGCAAAAACCCCTTTACGTGCCCGCATGGCCGACCGGTCATAGTGAGTCTGTCCAACTGGGAACTGGATCGCAAGTTTCGACGAGGATAGCGCAGATTTCACCAAGGCCGGGTCTTGTCTAGGGGCGAAGCAGCGCAAGATCGAGCAGATCAACATGTGGTTGCAGGCGCGCATCAAGCTGATCCAATGGATGCTTGGTGTTCGAGCCGTACTGGCTTGCCCCCCGTCCCCGAACTCATTTGGGGCATCGCCCCTGCGCCCGGTGAGTTAGGGGATAGCGATCACCTGTATGTCTTCCTGCCTCCGCGGCCTGATCATTGGGCCGACCCCCGGGTCAAGGAACTGCAGCGTGCTGATGCCCGTAACGCGAACCGAGGCGTTGAGCGGCGGCTCTGCTAACGAACCGGTGTACACGCACAGTCCTGTGAAGCCCGATCCATCGTTTACGCCCGACCCGTCGTCTACGTAGAACCGATCAGTGAGCCTATACTTGACCTTGCCCCAGACCGTTACCAGCAAACCAGTGTTGTGCAGTCCCGATGACCCCGGCACACCGCTGATGCGGCTTCCGAACGGGCTGCCGCCGACCGCAGAATTCCTGATTCCAAGAGGCGATGGAGATGCTCCAGCCTCGATGGATTCCGTCCCCAGGTGCGTGATGAGCCGTTCGCCGGTGTTTACATCCACACCCATTGCGCCTCCAAACGTGACGCGGCAGCCCTCGGACCATTCGGCCGGAACCGCGTCCACCCTGATGCCGGATACCCTATTGCCGTCCTGCACGTAGGCGCAGTTCGCAAACTTGGCCGCGACGAGGCCGTTCGCGATTAACACCACGGGGTCGTCGGGGAGCAACTTGGCCTCGCTGATCCCGGATACGCCGCGTGCGAGAATTATGCCGTCGCTTGCGCCGACGTCGCTCCACACCATCGCGCCGTTACGCGCCTTGACGGACACGTAGCAGGCTTGCCCATTGGTGAGAAGGTCCCAACTTAGTGAGGCGGAATTGGAGTCGGTGCTTGTCCATCCGGCGATATCGGATTCTCCGGGAGCAGTACCCAAAGCATACTGGTATCCGGCTATCCCGCTTTCGTCGTCGGATGCCCGCCAGCTTACGACTAGGTCCGTGCCCTCCGTCAGGAAAAGCCCCGGATCGACGACCACCGGCGTAGTCGGCGGCGAAGTGTCGATGGTGAACGTGCCGGAGTAGGGCTGCATGGCGTTGCCCGCAGCATCCGTGGCGGTGATCGTATAGGAATAAGTTCCGCTCGACAGCGGAGCAGACGGCGTGAAGGTGAGCCTGTCCGGCCAGGTGTGCGAAATGCTGCCGCTCACCGGAGCGCCGCCTAGGGTCAGCGATATGCCGGAAGCGCTGAAGTCGATCCCGGACACCGCGTCCGCAAGCACCGCTGTTATATTCGGAACCGCCGATCTGAGTGCCCCGTCTGGCGGATCGACGGAGATCGCATAGGGGGCGGTCGAATCAATGGCCAACCACAGCGCCCTTTCGATCTCTGCGTTTCCTGCCATGTCCGTGCTGCGGTACCGGAGGCAGTGTATGCCTTCCGCGAGCCCCGATACCGAGATAGGCCCGGTGTAGGTCTGCTCGGCTTCGTTGTTCCATCTATGGCGCGTCTGGGCCACACCGCTCAGTTCGTCGGTTGCTGCCAAGGTAACGGCCGCATCGGAGCTGGGCACGAAGAGTCCGCTGTCGATGGTCAGAAACACGTCGTCTACCCACAGCGTGGACGGCCACTGGAAAATATAAAAACACCCGACGGCTGCGAAGGTCAGTCTTATGGTGTGTCCCGCGTGCCCATCCAACGGGAAGATTTGTTGAGACCAGCCGTAAGTTCCCGCCCGACGGAACAACAAAGTCTCGGTTACGCTGGTGTCGAGGTCCGTAATCTCGACGCTTACATGCCCGTCACTGCTCTGCACCTCAGCCGCCGTCCAGAACGAAAGCATCACGTTTGACGCCGCTTGGGGGATAGCGATGTCTTGCTGCATAATGCTTGCCGAGCTCGTCGAGTAGAGCCGGGCGGAGCCGGGCGCGGAATGATGAGCCGAGGTATCTACGGACGCGTTGCTTGCGCTCCAACCGGAGAGGCTCGAATCGAAACGTCCGTTTACTATCAGGTTATCCCCCGCAGGTTTGGCTTCTCCGGAAGTGACCTGGGCGGTAGTTTTGGGGCTGGTTGTGTCAAGTATGATGGTTGCCGATACAGTCGCCATGTTACCGGCTAGGTCCCTGAGGCGCGCCGTGACCGTCTTTTCTCCGTCCGGGTTCATAAGCAGTGTCCACGGGGTCGATTCCGATAGGCTGACCTGATCCCATCGCGCGCCGTCGTTGCTCAGCTCGGCACGGATCGGCTCGCTGTATATTGCACACACCAAGTCTGCCGCTTTGTTGCTCAGATCTTGCCAATGGTCGTCTATTTGGCGGTAGATCAGGGCGCCGCCGGAGGCTATAGGCCCGTTGCTAACGACATAATGATCGAATGTCCGTCCGCCGCCTGAGATGACCAAGTAGCACTGCGAACCTGGTCGGACGTTGACCGGCGGGCAGAAATCCCCTCTTACGACTCCTCCATCGGCGGCAACCTCGAAGCTGGAGATATCCTCGCCGCGCGGGATCGCGCGCAGTGAGACAGTGTAGGTTCCGGGCTGCACGGGCCTGATTGCAGCCCCTGTGATGGCACCGCCGGTAGCTACAAAGCCTTGCGCAAAAGCCTCCCCAGTTCCCACGTCTTCAGGTTCCGGCTCGACAAGCCCATCGATCGTGGGGCCGTCGCTGCCGATCACCTCGACGGAGACATTCGGGTTGTTTGTGTAGGTCGCGCCTTCGTTGATGGTGACGGCGCACTCGAGTGGGGGTGTTGTTTCGTTCTGGGCCAGAGCCTCGACGCGGATGTTGTCCACATACGTCTCGAAGGAGTAACCGCTCGCTCTCAAAGTCAAGCCGGTGATCGTCTTGGCGTTGAGCGATGACAAGTCATAGGTCCTCGTGTGCCAGACGCCCGCAGTCACCAGCTCGGCCTCAGGCATTGACGAAGACAGCGTGCTGTAGAAGAACCACGACCGTTGGCGGGACGTGTCGGTGTTGTCCAGGTAGGTGAGAATAACCTGGCACGGGAAGACAATGTCAGGATCACGCTCACCATCGAAGCTATCGGACTTTATCAGGAAGTCGAACGAGATCGATGGGTTGGCGCCGGCGGGGATGCACATGGCCTGCCGAACCTGACCATAGCTGAGTTTGCCTTGCGGAGATGCACCGGCAAGAAGGAGCGCGTTTTGATGTCCTTGCCAGTCGGTGATTTCCCAGGAGAGAGTTCCCGGACCGGCGCCGTCCCACGCCCACTCAGGTCCCAGGTCGCCCGAGGCGAAGTCGCCATTATATATAGCATTGCTGCGTGCGCTGTAGACGGTGCCGTTTTCACCGTTTCGTGCCGCGTAATAGACTGGAAGTTGCGGGAAACCACCACTCAGGCCAATGTAGCCTAGTCCGCCGGCGCCGCCCTGGACGAGTGTGCTGCCGGTGTTCGTCAGTGTTGCACAATGGAGGCGAATTCTCCCGCCGGCGCCACCTCCGCCGCCTCCGCTGCCCTCAGGAAGAAGGCCGGTTCCGTAGAATGATCCTCCGTCTCCACCGCAGGCAGACAGCGTGCCTGATAAGATGAGTTCCGCGGCGTCGATATTGATGCTGCCGCCGCTGCCTCCTCCGGTTCCAGCGGGGCTGGAAGGAATGCCGTTTAGCCCGTCGGCGCCGTTGGCTGTTACCGTGCCCGCTATGCTGACCGTTCTGCCGACAAGAGCCACCGAGCCGCCCCCACTCCCGCCGGGCCTATACGACGTGCCAAGCGGTATGCGGCCTCCACTAGATCCGACCTCTGATCCGGAATCGACTTGGCCCGTGGCCGATCCGCCGGGTCCGCCAACAAGGATCGGCGTTCCGTTGCTGTAGTAGGCACCCCCTGCGCCGCCTGCGCCGCCGTGTCCTCCTCCTCCGCTGCCATATTGGCTGCTCTGTCCGGCGCCTGCCCCATACGAGGCGACACCGTCTCCGTGGATAGCTGCTCCTGCACCAATATTGATCACCGGAGCGGACAGAAGAAGAGTTCCACTGTTGGGAATTGCGGGATCCGAGGGGGTGACGTAGACGATTCCGCCGTCGTGGACGTTTATGGAAGCGGTGAAGGACTGAACGCCGCACAGGGTTACGCTCTGACCCGCACCGACATCCAGGGTTTCTGAGGTCATTACAACCTCTTGAACCGACGGCGGCGGAGTGACATTCGGTTGACTGCCAAAAGCGCGCTCTGCTGTCTGATAGGAAGTGGTCAGAAAGACGAAGAAACACAAGATTGCAGCGGTCAGCCGCATCCTACATTCCTCCCCTCGCACAACCGCATAACGAACCGGCGCTCCGCGATGCAGGATTCTTCACGCGGTACACCGCCGTCAGCCCGCCTGCTTCCTTATGTCCGCATTATATCACAAAATTTGCGGTAGTCAATCGGTACGGACAGAGCAAGTCCAATCGAAGGGCGGTTAAGGCTCCACCGCGCTTCGATACGACCTTCGCTGCTCAGGTCTACTCAGCGCTAGCGGAGTTCTGTCCAGCAAGACTGAACAGAGAGGTTTGTTAGGCGCGACTTGACAGAGTTGGGTACTGCGGCTAACATAGGTCGCGCACGGTACCACGAACCGGCTTGGCGGCGTGAAACGGCCGGCAGCCGACGCGGCATCGGCTTGTTGATTTCAAAACTATGTGCCCCCGTGCACGTAGGGGTTCGATCCCTTTTTCGTTACCATTTGCGGGGCGGTTGCGGGTGCCCCTTTTTGCCGTACGGCAACCAAGGTAGGAGGCTACAACATGTTTCGCGATCTTGTTCTGGCCAATCGAAGTTATCGACGGTTTCGGGAGGACGAGGCGGTCGATATGGCAGCGTTGAGGTCGCTTGTCGATCTGGCCCGATGCACTCCCTCGGCGGCGAATCTGCAGCCGCTGAAGTACATCATCACGAATACGCGCGAGCGCAACGCTGCGGTGTTCTCGACTCTTGCCTGGGCCGGTTATTTGACCGATTGGCCCGGGCCTTCTGAGGGCGAGAGGCCGTCGGCGTATATAGTAATCCTGCACGACACGCGGATCAGCAAGAGTCCGGGCTGCGATCACGGCATCGCCGCACAGACGATTTTGCTTGGGGCGACCGAGATGGGCTTGGGCGGCTGCATGTTCGGATCAATAGACCGCGACCGGCTTCGCAAGGAACTGCAGATCGACGAATGCTTCGAGATTCTTCTAGTGATTGCATTGGGCAGACCGGTTGAAAAGGTCGTGCTGGAGGATGTTGGGCCTGACGGCAGCATCAAGTACTACCGCGACGAGCACGGTGTTCATCACGTGCCGAAGCGCAAGCTCGACGACATCATAATCGGTTAGAAGCCGCCTACCAACGCCGATTTCGGCTTACCGGAGGAATTCTCCTGCAGCCCGACGCGGGCCGGGTGCTCCAACCAACTTGGATTGATGCTGGGAATATCTGCCGTGCCGGCCCTGAATGCGAAGCGCGTCTAAGGGCGGCGAAGGCTCCAGCGCGCCTGGATACGACCTTTGCTGCACAAGTCTACTCAGCGCCCGCGGAGTTCCGTCCCGCAAGACTGAACACACCCCCCGCCGAATGCGTCTTGCAAAAGGCGGTGGGGTGTGCTATACTATTCTCGAACCTGGTTGGCGTTTTGGAGAGTGGGTTTCACGCCCGCTCTTTTTAGTTGATACGGAGAAGGGCCGAATGAACGGAGACTTCCTGGATGCCTTGCGGCAGATAGAAAAGGAGAAAGAAATACCTGTAGACGTATTGCTTTCTACTATAGAGTCCGCGCTTGAAACCGCGTACAAGAAGAACTACGCGGCAACCGGTGACGTACGCGTGCGCGTCAGCAGCTCGAAAGGCGGCTTCCACGTATTCTGCGAAAAGGACGTCGTTGAGGAAGTCGAGAACTCCCATACCGAAATCTCACTGGAGGAGGCGCGCCAGTACGACCCCGACATTCAGGTCGGCGACTCCATAGAGGTAGAAGTGACCCCGGAGAACTTCGGCCGGATAGCGGCGCAGACTGCCAAGCAGGTGGTCGTGCAGCGAATTCGCGAGGCCGAGCGGGAGCGCGTCTACGAGGAGTTCGGCGAGAGGGTGGGCGAAGTGCTGACCGGCACGGTTCAGCGCCGCGAGCAGCGAAACGTGTACGTGAACCTGGGCAAGATCGAGGCGCTGCTGCCGCCGGCCGAGCAGGTTCCGACAGAGCCTTACCGTTTCAACGACCGCATAAAGGTATATGTACTTGAGGTGCGGCGGACGCCCAAAGGACCGCAGGTTGTGGTGTCGCGAACGCATCCAAGCCTTATTAGAAGGCTTTTTGAGCTTGAGGTGCCGGAAATCGCGGAGGGGATTGTCACGATCAAGTCGGTCGCCCGCGAACCTGGCGCTCGAACGAAGGTAGCCGTGCATTCCTCGGACGATAAGGTCGATCCGATGGGAGCGTGCGTGGGCCATCGCGGCAGCCGGGTGCAGTCCGTGGTCAACGAGCTCTACGATGAGAAGATCGACATCGTCCGCTGGAACGAAAACATCGAGAAATTCATCGCCGAGGCGCTCTCGCCCGCGAAGGCGATCTCTGTGACTTGTGACGAAGCCACCAAGACCGCACTCGTGGTTGTACCGGACAGCCAGTTGTCGCTGGCGATCGGCAAATCCGGCCAAAACGTGCGTCTCGCGGCGCGGCTAACCGGCTGGCGTATCGACATCCGCAGTGAGTCGCAGCTTGCCCAGGGTGAAGGCGGCGAGGCGAAGTTGGCTGCCGAGTTGGAGGCCGCGGCGGTTGCGGAACCGGGCCAAGAAACCGTGGAGGAGCCTGCAGCCGAGGCGGTCAAGGAATTGGTTGCCGATCCGCCCGAAGAGCAGTCTGTCGAAGAGTGATTCGATGGAGCGGCCGCATAAGACTCCGATTCGTAGCTGCGTGGGATGCAGGAAAGCGTCGGAGAAGGGTTCGTTGATACGCATTGTCCGCGGCGTGGACGGGTCGGTGCGGTTGGACCCAAGCGGCAAGCTGCCGGGCAGAGGCGCGTATCTGTGCGGCAAGAAGGATTGTCTGAAGTTAGCGATTAAGCATAAGAAGCTGAGCAGGGCTCTGCGGTGCGAAATACCGGCGAGCGTTGCCGAGGAATTGGAATCTTACGTGGTGGAAGACGATGCTGAAAAGTAACGTGACGCCGAGCGGGGATATGGGTTATGGAAGCTAGATAACGCAGTTCGTAGGTGTTCCGCGTCTAACTCCCCGCATTCTTCCCTCGCACGGCGCCCCGAAGTCAGCCACGCTAGCAGCATCAGGCGTCGTCCTGAACTCGTTCCAGGACCCAAGCTCGGATGCTGAAAACCGTTTCACCACAACAGTCTCGACGATAGAGGTGGTTTATGGTCAAAGTATATCAACTTGCAAAGGATCTCGGGATTACCACCAGCGACCTGATGGCGGTGCTCAAGGACCTTGATGTGCCCGTCACCGGTGGATCGAGCGAACTCGACGCCTCTAATGCTGAGACTGTTCGAGAGATGCTTGCTCAGGACAAGAGCCTCGTCCAACAGGCAAAAACCATCGAAATACCGCAGTCGCTGACGGTGCGAGAGCTTGCCGAGACGATGGGCATGGCCTCGGCCGACATTCAGAAGCGCCTTGTCGAAATGGGCATTCTTGCGAGCGTCAATCAGCAGATTGGGGCTGATGTGGCTACCAAGGTTGCAGAGAAGTGGGGCTATACGATCAAGGTTTCAACCAGTCAGAAAGCTCGCGAAATCAGGCCGGCCAAGCTCCAAGCTCAGCCGAAAAGCAAACATGCCGCCAAGATGATCCCGAGGCCGCCGGTCATTACCGTTATGGGCCATGTCGATCACGGCAAGACTACGCTTCTGGACGCTATCCGCCGGACCAACGTCACCGAGCAAGAGTTCGGAGGCATAACCCAGCACATCGGCGCGTATCAGGTCGATTGGCACGGCAAGAAGATCACGTTCCTCGACACGCCGGGCCACGAGGCATTCACGGCCATGCGCGCTCGGGGCGCGAGCGTCACGGACATCGCAGTGCTCGTCGTCGCCGCGGATGACGCCGTCATGCCGCAGACGATCGAGGCTATCGACCACGCGCGGGCGGCGGAAGTGCCGATTATAGTCGCCATCAACAAGATCGACAAGCCCGACGCCAACGTCGAACGAACGATGCAGCAGCTCGCGGAGCACGGGCTGGTGCCGGAAGAGTGGGGCGGCGACACGATCACGGTCAAGATTTCAGCTAAGCAGGGACAGGGCATCGACGAATTGCTGGAAATGATACTGCTGGTCGCCGAAATGGCCGATTTGCGTGCTGAGGCGTCGGCAAGCCGCGTCCAGGGCAGCGTCATAGAGGCAAAAGTGGATCGTGGCAAGGGACCTGTGGCGACCGTGCTGATCCAACGCGGTACGCTCAAAATAGGCACGCCGGTGGTCGCGGGCGTTGCGTACGGCAAGGTCAAGGCAATGTTCGACGACAAGGGCGAGCGCTTGTCCAAGGCCGGGCCGGCAACTCCAGTTGAGATACTCGGACTGTCCACAGCGCCGCAGGCGGGAGACTTGCTCGAGTCGGTCAAGGACGAGCGCGAAGCGAGAGCCATCGCCGAAAAGCGCGCGCGTGAGAGTCGTGACGAGAAGCTGGCCGCCGCCACCAAGATCACCCTCGAGGATCTCTACAGACAAATCCAGGACGGCGTTGTGCGCAAGCTGAAGGTCGTTCTCAAGACCGACGTGCAAGGGTCCGAAGAGGCGGTGAGGCAGTCGCTGCTGGGCATCGAGCATCCGGAGGTCAAAGTCGATATTATCCACTCGAGCGTGGGTAACATCAACGAATCCGACATACTGCTCGCGTCGGCATCGGACGCCATCGTGATAGGGTTTAACGTAAAGGTCGATCCGCAGGTCGCCAAGATCGCCGAAGCGAACCACGTCGAGATCAGAACCTACAATGTCATATATGAGCTGACCAAGGAAGTCCGCGCGGCTATGTCCGGTCTGCTTGAGCCGACCATCGAGGAAGAAAAGCTCGGAGAGGCCGAGGTGCGCGCGACGTTCAGGGTGCCAAGCGTCGGGGTCGTGGCAGGCTGTATGGTTACGTCCGGCAAGGTCGTGCGCAACGAGGAAGTGCGCGTTCTGAGGGAAGGCAAAGTCGTCCATCAGGGCAAGCTCGATTCGCTCAAGCACCTCAAGGAGGAAGTGCGTGAGATGGCGCAGGGCTTCGAGTGCGGCATTCACAT